>OLNL01001329.1_pt1 | contig 23265 bp, 19 predicted proteins | sample 1672181 | NCBI WGS metagenome assembly OLNL01 (sample SAMEA3136656, study PRJEB25190) | human gut metagenome | biome: human gut; feature: human-associated habitat; material: faeces | place: Austria | collected 2013
TCTCATAGCCTTCACTCTTTGCAGCCGCAAGCTCGTCCTGCACAAAAGCTTCCAGTTTCTCTTTCTCCATGTCAAGGCTGGTCGAATAACAGATAAATTTATCGAGTGTCACGCACTTTCCCTCTTTTACCTGCATGGAAGCATTCGAAATTGTATCCATTTCTCCTGCTTCTGCCATCCAGTTCACATCCGTCACTTTCTGTCCATCACACCATAACTCATGGGAACTTCCACATGCCATGGTCAAATGACTGCCCTTTGTTGTTCCCTCATAGTAGGCGGTATCCTTTTCCACTGTTACCTTATCTGGATCAAGTCTCCGTCCGAATGGACCATAGTCCACGATTGGATTTGTTTTCCTTGTGTGATTTTCCACATCTGCCTGCATTTTTGACACAAACTCCACCGTTCCCGCATAATTGACCGACTTCACCTGATAGCGGATCGCCATAATATTTTTTCTGGCAAATGAAACAAGACGGAAAATGTGGATCTCCGTCACTTTCCCACTCGGAGCTGTCCATGTCAACTTCCGTTCCAGAATACCATCCTTCATGTGAAGAATTCTTGTGTACTCTTTCACTTCGCCCTGTTCCATAGTGAACTCCTCGCCATCCAAAATGACGTGGATTTCTTTCAGGTTCGGCAGATTTAATAATGACTGGCTCAAAAGCGGCGAACCGAAATTCGCCTCCCCGTAGCGGATCTCATTGCTCTCATAAAAGCCGTTGACGAAGTTTCCTTCCAAGCCGGTATCCACATCAAATGGATATGCCTCCTCGAAAGTTCCTCTTGTGCCAATGTAGCCATTGGACAGCGCAAATGTTGTCTCGTTCCTATAATTATTTTCTTTTTTGAATTCCGTCTCCGTGATATTCCATTGTTCGATCGGATAAATTGGTTTCTTAAATTCCATAATTGCTTCCTCCATAGCTCAAATTGTCACGTCCACAGGCACTCTGTGAACGTGACATTCTCAGTTTTAATCGAAGTTTTACTTTACCAATTGATACGGCAATCTCAGATCATCCCTTCACAGCGCCTGCTGTCAGACTCTCCATAACCTGTTTCTGTAATACAATGAATACAATAATGGTCGGAAGAACTGTGATAATCACTGCGGCAAACAGTGCCGAATAATTATTGGCAAAAGTTCCAAGATAATAATTTAATGCGATCGGCACTGTTCTTGCCGTATCTCCGCTGGTCAGCATCAATGCAAAATAGAATTCATTCCATGTGTTAATGAACTGCAGCATCGCAATTGTTGCTAATCCCGGTTTTGCCAGTGGTAATACGATTTTAAAAAATGTCTGAAGAAAAGTTGCTCCATCTATGTATGCCGATTCCTCTAACGCCACCGGAATTGTTTTATAATAGCTTGTCATTACAAAAAACGACATTGGAATTCCCATTGCAGCATATACAATAATCAGTCCGATTTTGGTATCATAGATTCCAAGTGCCTTAAACATGGAAAACAATGGTTGTGAAATTGCCTGCGCCGGAAGCATCAGGGATGCTGAAATCATAAGAATCAGAACCGTTTTCAGTTTAAAGTTATATCTTGCCACGATATAAGCGCACATTGCCACCACACACACGGTTACAACCACGCTCATTCCAACAACGATAATACTGTTCAAAAAGTATTTCTGTATCGGAGCATACCGGAATGCGTCAATGTAATTTTTCAAATTAAATTGTTTTGGCAGACTAAGCGCAGATGCATTGATTTCTGCATAGGTCTTAAACGAACTTAAAAATGCCCATACGATCGGTCCAATCGAGATTACAATAATCACTATGAGAAAAAGATATTTTAATACTTTTAAAATACCACTGGTCAGTACAGACGGATTTTTTTTCAAAGTTCCACCCGTTTTCTTTTCATTTGCCTCCATATTATGCCTCCTGTAATTCTTTCTTCTGATTGAATAACTTCTGAATTAATATGACTAACAGTAAGCCAAGTAAAATCTGCACGACACCTACCGCATTTGCCTTTCCATAATTATTTTCCAGCGTAATAATCTTGTACAGATACATCGGCAGATTGAGTGTCGCATTTCCCGGTCCGCCTTTTGTTGTCATATAAATGATATCGAATTGGGATACCATCGCAACGGAAGCTAAAATGACGCATGTTCCAAATGCATTTTTCATTAACGGTATGGTAATATACCGGTCTGCCTGTCCTGCGGTTGCTCCATCGATCATAGCGGCTTCATAAATGTCAGGGCTGATCGCACCCATTTCTCCCAAGAAGATCAACATATTAAATCCCGAATAAAATACCCAGGTTGCTGTTACTGTCAGAAATGCATACTTGGAGTTTCCAAATAAATTTACTACCTGAGAGGTATTCAGTCCCAGTTTTTCATAAATCATTTTGACAATTCCAAAGGATGGGTTTAGCAGAAGTGAAAACATAACTGCTGTAGCAGCCGTCGGGATGATATTCGGAATCACATAGGCAACTCTTACAAATTTCCATCCTTTTGGTTTTCTCCGAAGAATCAGTGCCATCACAAAACCGAATGTCACATGGATTGTAGACTGTATCAAAACCCACTTTAATGTATTCACAATGGATACCACAAAGTCATAATCGGCAAAAATTATTTTAAAATTTTCCAACCCCTGAAAAGCCGGTGCCTGCGTTAATGTATAGTTACAAAACGATGTGGTGATTACCATGATAAATGGAATCGCATATACGAGACAAAACAATACCACACAGGGTAATACAAACGCTATGATCCATCCTTTTTTTCCTTTTGTACTCATCCTATGATTTCTCCTTTCAAAAAAGGTGCTGTACCATTGCAGCACAGCACCTTTCATCAGACTATAATATTATTAATTTTTCTGTGCAGATTCTGTGAGTTTCTCGCAAAATTCTGTTGCTGTAATATTTCCATAAGCTAATTCCGGTAACTGATTCGAGAATGTATCAATTACATTCTGATACCAGTATGCCTGATTCTGTCCGTATGTATATTTTGCTTTTGACTGAATTTCAAGAACCTCTGCCATCAATGGATCAGATTCTTTTAAGCTGTCCGGAACTTCAATATTGCTTGATACAGGCTGTAATCCTGCCATTTCCAGTGCTTTGAGCTGATTTTCTGCTGTTGTCTCAAATTTCAGGAATGCCACTGCTGCTTCAATCTTTTTCGGATCGGATGCTCCAACCATATCACCTGGTGTTGATACACTCTCCAAACCTGCACCTGGAAGAAGCATGATACCTACTTTGTCATAGAATCCTTCCGGTGCTTTTTCTGTGCTGTTGAAATCTGGAATCATCCACGGACCGTTTGGTAACATTGCAACTTCTCCATTAAAGAAATGTGTTGCCATTGTATCGTACTTTCCGCCTGCTGCATCTGATGTTGTATAGTTCTCTAACATTTTCTGGAGCTGCTCTGTTGCTTCCTCTACAACCGGAACATTATAATCGGTTGGATAAGCTGTGTTCATAAACTCATTTCCTTCCTCACCGCTTGTTCCGATAAGTCCGCTGTACCAGAGGTTGGAAAGCCATCCAAGATCTGCTGTGTCCATGCTGACCGGAGTAATATTTTTAGATTTTAAAGTGTCACATGCATCAAAGAATTCATCCCATGTCTCATATGCAACGTCCGGTGCCTCCAGACCAGCTTCAGCAAACAAATCTTTGTTATAGTAAATATAGGAAATTTCCTTTGAAACAGGAATACCATATACTTTTCCCTCATAAGAGTTAAACTCCAAATCCTTCTCATCAAACATTGCTTTCCACTCTGGATCATTGTCCAGATATGGTGTCAGGTCTGTAACTTTTCCTGCCTCTGCTGCCAACGCTGTGATATTGTTACCACCATTAAATACGATATCTGGCAGGTCACCACTTGAAATCAATAATTTAATTTTCTGATTGTATGCATCTGTTGTTGGAATTTCCTCAAATTTGAACTCAACATTTTTTCCTTCCTCTGTCTGCTGAAATGCGTCAAACAGATACGAATAATAATCTGCCGCATAATCGGTTCCTACATGATAATTGATCACATTCAGGACCACCTTCTCTCCATCGCCTGATTCTGTCGAAGCCGCATTGGAAGATGTGTTTCCTGCACTTTCTGTATTATTAGAACCACATCCTGTAATCATGCCGACCAGCATTGTCGCACATAACAAAGTACTTATCACTCTTTTTTTCATTGTTTTCCCTCCAACTTTTGTTTAATTTTTCCTTACACCTAAAATTATACGGATTTTATTTGTGTATAAAATAGAATTTTTTTATCTTTTTATTTATTATTTTTACTTTTTGTACAATCATGCGTTATAATGAACCTAATTACGAAAAAACACAAGGCGAAACATACTATGAAAACTTATAACAAAAGCAGAAAACTTTCTACCCAGACTTCCTTTTTAATCACATTGACAATTGCCCTGATCACTTCCATCAGTGCAGGGTTATTTCTACAGAAAACGTATAAAGAGTTAACCCTGAATTTCCAGACTCTCATGTATCAGGAAAGTAATATGACGATTTCCTCTATTTCAGACGATATCAGCACGATTGACTCCATATACCGTCTTTTGGTATCCAACAATACCATTTATGATTCTATGGAATCCACTTCTACGGAACCATCCAACTATTCCCTGGTAGAAAAACAAATGTCTTATGTCCTTATGCTGAATAACGTCTGGGAAAAAAATTACATTCGTTCTGTCTATGTATTTACAAAAACCGGAAAAGAATTTCATTTATCAAAAGATGAATCCGATCTTACACAGACAGAAAATGTGGCTGTCTATCAGCAAATGTTATCAAACTCTCCCTCTCTTACCGTTTTTACTTCAACGGATAACCATAACCTCTATTTTGTCCGTTCTATTTATAATCTGGCAACCGGAAATATTATGGGGACTATGATCATCACCGTGGACGAAAATCTGTGGATCAATAAATTAACTTCCAATATCGAAGATGGGTGGCATATTTTTCTATACAATGATGCATTTACAATGATTTCTGGCTATGAAGATCCGTCTGAAAATGAAATCAACGATTTAAAATCCGCATTGGGAAGGTATCATAACTCACAATTTAAAAATATTACCTTTGCTTCCAGAAACTACCTGACCCTGTCAAATCAAATTGATCTGCTGAATATTACCGCAACTGTTATGACGCCGGAGGATCAACTGCGGTCACAGGTATATAATGTCCTCAGTTCCTATATACCGGTCACACTTTTAATTATCGTAACCTGTATTATATGGTCTTTTTTCATCAGCCGGCTGACCGTTCATCCTATCAATGTGATGATTGAAAAAATAAATGCAATCTCTCAGGGTGACTACTCAAAAAAAATAAATGGTCTGAAAAAATACTCAGAATTCAATGAACTACAGACTGCAATCAATAACATGTTAGACCAGATTCATTCCTACCACGATAATATTTTAGAACAGCAGCTTTTGTTAAAGGATTCTGAGATAAAAACGTTACAATCGCAGTTAAATCCACACTTTCTGTTTAACGTTTTAAATACACTGACATGGAAAGCGGAGATGACTGATAATTCCGAGATCAGCCAGATGGTCATTGCAATCGGAGAAATTCTGAGAGCCTCGACGATTTACAGAACCTCAACCACGATACCGTTAGAGGAAGAACTTCATTTTGTATATTATTATAATTACTTGCAAAGAATGCGCTTTGAGGATAAAATCAAGGTTATTCAGACAATCGATCCTGGAATTGAACATTGCCTCATCCCCTGTTTCTGCATTCAGTCACTTATTGAAAATGCATACGTTCATGGTCTTGAGCCAAAACCTTCCGACGGAACGTTAGAAATCACAATAAAGAAATCAGAAAACTTTTTATCCATTACGGTAGCCGATGACGGTGTCGGCTTTGAAACAATCCCGAGTTTTTCGCTCGACAGTCCGGTGGCAGAATCCAAAAGTGATACCGTCCATTCCCATCCGCATGTCGGATTAAAGAATCTGAACCGCCGTTTATATCTTATGTATGGTGAGGAAAGCCAGTTAAAAATACAAAGTATCCCAAACATAAGAACGGAAATTACATTTAAAATACCATTATCTGACAGAAACAGACTTACAGGAGATGAATCATGAGTTACCAGTTATTAATCGTCGATGACGAAGTATTAATCAGAAAAGCACTTTCCCAATATATTGACTGGGAATCCCTTAACTGCGTGGTGCACGCAACTGCCAGCAATGGAAAAGAAGCAATTAAAATCATTGAAGAAAATAAAATTGACATTGTGATCACAGACGTAAAAATGCCGCTGATCGATGGAATCGAGCTTTCCAGATACATCTGCAAAAATCATCCGAACATAACAACTGTTATTTTATCCGGCTATGCGGAATTTGAGTATGCACAGTCTGCAATCCAGTACCATGTATCCCAATATTTGTTAAAGCCAATTTCCAAAGAAAAAATAATGAGCTGTATCAAAGATATCGTAAAGCAAAAAGCCACTGAACTTCCGGCAGACGATTCCATGAATACTGCCGAAACCGCTCCTAAATACAGCATTTTTATCAAACAGGCAATCAATTATATTGATGAACACTTAACGGATGACATGACTTTAGAGACAATTGCAGAAAGCGTTCACAGTAATGCCTCATATTTGAGCAGAATTTTTAAAAAGGAAGTTGGAACTTCTGTCATCACCTATATTACAGATTTAAGAATCAAGAAAGCAAAAGACCTGTTAGAGCACTCGGATTTAAAAACGTTTGAAATATCAGATGCGGTCGGCATTCACGACCCTGCCTATTTTTCCGTTTTATTTAAAAAATATACCGGTATGAGTCCGAAAAGTTACCGCAATAAAGCCGATTCACTTTGACCTACCGGCAATATAATCATCAATATCCTGCACAATACAATGGTCTCCCATTGTATGCAGGGCTTCGAAATATTTTATAATATATCCATAGATATCATATTTTTCAAAAATCTTCGCTGCTTCCGCTCCGGAAAGGCCTTTGAAGTAACGATATCTTTCCATACAGTAAATCACAAAATCTGATTCCTTTTTCATCACTTAAGCCTCCTCCGGATAATCATAAGAGCCTGTTAAAAGTTCATCCTGATACATGGTATACAATGTCATAGGGCTGTAATGCCAAAGCTTTGAATTTTCGTCAGAAAGTTCCTGATAAAGTCTGGACTGATAAAATCCTGAAATTGCCTTGTTGTCATCTACATTACTGTTTTTCGTGATCTGCTCGATGATAGGTGGAACAATGATTGCAAGCATTGCATTGAACTGATTCTCATTCATACAAGTTCCCTCCCTTCAAACTTCAGATATTGCAGGGATTTTTCTGTTGCAAATACCAGTTGGTTAAACAGCTTGCGTATTTTGAGAGAAGATAGTGTCTGTTCTTTATCCAGCACTCCCGTCATGTACAGAGCAATGGTACGGTACACATCATCATTGGCAACAGCACCATAAATAAGATCATACTTCTCTCCTTGATACGTTCCCTGACGGTTTGCTGCCACAAAGTCTAACCATGCCTCATCCGGGCTGTCAAACTGCAGTACTTTGCACTCCTGAAAAGCCACTGCCTCATTCACCGAATAGATGTTTAATGTTGCTTCTCCCATCTTCCGTCTGTCCGTGACTTTTTGTGCAAAATTTACTGCCTGCTCCCGGTTAGTGGTAGTATAAAATCCAAAACCGAAGTCCAGGTATCGATTTTGCCTGATAAGTTTCGGTTGATCTACAATTACATTACTTCCATGATACAAAATCATTCCAAATGCCTCCTGTTTTGATGATTCCCACTCTCATACTAACACATACCATTTAAAATATCCAACCATTCATGGAACTTCTCAATTTTTACGCCTGCTCTTTTAAAAATGTTAAAAATGTATGGACGCCTCCACCAAGCACAATAACCGCCTCCGGGCGTTTTCCTTCGATAGCAGACACGTCAAAGAAATCACCTGCTTTTGATTTCTCTGTGTACATAAAGCTGTCACTTCCATATAACTCATGCTCGATCTCAACAAATTCATCGCCCCAGAATGAGCAGTCCTCTGCCGTGATTCCCTCCGCTTTGAATCTCTCAAGAAAAACATCGACATTGTCACTCTTACAGGAAATTCCAACCTCCAGATATTTGGCATCGCAGGTTGCCGATACTTTCTGTCCGAATTTCCCTCCGGTCGACTCTGCGATATCGATCAGTTCCTTTAATCCGGATTCTATGCCATGCTGTTTCAAAATCCGGCGCAGATGCTCCACTTCGTCGCCCTGCATAAAAAGCTGGTTTCCACGGTCGTTTTCCACCATAAGATCGATCTTGCAGTAATTCGGACGGCTGAATACAATGTCTGTTTTCAGTCCGTATTCCCACAATAATTTCACATGGATTGCATAACAGATATCATGGATTTTCAACAATCCTTCCTGATCTGGGATCATTGATGCGAAAATTTCCGGTTTGCCGTCCGTGATCTGATAATTATATGCCCCTCTTCCAAGTCCGAAGAACAGATTCTTCTGTTCTTCCTCCGTGAAATAAGTATGGAACTTCCCACCTGCTATTTTATCGTAAGTTGTTCCGCTTACGATCACAAGCTTTGTTCCCTGCTGCAATAATGGTTTCATTGCAGCAGCTGCATCCTCGACTGGCGCAGTTCTTGATGTCACTGCCGTTCCGTCCCAGTCGAAGAAAATCGCTTTATACTTTTTTACCATAGCTGTCTCCTTTTCTTTTCTAACATTTGCGAAACTCAAATTTAGGTTGAGAAGATTGTGCAAGATAAACAAAATCAACGAAGACACGCTTGCGCTATGTGTCGCTCACAGTGGTACTAAGGTTTCAGCCAGCATAGCCATCCTCGGATAAATCCGGTCTGACTATACTGACTGGAACCTAAGGACCGGTGGCTCCCCAATGTCTTCTTATGCTTTTGTTTATCTTTCACAATCTAATCTACGTTACAGATGAGTTTCGCTGGTATCTACAATATATAAGTTTCTCCGCACTTAAGCTCAACTTCCTTACCTCGGACTGTGAAAGCAATCTCATCGCCTTCCACCAATGTAAACTTCGCCTCTGTTTTTGTAATGCATACCTCTAGAAGTGCACCATTAAATTTCAGCCGGAATGCATATTCCTCCCACTCTTTCGGGATGATTGGTTTGAATTTCAGCACACCATTCTGGCAGCGCACGCCTGCGAATCCATTAACGATTGCCTGCCATGTTCCTGCCATATTGGCGGCATGGATTCCCGCATAGAAGTTGTTGTGGTAATCATCGAGATCCATTCTTGCAGACTGTGAGAAATATTTATATGCTTCATCCAGATAGCCGATGTCACATGCCACGATTCCGAAAATACAGGTGGACAAAGAAGAATGATGCAGGGTAACTTCCTGATAGAAGTCGTAGTTTCTACGGATTTCTTCTTCGGTAAAGAGATCGTTATGCAAGTACATGCCAAGGATCGCGTCTGCCTGTTTTGACATGCGGTGGCGCATGATAAACAGCGGATGGTAATTCTCATACAGCCATGCACGCTTCTCCGGTGGAATCTTATTTTCATCCCACGGTTTCCGCATCATAAAACCGTCATCTATCGGATACACCTGCCGCTTCTCGTCGTATGGGAAATACATCTTTTCGATGATCTCACGCCAAAGTCCCAGCTCCTCCACAGAGAAGTCCAGTTTCTCTTCCAGTCTCTTAAGATCCTCCGGTGCATGCTCTTTTAAGTATTCCACTGCTCCAACCGCATCCCGCAGGTTCTCTCTCGCCATCAGGTTGGTGTAGAAGTTATTGTCAACTAACACGTTGTATTCGTCCGGCCCGGTCACATCACAGATACAGTATTTTCCACCTTTGCACTCCGCAAAAGAACCGACATCTGCCCATACTCTGGCAGTCTCGATCAGAATCTCCGCACCTTTTTCTTTCAGGTAATCCACATCCCCTGTCACCTGAAGATAGAGTGACAATGCATAAGAAATATCCGCATTGATATGATACTGCGCTGTGCCAAGCGGATAATAAGTGGAAGCCTCCTCACCATTGATCGTTCTCCACGGATAGAGTGCACCTTTCATGTGACCTAAAATCCTTGCACGGTCTCTCGCCTGTGGCAGCGTCGCATAGCGGTAATCTAGCAGCTTTCTTGCAGTCTCCGGTTCTGTAAAGATCAGAACAGGGAGTACATACATCTCTGTATCCCAGAAATAATGACCTTCGTATCCCTCTCCGGAAAGTCCTTTTGCCCCCATTCCAGTCTTTCCGTCTCTTCCGGCTGACTGGATAATATGGAACAGATTAAAGTGTAAGCCCTGCTGTAATTCTTCATTTCCCTTGATCTCTACATCTGCTGTCTTCCAGAAATCCTGCATATAATTCTTCTGCTGTTCTTTGAGCTTCTCATAGCCTTCACTCTTTGCAGCCGCAAGCTCGTCCTGCACAAAAGCTTCCAGCTTCTCTTTCTCCATGTCAAGACTGGTCGAATAACAGATAAATTTATCGAGTGTCACGCACTTTCCCTCTTTTGCTGACAAGGAAACTCTGGATATTGTATCCATTTCTCCTTCTTCTGCCATCCAGTTCACGTTCGTCACTGTCTGTCCATCACACCATAATTCATGAACACTTCCGCATGCCACAGTCAGGTGACTTCCCTTTGTTGTTCCCTCATAATAGGAAATGTCGTTCTCCGCTTTCACCTTATCAGGATCAAGTCTCCGTCCAAATGGTCCATAGTCCACGATTGGATTTGTTTTTCTTGTATGATTTTCCACATCTGCCTGCATTTTTGACACAAACTCCACCGTTCCAGCATAATTGACTGGTCTGACCTGATAACGGATTGCCATGATATTTTTTCTGGCAAAGGAAACAAGACGGAAAATATGAATTTCTGTCATTTTTCCACTTGAAGCCGTCCATGTCAGTTTCCGCTCCAGAATACCATCCTTCATGTGAAGCGTTCTTGCATACTCTTTTACTTCGCCCTGCTCCATCGTGAACTCTTCACCGTCCAAAATGACATGGATTTCCTTCAGATTCGGCAGATTTAAAAGCGACTGACTCAAAAGCGGTGAACCAAAATTCGCCTCTCCATAGCGGATCTCATTGCTTTCATAAAAGCCGTTGACGAAGTTTCCTTCCAGACCGGTATCCACATCGAATGGATACGCCTCCTCGAAAGTTCCTCTTGTGCCAATGTAGCCGTTAGACAACGCAAATGTCGTCTCATTTCTGTAATTATTTTCTTTTTTGAATTCCGTCTCCGTGATATTCCATTGTTCGATCGGATATATTGGTTTCTTAAACTCCATTATTCACTAACTCCTTTTGATTTCCTAATACACAATCTCCCAGAACAACTCTTCTCTTTTGATAAACGCATATAAAAATTCTACCGCATCCTCTTTGATCGCATTTTTATGGCAAGCCAGTGCACGTGCCTTTCTGTTTACAGAAAAATCAAGTGCCTGCATATCTTCCGGAACTGCAAAGCTGACGCGTTCTTCCCATTTTAACAATCCTTTATCAAAATCTTTTGGACACGCAAATGGTTCACAGACATCCATACTCTTCGCATAATCCCAGATGTTATCTCTCTTAGCAGAGCGGTTCGGCCAATTTTCATCCCCAGCATTTGAGTGGACCACTCCTGAAAATAATGTCGGATGATATTCTTTCTCCTCCGTCAGAATCTCTTTAATAAAAAGTACTAGACCACTGTGATCCCCATGTCTGTCATATTCTGCAGTTGTAAAAATAATTTCCGGACGTTTTTCCATAATGATCTCTTTTAAATCCTGTTTAAATTGATTTCTTGTATACAAAGCAGGTTTTCCATACTTTTCCGCATGATAATCTTTCTTGTCAGGAAGCGCATACGTGTGATCCGAACAGTGCGACACATGTACACGGTCTCCCTCGCTGTCATCATATAACTGATGAAGAAAACTCTCTGTCTCATCCATCCCTGTATCTGCATAACCGAGAAATGTCACCTGTCTCCCGCCCAGTCCAAGCACCTGAAGTCCTGCCAGTGTCTCTGGCAGACGGACACTTCCGGTTGCCTCATCATGACCTTCATAATCACCATTTCCCGCCATCACTACATGAACACCAATTCCTTTTGCAAGTGCTTTCTCCATAATACCTGCTGCAAGAAGGATCTCATCATCTTCATGCGGCACGATCACCATAATATTTTTGATTTCTGCATCCAGTTCCATTCGTCTCATATTCTTCTCCATTCTGCAATATCGTCTTACCCCTTCACTGCACCGGCAGAAACTCCTGCGATAATGTATTTCTGCATGAAAATATAGAAGATCATAAGCGGTGCAACACCAAGCATCAGCATTGGGAACAACGCTGTCCAGTCGGTTGCGAACTGTCCGATATTTCTGGATACTTCCTGAAGGATGACATCCTGCTCACGGCTCTGTAAGAACAGAAGCGGTGTCATAAATTCATTCCACACATTCAAAGTAACAAGGATAACAACCGTTGCAATAACCGGTTTCAATAATGGAAGTACGATCACAAAAAACTTACGGATCACAGAGCAGCCGTCGATTTCTGCCGCTTCCTCTAACTCCTTTGGAATGGTCGATTCCACAAACTCTTTAAACAGGAAAATTCCCTGTGGAACATTGATCGCCACATCCACAAGAATGACTGCCCATGCCGTGTTCATCAGTCCGATACTTTTCACAATTTTAAACAGGCTGACAATATTCATCTGGAACGGAACAACCAGACCTGCAAGGAACAGCAGGAAAATGCGGTTTCCCCATCTGGACTTCGTTCTTGCCAGCGCATAACCTGCCATGGATGTAACCAAAACAATAATTGCAACTGCAAGTACTGTAATTTTTACAGTATTAAACAATGCTCTCGGATACTGCATATTTGCAAAAGCATCTACATAATTCTGGAATACCCAGACTTTTGGAAGCCCCAACGGAGACTGTGTTGCCTCCTGCGGATTTTTAAATGTCGTCACGATCAGGTAATAAATTGGAATAAACCATACCGCTGCCAGAAGTATCATAAAAATCTCTGTAATAACAAGCCCGCGTTTTTCTTTTTTACTGACTCCCATTTCACTACTTTTCTGTTTTATCATGAGATAGCCTCCCCCCATTTTCCCATTATTTTGGTTGTCACACCGCTAATGATCAATACGATGATAAAGAAGCATACACCGAAAGCGGAACCTACCGAATAGAAGCCATCCGAGATACCTTTCTTCATCATAACTGTCATAACCGTTTCCGTTGCATTTCCAGGTCCGCCGGAAGTCATGGAGTAGATTGCGTCAAACGCTTTCATGCCTCCGATCAGTCCGGTTACTACAATAATTTTTACGGAAGGACACATGAGTGGGAGTGTAATCCTAAAAAAGCTCTGTCTGCCGTTTGCTCCATCGATCTGTGCCGCCTCATATAACTCTGGTGAGATACTCTGCAGGTTGGCAAGAAAAATAACCATCGCCCAGCCGGTCCACTGCCAGATCTGCGTAAATATAACAGAGAATAGTGCCCGGTTTGTCGTGAAGAAGTTAATCGTATCTAACCCGAAGCGGTGAAGCAGATTGTTGATCAATCCATAGTCCGAGGACGATAAAATAAAGTTCCATAAATATCCAATAATCAAAGAACTGAATACTGCCGGGAAAAAGTAAACCGCACGGAGCAGATTTCTTGTCTTTAACTTTTTATTCAAAACAGCAGCGATCGGAAGACCAAGAATTACCTGAAATCCAGTCAGTAATATGGCATAAATCAATGAATTCTTGATTGCAATCCGCATTAAAGGCGTCTGGAATACTTTTATATAATTCTGAAATGCAACAAAGTGCAGATTTGTCGGATTCATATCAGTATAATCAGTAAAACTATAAAAAATGGTGTACATAAACGGCAAAATACTAAAGATCAGATAAATTGCCAGTGCCGGAATAATAAACACCGCAAAGTAACGTCCGAGTGAACCACATTCCCTTTTTTTCTGTTTTTTATTCATAAAATCTTGCTTCCTTTCCGAAAAAAGGCAGAAAAAGAGCCTCAAACCCAGCCTCACTGCCGAGTTTGAGGCATCTTCACTGCACTCTTATCTATTTTGATAATAGCTCAGAAACCACTTCATCAACCGTCTGTAATGTTGTGGATAAATCCTGCGCACCTAAAAGATAACTCTGCATCTCTGTTCCATAAGTCTCATGTGCACCTGCTGCAGAACCCCATTCATTCCATGGGCAGTAAACATTTCCTGCTGCTAACGCACCTGCGACACTTGTATATGCTTCCGGAAGGTCAAATTCTACTCCATTTAAGTAAGAAGAACCCCCCTGATTGTTCTGCCATAAAGCGTTCTGTCCATCTGTCGTTGAAATTGCTGCAAGCACTTTTTTCACTGCGTCAAGGTTCTTGGAAGAAGCATTTGCTGCAAATCCACAGCCAGGACCACCAATGAGCCAGCCTGCGCTCTCTTTTGTTCCATAGAAAGGCATCATGTCAAGCTGTAACTCCGGATTTTTTTCCATGATCGCATCATAATCCCAAGGACCGGAGCAGAACATTGCTGAACCGCCTGTTGCAAACTGCTCTAATGCCTGATCATGATCAATACCTGTCATGTCTGCTGTGTATACACCATTATCGATCAGTTGTGACCATGTCTCGATATATGGATTCCAGGTTCCGTCCATTGTCACTTCGCCGTTACGATATTTTTCTCCAAAACCTTTTCCCTCATCAGTGGACAGATACTCTGCTGTCACAAATGCCATAGAACTCTTTAACAGCGGTTCCCATGATTTTAAGCCTGCTGCAAGTGGTGTAACTCCTGCATTCTGGAATGTTGTACAAACATCTAAAAACTCATCAAATGTCTTTGGAAGTTCCACATTATTTTCTTCAAAAATTTCTTTGTTATAATAGATTCCTTCAAACCAGCTGATTCCCGGAAGTGCATAGGTACTTCCGTTATATCCGTAAACACTTGTACCTGCTGTGGAATAATCAGCTGCCAGATCATCCAACGCTTCCAGATAACCTAATTTTGCATGTTTTAATGCAGAACCCGGTGACTCGCAGATGATGTCCGGTCCTTCGCCTGCGGAAAGCTGGGTATCAATAATTGTATCGTAGTTAGAGTTATCAATAAACTGATATTCAATCTCTACCTCCGGCACTGCCTCTGCAAGATAATCTAACATTGCCTGTACCGTGTCTTCACTATTCCAGTAAGACATACGGATTGTCACTTTGTCCGAAGAAGAGTCTGTTTTCTCTCCCTTTGTCTCTGTCTTAGATGCTGAATCTGTGCTTCCTGTATCCGAGGAGCTTCCACATCCTGCTACTACCCCAAGTGTCATTGCTGCGCACAATAATACGCTCAAAACTTTTCTCTTCATACCTTTTTCTCCTTTTCCCGAAAGAAAATACCGCTGTCTGCTGCTGTTTTTCTCTTTCATTTGATATATTTATCATACAGTCGAACCTAGCAGAATAAAATAATACTTTCTTTGGAAAAGTAATACTTTTTCATGTATTTTATTTTGGATTTTTCTTCTGCAGCGTATCCGGCATCTTTACCGTAAAGCAGGTATATTTTGCATCAGTGACTTTCACTTCAAGACTTCCGAGTGCTCCGTAATAAAGCTCCAGACGTTCCTTGATATTGTGGATTCCATAGCCTTTTCCCTGTTCATTCAACAATTTCTCTACCATTTCAAGTTCGATCAAAGGTCCGTTATTGTAAATAGAAAATACCAGCTGCTCCGGTTTTCTGCAAAACTCTACAATAATTTTTCCGGTGTCCGGTTCTTCCATATAATCAATGCCGTGCTTCATCGCATTTTCCACCAGCGGCTGAAGCAGAAAGTTCGGCATACAGCATTCGAGACCGCTCTCATCTATACGGTATTCCACCTCAAATGGTTCCTCATGCATTTTTTTCTGGATCTCAATATACGCCCGGATATTCTCCAACTCACTGCTCACCGTTGTGATCTGTTGTCCGTTGTTTAATGCTGTGCGGTAGAATTTTGCCAGAAGTCCTGTGATATCGCTGATATCGTCATCCCCTTTTCTGAGCGCCTTCCACTTGATACCTGAGAGGCAGTTGTAGAGGAAATGAGGGTTCATCTGCGCCTGCAGCGCTCTCAATTCGGATTCTTTTTTCTCAATCTCCATCTTGTATACTTCATTAATCATGGAATCTAACTGCACAGTCATTCTTCCGAGACTGTTCGTCACCATGCCAACCTCATCCGTGTCGGTTGTGTGACAGGGATTTTGCAGATCGCCGTTTGCAATACGCTCCGCCTGATCCCTCAACTGCAAAATTCTCTGACCGATCACACGCGACAGCACTCCAATCACCACCAGTGTCAGTCCGACACAAATAAGTACTACTATGATTGTAGAAAATATAATGGAATAAATCTGTTCCGAGATTGTATTCCGGTCAATAAAATAGTAAATTTTCCAGTCGACTTTTTCCATCGACGCTTCTTTTAAAATATATTCTTTATTTAAGACGGATGCATCCTCCGGGTTTTCTCCGATGTACGCTTCAATTTTCTGTTCCATCTGCTCATCAGCAATTTTTTTTGTGTAAATCACCTGACCATTTCCGTCTTTTATCACGATCCCGTTGTCCAGATAATCCATCGTATCAAACGGTTCCAAAATCCGGTTTAAGTAAAATTCCGCACGCAGTACACCGATTCTTCTGCTGGTCGTTGCCGTATCTAAAATTGTCCGCGTTGCATACAGCTTTCCGTCCTCCTCGACCGTCCACTCTGTATTAAAATCTTTTTCGTGCTTTTTGTACCACACCGTATCCTCATATGGCTCCGCCGACTCCAGGAAAGAGCCTATGTCTGATGCCGTATTTGGTGTGACGATTTTGATCATTTTTAAGTTTTCATCACTCGTTATAAAGTACCAGAATACCGGTTCCACCGTCTTATTCAGGCTCTGTGCGATTGCACTACCATTATAGGCATTCCCCTCCAACGTCTGTCGAAATTCCAGATTGTACGCCAGATATTTTGTAAAATCTGTCTCTCTCTGAAAAATAGCGTCTGCCTCCTGACACATACGGTGTAAATTATTGTCCATCGTCACTTCTGTCTGGTCCAGCAGATTTTGATTTGCCGCAGAAAACGAATGAATACCGAGAATACATAACGGAATCGACACCAGAATAATATAACTTATAATAAGCTTTTTCTGCATGGACGCATTATGTATAAACCAGTTACAAATTTTCTTCACTTGACCTTCTCCCCACTTCTTATGTATTTCTGGCAACATGACCGCACCACTGTATTTCACTTCCAATTTTTCTGTTTATTTCTGCTCACGGTACTGCTTCGGTGTCACACCATAGTAATTTTTAAACAGTTTGTTGAAATAGGGCTGGTTTGTGTAGCCACATGCCTTTCCGATATCCACGATCTTCCAGTTACTCTCCTCTAACAGTTCTTTCGCTTTCTTCATGCGATAGTCTGTCAAATATTTCACAAGATTGTATCCTGTCTCCTTCTTGAAAATAAAGCTCACATAAGACGCTGTGAGGCAGACTTTTTCTGCGATCTCTTCCAGACCGATATCATGCATATACTCATTCTTGATGACTTTTTTGATTTCGGATACCGTGAGGCTCGTATCCGGCAGACTCTGTTTCTGGGAAACAGTGATCTCCCGTATCACTTTTGACACAACTTCACCCACTTTCCAAAGATCATGACTGTTCATAATTTCATCTGCTGTCTGCATGATCAGGCTCTCGTTATAGATGCCGTATTTCTGATAAATAGCCTTGACAATATCTAAAATCAGATACTTTGCATAAAATGCACTCGACGCTTTTTCATTTTCCAGACGTTTCAGATAGACCAATAACTGTTCTTCCACTGCAGGCATATTTTCATCCTCTATGCTTCGGAAAATACTATCTTTCATCTGCATGGTTTCCTCGAGCGTTCCTGTATCCCGCGCTGCTTTCTGTGCAATGTAGATTACTCCCGAAAAATAGCTGAACGTGTCATTTCGGACATCTTCCATTTCTTTTACCCTGCCTGAAAATTCTTTTATTCCAAAGAATGTTGTTCCGACAATAATCGATGGCATCTCTGCTTTTTCCTCGGTCAGATCGGCATATAATAAACGGATGGAATTTTCCACTTTCCGTTCCTCGATCGGCTCTCTGCTGTAAATGATCACATAAATCTGGTTTGGATAAAAGTCGATCTGTTCATATGGTAATTTCATATTGCGTTTCAGTATTTTTTCAAATTCTTCCTCGCACAGTTCAAAGTAATTGTTCCGTGTCTCAATACTCACGAAACAGATATATTTATTTTCCAGATTAATCTTGTATTCTTTTAATTTTTCCACAATCTCTGTCACAGATTCTTTCGTGTTAAAAAGTCTGTATAACAATAATTTTTTATCTGCGACTAACAGATTTTCTTTCTGTTCTTTCCACTGCTTTTTCTGTCTGCAAAGTGCAATGACATGCTCCATCACCTGTTTGAATTCCTCCACTTCGATCGGTTTTAACAGGTAATTGACCGCACTTACCTCGCATGCCTTTTTCGCATAATCAAACTCGCTGTAAGCACTGAATATAATAATGATCACATCCGGTCTGTTTTCCTTTGCATATTTTGCAAGCTGCAGACCATCCATATATGGCATTTTCACATCAGTCAATAAAATATCCACATCCTGATATTTCTGTAGATACTCCATTGCCAGTTTTCCGTTAGCTGCTTCCGCTACTTCAAGCTCAAACTGAAATTTTTCAATCAAAAACCAGATTCCCTCACGCTCTGTTCTTTCATCATCTACTAATAGTATTTTCATTTTCCCCACAATCCTTTTTTCTTCTGTATCATTTTTATACGCATACTATTTCCAATCTCCTCTTTCCGACATTCTTTCATCTCTTGTCGTTTTGTATACACTGCCTCAATTATATTGTATTAATCCGGTATCATGTTTGAAATAACATATTTTTTTGATTTCTTGCAATTATTTGGTATCTTTCATTTTTACCGCAGATTATTCACCTTCCCAACTGAAATATATCCATCAACAAGTGCCCGGAAATCCGTTCCCTCCGGGGCATTCTCATTATAATTTCCATGCACAGTCAGTCGTATTCTTCCATTTTCAAGCCCCTCTTCCAGATACTCGTCAATGAAAAATCCACAGTCTGCAATTTTTCTGTCATATAAAATTCCCCGCAGCTTCTCAAGTTCACACTGCGGAAAATTTACGTTCCAGATCTGATTGTACGCCAGAGGCTGTTCCATCAATTCTTCCATCATCCGCTCAAGGTAAGCGTCTGTCACCTCATGACACTCCGATGCTCCCTCGGAGAACGCAACCGCATGCACACCTGCGCACGCAGCTTCTAACGCAGCACCTACGGTCGCTGAATACTGAATATCTGTTCCGCTGTTATAGCCATAATTGATACCGGAAAAAACATAGTCCGGCTTTTCCTTCACAATATTTAAAATTCCAAAACGCACACAGTCCGCCGGTGTTCCTGTACTTGCATACGCGTGCACACCCTCCACCGGAAAATCAACCGGAAAAAACTCTATCGTTTCATGCAGTGTGATCCTGTGTGACATTGCACTGCGCTGTCCGTCCGGTGCCACTACCCAGACTTTACCATATTTTTTTGCTGCCCGTGCCAAACGAATGATACCGTCTGACTGTATTCCATCATCATTTGTAATTAATATTTTTTGCATTATGTTTTCCTTTTCCACAAATTTTCTGAGACTCTCTTCTCCATCTTTTCTATTTAATTTATCATATCCTTTTTTCCACGAAAATGCAAAACTCCTCAAAATGAGGACTTTTTAGCCTTAAAAGTCCTCATTTTGAGGAGTTTACTTTTTCGTTCATATACACAAATATAAACTGCATTCCCTTATTCTCTGTTTTCATATTGAAACCATCGCCAGTTTTACTGCTTTACTCTTCTCCGAAATAAGCACTTTTTTCAAGAGTGATACTGGGCGGATTCGAACCACCAACTTCGGTTTTGCAAACCTATGCCCTACCAGCGGCTACAGCATCGGATACGAAACAATAAAATGCACACTCCGCGAACATTCTATTGTCATAAAAATCCCCTCATGGAGTATGTTTATCAAATTTTCCATGAGGGGATCTGTTTCAAACTGATTTCATTCTGCTGCTTCTTTCACAATCAGAACCTGAAACGCTCTTAGTTGCTGAATAATGCAGTAGACAGATATCTGTCACCGGAATCTGGAAGAAGAACTACAATATTCTTTCCTTTATTTTCCGGTCTCTTTGCTAAAATAGTGGCTGCTTTTAAAGCTGCTCCTGAAGAAATACCAACCAGAACGCCCTCGCTTACTGCAAATGCTCTTCCCTCGTCAAATGCATCCTCGTTTTCAATAGGAATGATTTCATCATAAACGGTAGTATTCAAAGTATCCGGAACGAATCCTGCTCCGATTCCCTGGATCTTGTGCGCTCCTGCTTTTCCTGTAGAGAGAACTGCACTTGTTGCAGGCTCAACTGCTACAACTTTGATATTTGGATTCTGCTCTTTTAAGTATTCACCAACACCTGTTATGGTTCCGCCTGTACCAACTCCGGCTACAAAAATATCTACTTTTCCGCCTGTCTGCTCCCAGATTTCCGATCCGGTTGTTGCCTTGTGTGCTGCCGGGTTTGCAGGGTTTACGAACTGGCCTAAAATAACGGCTCCCGGAATCTCTTTTGCAAGTTCATCCGCTTTTGCGATCGCACCTTTCATTCCCTTAGCGCCCTCTGTCAAAACAAGCTCTGCGCCGTATGCTTTCAAAAGATTTCTACGCTCAACACTCATGGTATCCGGCAGTGTTAAGATTGCTCTGTATCCTTTGACCGCTGCAACTGCTGCAAGACCGATACCTGTGTTACCGCTGGTTGGTTCAATAATGGTTGCGCCCTCTTTTAAAATACCTTTTTTCTCTGCATCCTCGATCATTGCCAATGCAATTCTGTCCTTTACAGAACCGGCCGGGTTAAATGCCTCAAGTTTTACTAAAATGGCTGCGTCTGTCACGCCTGCTTTTGCAGCATATCTGCCTGCGTTTACGATTGGTGTTTTTCCTACTAACTCTAATGTGCTTGATTTGATATCACTCATGTTTATATCCTCCTTGTTTTGCGAAGCAAAATGCGACTGTTCCTACAGGAGCAGAGGATTTAGCCTCCTTGTTTTTGCGAAGCAAAAATCCGAACTCTTGTGAGGAGAGGATTTAGCCTCCTTGTTTTTGCAAAATTAAAATAGTGATCTTAGTGAGAAGAAGCTTTATCTTCCAAAATAAAAATGGCAGGTATCCTATGCACGATACCTGCCTGAGTTACAAATTTTCAGCGGGTACACAATGCATATGAAAAATAAACCGTACTCATACATACAGCCTGACAACAACAACAACACATCATATGATTTTTCTGTGTGCTTAATCCTGTGTATTTCATATCATTGTCTCCTTTCTCATTTCCTACTAATCATATAGGAATATGTGTTTATATTTGAATTATAACGAGTAACATCTTTACTGTCAACTATTTTTTCATAAAATTTTGCAATTCTTTTCGTTATGATACATTTCTGTTCACTTACATTGCAATAACGATGCATGGCTGCTACTATATCTGGTTTAGCTTGCAAATTTTACAGTATCTGCCGGAAGTACTTTTGCGATGCGCTCCAGTGCCTCTTTTAACGTACTTCTCGGACACGCCACGTTGATCCGCTGGAATCCTCTTCCGCATTTTCCAAAAATTCTTCCACTGTCAAGCCAGAGCTTTGCCTTGTGAACGATCAAATCTTCCAGCTCCTGTGCGCACAATCCGAGTCCGTTAAAATCAAGCCAGATCAGATACGTTCCCTCATGTTCCACCATGTTCACGCCCGGAAGATTTTTTTCCACAAATTCTTTTGTAAAAGCGATATTGCCAGCCACATATTTTTTCATCGCCTGATACCACTCTTCCCCGTCCCGGTAAGCCGCCTCACATGCCACAAGTCCGGCTGCATTGAGCTGACTGTATCCGGCTGCAGCCAACTGTTTTTTGAATGCATTTTTCAGTTTCTGGTTCGGGATAAATATATTAGAAGTCTGCAGACCAGCTAGGTTAAACGTTTTGCCCGGTGAAGTGCAGGTAATGGTCCACTCCGCATATTCCTTTTTCAGATTTGCAAAAACGTGATGTTTTCCCTGAAAAACAAAATCTGCATGAATCTCATCGCTCACAACGATCACATGATGTCTGCAGCAGATATCTCCAATTGTCTCCAACTCCTCCTTTGTCCACACTCTTCCAACCGGATTATGCGGATTGCAAAGGAAAAAAAGTTTCACTTCTTCCTCTACGATTTTTTTCTCAAAGTCTGCAAAATCAATATGATAGCGGTTATCCTCTCCCAGGAAAAGGTCACTGCTTACGATTTTTCTTCCATTATCTGAAATCACCTCTGAGAAAGGATAATATACCGGTGACTGAATCAATACTGCATCTCCCGGATCTGTATATGCTTTTACGGACAATGCCAGAGCCATTACGACCCCCGGTGTTTTGACCAGCCATTTTTCCTGTACTTCCCAGTCATGATGTTTCTTCAGCCATCCTTCCACAGCTTCAAAATAAGATTCCTGTCCATCACTGTATCCAAAAATCCCATGCTGTGCCTGTCTGATCAGTGCATCCTGTACATAAGAAGATGTCTGAAAATCCATATCTGCAACCCAGAGTGGCAGCACATCTTCCGGCATACCTCTTTTCACTGCAAAATCATATTTTAAGCAGTTTGTATTTCTTCTGTCTGTAATTTTGTCAAAGTCAAGATTTCTTTCTGCCATGTCGCACCTCTGGTTTCTTCTACTTGTAATATATTTCTGTCTTCTGTGATTGGTTATCATAATTTCCCACTGTTTCTGTAGGTCTTATTGGATATATACATCATAGCAGAATTTTGCTTTTTAACATAATTCATTTTATCTAGAATCAGCTATAGGTGAATCCTATAGCCGGAGTTTAACGGACGTAGTGTCGCAGATTCTATAGTGCTTTTATAGGGTGTGAAGGGCAGATATAAGCGTCCTCTCACAAGTCGTGATTTTATAGGTTTATGA
>OLNL01001338.1_pt1 | contig 23169 bp, 12 predicted proteins | sample 1672181 | NCBI WGS metagenome assembly OLNL01 (sample SAMEA3136656, study PRJEB25190) | human gut metagenome | biome: human gut; feature: human-associated habitat; material: faeces | place: Austria | collected 2013
CGCGTCAGATGCTGAAACTCGTTATCTATGCAGCAATGAATCGAATCTACTCAAGTCGAGATATCCGAAAAGCATGTAAACGGGATATCAACTTTATGTATCTCCTTGAAGGAATGCCTGCTCCTGATCATGCAACGATTGCGCGTTTTATCTCCCTACATTTTTCTGCCTGCGCAAAGGTTCTGCTTGCCCAAATGTCAGATCTGCTCTATCTTCTTGGTGAGATTTCGGGAAAGACCATTTTTATTGATGGCACCAAGATTGAATCGGCAGCCAATAAATATACATTTGTATGGAAACGGGCTATTACGAAAAATCAGGCCCGGTTATACACAAAACTAACTTCTTTTGTGGCTGAATGCGAAGAACTCTATGGAATCAGGACCGTATACCATGACCAGATATCCATCCACACATTAAAACGGTTAAAGAAGCAGTTGTGCCGCATAAAAGTGCAGGAGGGAATTGTGTTTGTACATGGAATCGGGCGTAGAAAAACACAATTACAGAAATCTCTGGAACAGCTGGATCAATATCTGGAGAAACTAAAGGAATATACAAAAAAGCTGTATACGCTTGGGGATAGAAACAGCTATTCCAAAACAGACCCTGACGCAACCTTCATGAGAATGAAAGAGGACGCGATGCTGAATGGACAGTTAAAACCTGCTTATAACATCCAGCATGGAGTGGATTCCGAATACATCACATGGATCGATATCAGCCCACACCCTACTGATACACGTACCCTGATCCCGTTTTTGAAAGACATGGAGAATCACCTGGGATTTAAGTATTCAGAAGTCGTTGCAGATGCCGGGTACGAAAGTGAAGAAAACTATCTTTTCATTGAGGAAAACGGACAGACCGCCTATATAAAGCCGCAGAACTATGAGATTTCGAAAACCCGAAAATACAAAAAAGACATCAGCAGAAGAGAAAACATGGAGTATCACGCAGACAGAGACAGCTATATCTGTCGGAATGGAAGGGAACTGACTGTTACAAATGAACGCAGAAGTAAAACAGCCAGCGGATATGTCAGTGTAAAAACTTATTACAGAAGTCCAGACTGTACCGGCTGTCCTTATAAAACGGAATGTATCAAGGGAAACAACTGCAAAACACCTATGGAAAAACGTAATAAAGTGCTGATGGTCTCGAAGACGATGAGTCAAAAACGTGCAGAAGATCTGGAACGGATCACAAGTGAGTATGGAACGATGCTCCGTATGAATCGCAGTATTCAGGCCGAAGGTTCATTTGCTGATGTAAAGGAAGACATGAATTTTCGAAGATATCTGTACCGAGGAAAAGCAAATGCACTGGCAGAGAGCATCCTTTTGGCGATGGGACGAAATATCAATAAGCTTCATTGCAAGATTCAGACCGGAAGAACGGGAAGTTATCTTTTTCCATTAAAAAGGGCATAGATTTTGATAGTTGAAAACAAAACAGCCTGAAATCAGGCATGCCGAAAGGGATGCCTAGGAATGAACTGCGTTTATAAAGAATGGCATCGAAAACGTGACCGATTTCGATGCCATTTGGGCATAAAGCAGGGCTGCCGCCCAGCAAAAAATATTTGCTAATGCGACAGCCCCATTTTAATTACTTTTATTTAACCTACAATCTTTCCTTTCTCAAAGTAGCAGCTCTTACCATCAACATAATGGCGTCCTTCATATCCGCGTCCGCATACATCAAAATAGTAAATATCGTTTCCAGACTCATATTTCTGACTGGTCAGCAGTACTCCTCCTTTTGAAGCATGGTAAGTAATCAGATTTCCGTAGAAATCCTTCACTTCAAAAGTCGTATTTTCATACATTCTTCCCTGTGCATCGAATCCATAGTATTTACCATTGATCTTTGCAACGGTGTTCCTCAGAATTACACCATCCTGTGCATAATACCAGAAACCGTCTGTTTCTACCCACTGGTTATTTGCCATCTTTTTCAGGTTTCCTTTGGAATCTATGATATAGCGTGTTCCATAGCTGTCATAAACGGCTGCATTTTTCAACTGTTTTCCACCCTCAAAGTAGCAGGTCACACCGTTGATTTTGTGTGTTCCCTCGTATCCGATTCCATCTGCATCATAATAATAAACGTCTCCATTCGTGTCTTTCCAAGATGTATTTCTGAGAAGTTTTCCATCTGCTGATGCCCGATAATATCTTGCAGTGCCATCTGTAACACCACCGTTGTTAAAATTTATTTTCTCAATTTCCTGGTTTGCGTACATATGTCCATCATAATCAAAGGCATAATATGCATCACCAATTTTTCGTATAGTGTTCGTTACAAAAGTACCGTTCGTACGATAATACCAATACTTTCCGACCTTGCTCCAGCCATTTTTCTTTACTTCATTCAGTACACCGTTGCCATCAGCTATATATGATTCATATATTGTATCGGTCCACAGAAGATCCGGGATAAAATATTTCTTTCCCTTTAGTGTGATAAGACCGTGTACCCATTTTCCATTTTCATCATAATACTGCCAGTAGTATTTATCCTTTTCACCCTCATTCCAACCATAATCGTTGATTTTCATCCAGGTATTTTTCAGTAAAGTTCCATCTTCAGCTGCCGCAGGACCTGTATAAGCGCGATTAATTGTATCTTCATTAACCTGAATTCCATTTTTACTGGTCAGCATCCTTCCATATTTGCTGAACACATACGTTTTATTTCCAATCTTATAGGCGCCATCTTTCACCATTTGACCCTGATCAACGTAATACCAGTTATCACCTACTTTTTTCCATCCCTGATATGGAAGTTTAACCAGTTTTCCATCTGCGCCTACCACATAGGTTTCTCCATCAAGTTCCACGTAACCTACTGTCCACATTGATCCATTAGAAAAATAATATTTATCTCCATTGATCTCCGTTAAGCCATCTGCGCTCTCTCCGTCTTCATCACAATAATTGATACCATTATAACTTTCCTGCAATTTATTTTTTTGAATTTTTCCATCTTTTCCTACAATATAATTTCCTTCCCTCGAATAAAGCACTGTACCTTCTGATACCATACGTCCATTATCTGCAAAATAATACAGATCATTTCCTATTGTAGTAAACCTGCCTGTTACCAATTTTCCATTTTGTACATAGTACCAATCTTGGCCTGCTTTCGTCCAGCCTTCTTTCAGTTCTTTCAAGTTTCCATTTTCATCTGCAATATAGTTTTTTCCATCATAAACGGCCGCTTCATTTTGCAGCATTCTTCCAGATTCAAACAGATAATTTTTTCCATTAACAGACGCAAGACCGGATTCTACTCTTTTTCCATCGCTTCCGTAATAGCAATATATTTCCTTTTTTTGAGCACTGGCGGAATCAAGGCTGTCATTCGTCCACTGTTTTCCCCATTTCCATCTGCTGGTATATAAAGCTCCGCTTTCGGATGCAAAATAAAATGCTCCACCACTTGAAAAACTTTCATTGGTATACATCCGGCCGTCTTTTGCAAATCCATAGTATTTTCCCTCGATCTGCATCACAGTGTCTTTATAATAGCTGTTATCTTTTGCATAGTACCAGTATTTTCCCTGTTTTACCCAGCCGTTTTTATTTGCAGTCAGTTTTCCGCTGCTTTCCACAAGGTAGGAAACACCATCTTCTTCTACCGTTCCGCTGGTCTGCATTACACCATCTTTAAAATAATACTTACTTCCGTTGATCGTCTGGATACCATCTGCCATCACACCATCTGCACCGAAATAGTACCAGGTTTCCCCATCCTGTTTCCAGCCGTTTGTGAGTAATGCTCCGCCTGCTTTCGCAAAATATTTCTTTTCTTTATTTTTCCACCATCCGTCTTCGTCATAATCTCCGCCGTCCGATCTGGTAAAAAATTCCTCCTCATACATCCGGCCATTTTCATCGAATCCATAGTATGCATTTCCGATTTTCTCAATACAGTCCTTTAAAACCGTTCCATTTTTCTGATAATACCAATTTCCGTTCTTCTGTGTCCAGTTGTCATTTTTTAATTCAACCAGCAGGCCATCATCCTGAGCGATATAATTCTTCTGTCCGTCACTTACAATCTTTCCAGTGACCATTTTTCCGGCCTCAAAATAATATGTTTTTCCTAATATGGTGTGAACCCCTTCATATCCGGTGCTGTCTGCACCAAAATAATACCAGGTTCCATATCGCTCCACCCAGGTATTTGTTTTCAGACTGCCATCCTTACTTGCACAATATTGAATGCTTCCTGTCTCTGTATAAAACGTGAACAATTCACCAGTATACATTTTTCCATATTCATCAAATGCGTAATATTTATTCTCAATTTTTTCTACACAATTAACCAGAGCCTGGTTGTCTTTGATATAATACCAGCCTCCGCGAATCCATTTCCATTCATTATTTCCCTGTACCTCTGTCAGCACTCCCCGTCCATCGCTGAAATATGTCTTTCCATCCACAGACACAGTTCTGCTGACTGCAAGCAGTCCACTCTCATAAAAATAGTACTGTTTTCCGTCTATCGTATGGATTCCCGTGTAGCACGCGCCATCGGAACCCATATAATACCTTTCCTGCCGATCGTCAATGTAATATCCATCTTTCCAGCAGTCTGTATAGAGTGAACCATCCTCGGATGCCCAAAAGATTTTTGTAACATACTCATCATCCTCTTCTACATCCATCGTAAACCGCTCATTCATGTACAATCTTCCGTCGGAATCAAATCCATAATATTTCCCATCAATTTCCGCCACACAATCTGTCAGTAAATCTCCATTTTCATCCTGGTAGCTGTAGCTTCCATTCTCATTAGTGATCCATCCGGCTTCTGTTTCCTGCTGTGATGCTGATTCTTCGGAACCATTCTCTTCTGCCTCTTCACTCACATCCCCATTTTCATCCTGTTCCTCTGAACTCTCCGAAACAGGATCTTCTGCTTTTTCTGTCTCTGAAACATCGTCTGCTGCTTCTGTTTCTTCTCCGGCTGCCTCTTCTGTTGTTTCTTCTTCGGATGCCTCCTGCTGCTCTTCTTCTGTCTGAAGTTCAGACGACGCTTCTGTCACTTTCTCCGCATCAGCGGCATCTTCCTCCGCGCTCTGTACGGCTGCCGTATCTGCGTTTCCTCCGGTTTCTGCGGACTGTTCCACTGCCTGGGTCAGATTACTTTTTGCCCCCCCTCGATGCTGCCTGTACCGCACTCGGATCCATCAGGGCTGCTGCAAGCACAACGGCTGCTACTGCTGAAGATTTCTGTAATAATTCTTTTTTCTTCATTTGTAAAATTCCTCCTCATTCTGGTTTTTCTTACATATTTTTGAATTTTGTAAGTGAACTTATCGGTATGTAATGCATTATACTACGCTTTCTTTGAAATTACTATTTTTATTTGCGCAGATGGTAAAAAAGCCGGCAGCGATCCTTTCCATTCAGGATCACTGCCGGCTTTTCAGCTTTCTCTTTAGTTTTTAAACGAATGAATCGGTGCCGGGATTCTTCCTGTTCTGTTGACGAATGCCTCGCAGGAGAAGTTGTTGACCGGCATGATCGGTGCATAGCCGAGGAGGCCGCCGAATTCTACGGTCTCGCCCACGCCTTTTCCGATGACCGGGATCAGGCGGACTGCCGTTGTTTTCTGGTTAACCATACCGATGGCAAGCTCATCTGCGATGATTCCGGAGATGGTCGATGCTTTCGTGTCTCCCGGGATGGCGATCATATCAAGACCTACGGAGCAGACACAGGTCATTGCCTCGAGTTTTTCAATGGTCAGTGCGCCGTCGTTGACTGCGTTGATCATACCCTGATCCTCAGAAACCGGGATGAATGCGCCGGAGAGACCGCCGACATAGGAAGATGCCATAACACCGCCCTTTTTCACCTGATCGTTCAGAAGCGCCAGCGCCGCTGTCGTTCCCGGTGCACCTGCGTGCTCGAGGCCGATCTCCTCAAGGATATCCGCAACGGAATCTCCGATCGCCGGAGTCGGTGCCAGGGAAAGGTCAATGATACCAAACGGAATGTTCAGCCGTTTCGAAGCCTCCTGTGCAACGAGCTGTCCGACACGCGTTACCTTAAACGCCGTCTTCTTGATCGTCTCGCAGAGTACCTCAAAGTTCTCGCCGCGTACTTTTTCCAGAGCATGTTTGACAACACCAGGGCCGGAAACGCCGACATTGATGATGGCATCCGCCTCGGTTACGCCGTGGAAAGCGCCTGCCATGAACGGGTTGTCGTCCGGTGCATTGCAGAAAACAACGAGTTTTGCGCATCCAAGGCAGTTGTTCTCTTTGCTTGCCTCCGCCGTCTTCTTGATGATCTCACCCATCAGTTTGACAGCATCCATGTTGATACCGGTTTTGGTAGAGCCAAGGTTGATGGAGCTGCAGACAAAATCCGTAACAGCCAGTGCCTGCGGGATAGAACGGATCAGAAGCTCATCTGCTGTCGTCATACCTTTGCTTACCAGAGCGGAATAGCCGCCGAGGAAATTGACGCCGACTTCTTTTGCCGCACGGTCCAGAGTCTGTGCAATCGTCACGAAATCCTCCGGCGTTCTGCAGGCTGCTGCGCCGACTAAGGCAATCGGGGTAACGGAAATTCTCTTGTTTACAATCGGAATACCGAACTCGCCCTCGATCTCCTCACCTACGGAAACCAGATTTCTGGCAGTCGTCGTGATTTTGTCGTAGATTTTGCGGTTCAGCTTGTCAAGATTGGAGTCGATACAGTCCATAAGACTGATTCCAAGGGTAATGGTACGAACGTCCAGATTCTCTTTTTCGATCATCTCGTTCGTTTCCTTTACTTCAAACAGATTTATCATGTCGTTTTTCTCCTTCGCTTTAGATACGGTGCATCATATTGAAAATATCTTCATGCTGGCAGCGGATGACAACGCCGATGGAACTTCCAAGCTCCTCCAGATCTTTTGCAAGCTCTGCGTTGGATTTCTCGCTCTTGGAGACGTCCGTTACCATCATCATGTTGAAATATCCCTGCACAATCGTCTGAGAAATGTCTTCGATGTTTACCTGGTTCTCTGCCAGATAATTACATACCTTTGCGATAATGCCCACGGTGTCCTTGCCTACGACAGTGATAATTGTCTTCTTCATGTTTCCATTCTCCTTTTTCTGGTTTTATGTCAAAGCCCCGGAAAAACCGGTAATGGCGGCCTTGCGAAAAACATGGTATGTAGCTCTAAAAATGTATATTTAAACCTCAATTAACGGTGATACTTCGCTTCTTTTAGCGACAGCGAGATGAAAATCACCCGAGTGATACGGATTATCACCCGTTGTGACCTCGCAGGCCACGGTTTCAAAGGCCAGTGCCTCATAATTATTTTCCTTGCTCAGATGGCCGAGCAGCACTTCCTGCAGATTGTCGTGCAGAATCTCGCAGAGGAGATGGCCTGCCGCCAGGTTCGATAAATGGCCTTTCGCCCCGGCGATCCGCTGTTTTAACGGATACGGGTACGGTCCGACCGCAAGCATGTTCTCGTCGTGATTTGCCTCTAACAAAACGGCATCCAGCCCGGTCAGATTCTGAACCGTGTAATCGCTGTAGACACCAAGGTCCGTCGCGATCGCAATTGATTTCCCGCCGGACTCCATCCGGTAGCCGACCGGCTCTGCCGCATCGTGAGAGATCGTAAACGGATGTACGGCGATGTCTCCCAGTGTAAACGTGTCATCCGCGTGAATCATGTGGAAAATCCCCTCCGGGAACTTTCCAAGGCTCTTCGTCTGCTGCATCGCCTGAATTGTTCCATCCGTTGCGTAAATCGGAATACCGTACCGGCGCGCCAGCACGCCAAGGCCCTGGATATGATCGGAATGCTCATGTGTCACGAGAATGCCGTCCAGCTCCTTCGCACTGCGATCGAGAACAGCCAGTCCCGCCTCCACGCGCTTTCCGCTGATGCCCGCATCGATCAGAAGGCTTGTGGTCTCGCTTCCCGCGAAAATGCAGTTTCCGCTCGAACCACTTGCAATACTACAAAGTTTCATATTTTTTCATCCTATGGTCTAACTGTTTTTTTGTTTCCTCAAAATCGCCGCTGTTGTCGATTTCAAAATCGCAGTGGCTGCTGAATTCATCCTCGGAAAGCTGATTTGCCATGATTTCGCGAACTTTCTTCTCGGAATAGCCGCGTCCTTCGATCAATCGCTCCTTCCGGACTTCTTCATCCGCATAAATATACCACAGTTCATCACAAATTTCATCATATTTTTCTTCGATTAAGAGTGCAGCCTCCACAAAGACGTATTCCGTCCCTGCTTTTTCCGCGGCTGCAATGGCTTTTTTGATATACCGTTTTACCGCCGGATGAACGATCGCATTCAGGGCTTTTAACTTTTCTTCGTCCTGAAAAACGATCTCAGCAATCCGTTTCCGGTCAAGTTCGCCGGTCTCTGTGGTGATCTGTCTGCCGAACAGCTTCACAATCTCTCCATAGCATTCGCCGCCCGGCAGCATCACAAGGTAACCTGCCTCGTCCGCCTGGATCACCGTTGCATCATAATTCTGTCCAAGGTACGTGAGCACTTCGCTTTTTCCGGCGCCCACGCCGCCTGTAATTCCAAAAACTTTCATTCTTTTGTATCCTTTCGCTCCTGGTATGAGTGCGCTATTTCGCCTCGTACCAGTTGTTTCCTGTGTGCATATCGATCTCGAGTTTGACAGCCAGATGTGCTGCCCCGGTCATCTCCTCTTCCAGGATCTGTTCTGCCTTTTCGAGCTCGTCTTCCGGCACTTCCAGCAGCAGCTCATCGTGTACCTGAAGAAGAAGTCTGGTCTTTAACTGCTCCTCTTTCAGCCGTTTCGCCACGCGGATCATCGCTATTTTAATAATATCCGCCGCCGTTCCCTGGATCGGCGCATTCATCGCAACGCGCTCGCCGAATGACCGCTGCATAAAGTTGCTCGATTTCAGCTCCGGCATCGGCCGTCTGCGTCCGAACATCGTCACGGAATAGCCTTTCTCTTTGGCATCCTCTACGCAGCGGTTCAAAAACTCATGGATACCCGGATACGTCTCGAAATACTGCTGGATATAGGCCTCTGCCTCTTTCCGGCTGATGCCGAGATCCTGGCCCAGACCGAACGAACTGATGCCGTATACGATACCGAAGTTGACCGCCTTCGCATTTCTTCTCTGCAGCGGTGTTACCTCTTCAAGCGGCACATGGAACACTTTCGATGCCGTCATGCGGTGGATATCCTCCGCCTCGCGGTACGCCTCGATCAGGTTTTCATCGCCCGACATGTGGGCCAGCACGCGGAGCTCAATCTGGGAATAGTCGGCATCCAGAAAGACACAGCCAGGCTTTGGCACGAAGGCTTTCCGGATCAGACGGCCAAGCTCCATCCGCACTGGAATGTTCTGCAGATTCGGATCGGTACTGCTGATGCGGCCGGTCGCGGTGATGGTCTGGTTAAATGTCGAATGGATTCTTCCATCTTTCCCGATCACGGCCTGCAGACCGTCGGCGTACGTCGATTTCAGTTTGGCAAGCTGGCGGTACTCCAGAATATCGGCAACGAGTTTGTGATCCGGTGCGAGCTTTTCGAGCACATCGGCGGCGGTGGAATAACCCGTCTTGGTCTTTTTGCCGCCCGGAAGCTGCAGCTTTTCAAACAGAATCACGCCGAGCTGCTTCGGGGAATTGATGTTAAACTCCTCGCCAGCCTCCTCGTAGATCTGTGCCTCCAGCTCTCCAATCCGCTCCGCCAGCTCAGCTCCGTAAACGGAAAGTGCTTCTTTTTCTGCGGCGATTCCATCCGCTTCCATCTGACGGAGCGTAAACACCAGCGGAATCTCCACATTCCGGTACAGATCCCACATGCCCTGCTCCTTCAGCAGCTTTTCCATGTTTTCCTGTGCGGCAAATACAGCATACGCCTGATGACCTGCATACGACTCCTGCTGTTCCGGCGTCATCTTTCCTGCGGCCGGAATCTTGCTTCCGCCGAAGATCTCTTCCACTGCCGGCACATAGCGGTGTACGTACTCTTTTACGATATCATCGTACGAATACTGTGATTTCAATGGATTTAATAAATACGCGGCAATTCCGGCATCAAACAGATGGGCTTCATCGGCGTCCGGCATATCCTTCAGAAATTCTTTTCCGTCCATGACGCAGAAAACCGGAATCTGCTTCTGCAGCTCAGTCAATTTTTCTTTTAAATAATCTCCGGTCAGGAAACCTTCTGCTGGGAAGTAAACAACATCCGGCTCTCCGCTTCCATACGCAACTGCCATACCGACAAGTGAACGGCTCCGATCTGCCATCGGTCCGTCCTTCGGGGTTTCTTCTGTCAGAAGAGCGGCTCCTGCCTTCTCCTCCTTCGCGATGGTTCCAAAGAGTTCTTCCGCCTCGGAAAAATCCGTTACGGTGCGCAGAAAGACGGCATCCTCTGGTTCTGCATTCGTCTCCTCGAAGCGGCCCAGCAGGTTTTTAAACTCCAGACGTTTGAACATCTCATACGCTTTTGGTGTATAAAAATTCGAGAGTGCCGCTTTTTCACGGTCGAGCTCCACCGGCGCATCGGTATCAATCGTTGCAAGTTTTTTGCTTAATTTCGCCAGATCATAATGATCACGCATCGCCTCTTTTGCCTTGTTCGGTTTGATCTCCTCGAAATGTGCATGCGCATTTTCCAGTGTCTCGTACTGTAGCAGGATTTTCGTCGCGGTTTTCTCGCCGACACCCGGCAGACCCGGGATATTGTCTGCGGTATCGCCCATCAGCGCTTTCAGATCGATGATCTGTTTCGGGAGAAGACTGTATTTTTCCAACACCTCTGCCGTGTGGTAATTTTCAATCGTCGTCACACGCTTTACGGTCTTTGGAATCCGGATCAGAATGTGATCCGTTGCAAGCTGCAGCAGGTCGCGGTCTCCGGATACGATCGTAACTTCCATCCCTTCCGCCTCGCATTTGCGGCCGAGCGTTCCTAAGATATCATCCGCCTCATAGCCCTCTTTTGTGACAATCTCAATGTCCATTGCTGCGAGCACTTCCTGGATCACCGGGACCTGTTCGCGCAATTCCTGCGGCATCGGCTTTCTCGTTCCCTTGTACTGGTCATACATTTTGTGGCGGAATGTCGGTGCATGGAGGTCAAACGCCACGGCAAGATACTGCGGCTGCTCCTCATCGAGAATTTTAAACAGAATATTCAGGAATCCATATACGGCGTTCGTGTGCAGTCCTTCTGCATTGGACAGATCCGGTACGCCGTAAAAAGCCCGGTTCAGAATACTGTGTCCGTCCAGTAATACGATTTTATCACTCATAATAATCCTTTCAGCCAGGGTAATTCTATCACTTCAAAATAGTGCAGAGCCAGGAGCACCAGAAACAGAACGAGAATCAGCATCAGCACCCGGAAAAACGTATCTTTGTACCGGCGGTATCTCGCTTCTTCCTCTTTTTTCTCCAGATCGCGTTCCAGAAGTCCTGTCAGATTGTAGGAATCGGGCGCGTCATCCTCGAAATATGCCATCGCACGGTTCACAATAAAATATGTCTCCAGTTCCTCGTGGCATGTATGGCATTTCCGGATATGGGAAATAAACGGTTCCATCTCTTTCTCCGGCATATTTCCCTGCACGTATGGCTGTATTAATTTTTCTGCTTCTTTACAGTCCATAAAATCCTGCTCTCCTTTTGTATCCGGCCAGATCACTTTTCCCGGCCGTTTTTTCTGCTATCTATCATCATACACTATTTTCTTATAATTTAAAAGAGACAACCCGCCGAAAATGGGTTGTCTCTTGTTCTCTTATAAGATAACTGTTTTCTAGTGGATTTCCATTATGCACGGACAATGTTCGGGGTCTCTTTTCCTGCCTCGAAATCCAGCGCATTCTGCAGTGTGGTCTCTGCAATCGCACGCAGTGCTTCCTCGGTGAAGAATCCCTGATGTGAAGTGATCATAACGTTCGGGAAGGACAGGAGACGTGCTGTGGTGGAGTGCTCCAGAATCTCATCGGAACGGTCCTCGAATACGTTCGGGGTTTCCTCCTCGTATACGTCAAGGCCGACGCCGAAGAATTTTCTTGCACGGATTCCCTCGATCAGGTCGTCTGTCTTTACCAGACCTCCGCGGGACGTATTGACCAGGATCACGCCGTCTTTCATCTTTTTGATGCTCTCGCGGTTGATCATGTGGTATGTGCTGTCCATCAGCGGGCAGTGCAGGGAGATCAGATCACTCTGTGCCAGCAGTTCATCAAGAGTTACGTACGTAACAAAATCTTTTAAGGATTCATTCTGGTATACATCGTAAGCGATGACTTTCATGCCGAAACCGCGGCAGATTCTTGCCATAGCCGCACCGATTTTTCCGGTTCCGACGATTCCGGCGGTCTTCTGATAGAAGTTAAATCCCATCAGTCCGCCCAGGCTGAAGTCGTTTTCTCTTACTTTCGTATATGCTTTGTGCATGTGGCGGTTGACCGTCATGGCCAGTGTCATCGCATGCTCAGCTACAGCCTCCGGGGAGTAACCCGGTACACGGCGTACATCAATGCCGTATTTTGCAGCTGTCTTTAAATCTACGTTGTTGAAGCCTGCGCAGCGCATCAGGATCAGCTTGACGCCTGCCTCATGCAATGCTTCTACGGTTTTTGTTCCGACATCGGAGTTTACGAAGGCGCACACGGCATCGTAGCCCTTTGCCAGGGAAGCGGTTCTTGCAGCAAGGCCGGTTTTTAAATATTCCACTTCAATTTCTGGAAACTGCTCTTTGGTTCGGTCGAAAGATTCTCTGTCGTAGTTCTGGGTATCGTAAAATAAAATTTTCATAATGTTTTTCCTCCTCGCTTTGCGGTCATCTTATTGTTCCCGCTTACAGGCATTACTATACTTCATTGTTAAAACTTTGTCAATATATTATTTGTTAAAATTTTATCAATTAGTAAATTTATTTTCAACATCTTTCACAACAGTACAAATTTACTGGATCACCTCGTCCAGGAACCGGGACGGCTCGACTTTCTTTTCAAACCGTTCCTCCACATAACAGAGCGTCAGCTCTTTCCGGGCGCGCGTCATTCCGACGTAGAACATCCGCCGCTCCTCCTCGATCGCCTCCGCAAGGACTGCTTTCTGATACGGCATTACGCCCTCGTTGACGTCAAGAAGATAGACCTTGTCGTACTCGAGTCCCTTGACGCTGTGCAGGGTGGAAACCGTAACTCCTTCCGCACTCTCTGCGCGCTGCTTCTGTTTTTCCTTCATCTTCTGCTGGTATTCCTCAATATGTGCAAACCAGCCCTCGATGCTTTTCTGGCTCTTTGCCGCCTCCTGCAGCTCGTCCAAAACGGAAATCAGATCATCCTCTTTCAGATGGCGGTATGCAGCATATTCCTTCACATACTGTTCATAGCCGATCGCATAGCGGATGTAATTGACCGCGCCGAACGGCGATAAATGCGTCAGTGTCGTGATATCCTGCTCCAGTTTGCGGATCCGCTGGCACATCCAGTCTTTTTCTTCGTAATATTCCAGAAGTGCATCGAACGAAACAGTCGCCTCCTCAAAGGCATCCCGCGACAGATAACGGTTCGGGCGGTTGGCAATCTTTAAAAACTCGCCGCGCTTCCGGCTTCCCATCGCAAGATTCAGATACGTCAGCAGATCTTTCGCAATCCAGTGGTCATAGAGATCCGGCAGGGCATCCCGCATCTGGAACGGGATCTGTGCTTCCATCAGTTCCTCTACTGCTGTTCGGCAGCCAAGATTCGTGCGGAACAAAAGCGCCATCTCTTCATACGAACAGCCGTTTTTCTCCGCCTCCCGCAGCTCCTCGGCAACGGCACGCATCTCCTCGCGCGGGTTCTTATATCCCCGGATTGCAACCGGAGCGCCTTTCTCGTTGTCGGTGGAAATCGCCTTTTCATACCGCTTTTTGTTGTGGTGGATCAGGCATTGGGACCGCTTCACGATAAATTCCGTACTACGGTAATTTTTATCGAGCACTACCTGCGCCGCGCCCGGGTAATCTTTCGGAAAATTCAGCATGATCTCCGGCTTGGCCCCGCGGAACTGATAAATCGACTGATCGTCATCCCCGACAATAAAGAGGTTATTTTCCGGCAGCGCCAGCATCCGCACAATCTCATACTGCGCGGGGCTGATGTCTTGAAACTCGTCAATCAGGATATACTGAAATTTCTGCTGCCAGGCGCGGAGGACCTCCGGCCGCTCCAGAAAGAGACGTTTGCACTGCACCATCAGATCGTCGAAATCGAGTTTTTTGTTCTCCTTCCGCCATTTCTCATACGCCTCATAAATTTCGCGGAACTTTTCCTGCGGCATGCAGGCGGAATAGTAATGTTCCAGCGGGATCTGATTGTTCTTCACAGTGCTGATTTCACGCGCCAGATTCTCCTCGAGATCTTCTTCCTCCAGGTCTCTGGCATAGTGGTTGACCAGCTCGCGCATCAGCCGCTTTTTCTCTTCCTCGCTTAAAATATTGTTGCCGGACATGCGGTACGTATGGCGCAGAATCGCGTAGAATACCCCGTGGAACGTTCCAAAGGTGACCTGGGTACTCGTCTTTCCCATCGCCTTTAAATACCGCTCCTTCATCTCTTTTGCCGCCGCACGCGTAAATGTTACGACAAGAATACGAGAGGCGGAAATGCCGCTTGCTGTAAGCTGGCAGGTCCGCCCCGTAATCACTGCGGTTTTCCCCGACCCCGGTCCGGCAAGGACCATCATGGGGCCGGTGGTATGCATCACCGCTTTTTTCTGTGAATTATTATATATCATTTGGATAATTTCTCAATCGCTTTGTCGATGCGGGCAAGAGACTCCTCTTTTCCCAGAACCTCAAGGATTTCCGTTGCGCCGGCCGGTGTCATCTGTTTTCCGGAAAGAGCGGTACGGATCGGCCACATAATATAACCGGTCTTGTATCCTTTTTCTTTTCCGAATGCGCTGAGCATCTCAAAGAGAGCATCATTGCTGAAATCTTCCTGCGCTGCCAGCAGCGGTTTTACTTCCTGAAGAAGTGCAAGGGAGGTCTCCTCGTTTGTCTTCATCTTTTTGTGAGTGTACATCGAAGCGTCATACTCCGGAACTTCCTCGAAAAAGTCGATGAGGTCTGCAATATCCGGGAATACTTCGATTCTTGTTTTTACCATGGCTGCAATTTTCTTAAAATCGAGCGGACGGTGGATTGTCTTCTGGATATACGGAAGCGCCATCTCATAGAACTTCTCGTCGTCCATTGCCTTCATGTACTCGCCGTTCATCCAGCGGAGTTTTGTCATATCGAAAACGGCTGGAGATTTGCTGATGTGGTGGTAATCGAAGATTTTTACCAGCTCCTCGAGAGAATAGATCTCGCGGTTTCCTTCCGGGCTCCATCCAAGAAGGGCTACGAAGTTGACAATGGCATCTTTTAAGAAGCCCTGATCGATCAGGTCTTCATAAGAAGAATGGCCGCAGCGTTTGGACAGCTTCTGATGCTCCTCGTTGGTGATCAGCGGACAGTGTACGTAAACCGGAACTTTCCAGCCGAATGCCTCGTAAATACGGTTGTATTTCGGGGATGAGGACAGATACTCATTACCGCGGACAACGTGGGTTACACCCATCAGATGGTCGTCGATGACGTTTGCGAAGTTGTAGGTCGGATATCCGTCGGATTTGATCAGGATCAGGTCTTCCAGCTCCTCGTTGTTTACGGTGATGTCTCCGTAGATCTCATCGTGGAAGGTTGTGGTTCCTTCGGTCGGCATATTGAAACGGATGACGTACGGTTTGCCGGCTGCCAGATTGGCCTCTACTTCCTCTTTGGAAAGACCAAGGCAGTGTTTGTCGTAGATCGAGATTTCTTTTCCGCCTACGTTACGCTTGCACTGGCTCAGGCGCTCTGCGTCACAGAAGCAGTAATAAGCGTCACCCTGCTCTACCAGCTGTTTTGCGTATTTCAGGTACAGACCTGCTGCATTACGCTCGCTCTGTACGTACGGGCCGCAGCCGCCGTCTTTGTCCGGTCCCTCGTCGTGTACCAGGCCGGTCTCTTTTAAGGTACGGTAGATGATATCAAGTGCGCCTTCCTGGAAACGCTCCTGGTCGGTATCCTCGATACGGAGCATAAAGGTTCCGTCATCGTGTTTTGCGATCAGATACGCATACAGGGCAGTACGCAGGTTTCCTACATGCATCCGGCCTGTCGGGCTCGGTGCAAATCTTGTTTTTACATTGCTCATTTTTCTTTTCTCCTGATTTCTGGTTTTTCTGGAACAATCCTTTTGTCTGTTCCCTTCCACCATTTATTTAGAATGGAAAACAGCCCGGCGTTTCTTCCGAGCTGCACCATCCTTCCACTTTTGCCAGCGGCAATGCTCTTTTTCAGACCTCTACGCCGTGCTGTTTCAAATATTCCATAAAGTCGCCGACGGTAGAAAGTTCTGTCAGTTCGTCGGTGTCGATTTCAATTCCGTACTCGTCTTCTAATGCCATAACCATCTCGTAGAGATCCAGGGAATCTGCACCCAGATCATCTTTAAAAGAGGTATCTTCGTTGATGCTGTCTGCATCACAGTTGAGCTGTTCTACTAAAATTTCTTTTATCTTTTCTAACATTGTTCTGCTCCTTCCTGCCTCTACCCGGCAGCCAGTATTTCTTTCGAAAAAAGTGTATCTGTTATTCCGGCATTTGTCAATAGATTTTTCTACTTTTACTGTTCTTCCGCCTGTGCCTCTCCTTCTCCGCTCTTTCCATCCTGGAACACAATAAAGCGGGAGACGCACAGGGCAATGCCGATTTCCGTCAGGATAAAGAGCACCGATGTTCCTCCGTAACTGATAAATGGAAGGGTAATTCCCGTTGCCGGCATCAGTTTCAGAACGACACACAGGTTCAGAATAACCTGAATGGAAATATGTGCAAAAACGCCGCTCACCATCAGCATTCCATACGCGTCCGGCGCATTCTGTGCAACCACAAACAGACGGTACAGCAAGTAGCCAAACAGCAGCAATACAAGAAGCGCGCCAAATATTCCAAGCTCCTCGCAGATGATCGAGAAGATCATATCGTTCTGTGCTTCCGGAATTGTTGTAATCTTCTGCGTACTGTTGCCAAGTCCTTTTCCGAGAAATCCACCGGAGCCAATCGCATAAAGTCCCTGCAGAATCTGATAGCTGCCTCCGGAAAGCCATTCATAGATACGGTTCGACCGGAAGTCACCGCCTATTCTTTCAAAGATCTGCAGATTATTTTTTAAAATGATAATCGCAAAAACGCCAATTACCGCCGCGCCCGGAATCACACGCGCATAAAATTTTACCTCCGGGTCCGCAAGAAACAAAATGACGCAGGCGATGAGTCCCAGAATAATGGCGGTACTCAGGTTGTCCGTCAGAATCCACGCAGCCAGCGCCTGCAGCACGCCAAGTCCGAGGACAATCGCTTTTGCGCGGATGGTACGCATATTTTTTCCCATCTTCAGGATAATGTATGGCAAATACAGAATCAGCCCCAGCTTTCCAATCTCCGCAGGCTGAAGACTGACACCGCCGATCCGGAGCCATCTTCTCGCCCCGTAGGCTTCATAACCAAGCGGCGTAAACCTTACCGCCGCCATCAGAAGGAGACTTCCCCAGTATACCAGTGCTGCAATCCGCTGGAACCATACACTATGATAATCTACAAACTTCGACAATATCACAATCCCCACCAGAACAATAGCAGAAAGCCCCGCCTGATGCGTGAAATAATACATATCATTTCCCTTGAATGTACTGGCCGCCTCGTAGGCGCTCGCGCTGTACAGCATAATCAGTCCGAAGCTGACCAGCAAAATAGTGCAGGCCAGCAGGTTATAATCATAAAAATCCGAAGGAAGTTTTTTCTTCCTCTTTTTCTTCTTTTCTTTCTTCTGGGATGGCATGTTTACTTTCTCTGCCATGAAGTTTCCACCTCCATTGTTTTACTCCATTTATTTCAGTGCATAGCCAAGCAGGCTGACAAAGCCCGGATTTCGGTCGGTCGTTCCGAGGATAACCTTACGCACCAGCTCCGGATCGTCCGTGATAATGTTGTCCACGCCGCAGTTGACCATCCGCTGCATATCTCCCTGATAATTCAGCGTCCAGGCACAGACTTCTTTACCAAGACTGTGCGCATGCTCTACAAAGCTTTCTGTGATGTACGTATATTTTACAGAAAAGAAGTCCGCCGCGTCCATATCCTCCAGGCCTCCGTACGACATTTTCATCGTATACCCGGTCTTGATATCCGGATTGATTTTCTTTGCCTGCCTGAGGAAATTGTAGTTCATGGAAGTCAGCACACACTGATCCACAAAGTCATTGTCCTCGATGATTTTCACCACTTTTTTGACAATATTCTGGTTGTGGCCGTTGTATTTTACTTCGATATTCAGGTTGATTTTTCCTTTCGCGTACGCGATGACTTCTTCCAGCTTCGGAATCTGCTCGCCGCGGAATTTTTTGTTGAATCGTACACCGGCATCGAGCTGGCTGATTTCATCGTAGGTCAGGGTCCAGATGCTGGCATTCAGACCGGTTGTCCGCTTCAGATTTGTGTCGTGCATAAGGACAATCTCACCATCACTCGTCTCCTGTACATCGATCTCCGCGTAATCCGACATGCTGTCCACTGCATATTTGATCGCGCTCATCGTATTTTCCGGTGCTTTTCTGGCTCCGCCCCGGTGCGCTGACACCGAAATATACTGGGAGGAAGCCGTTGCCTCTGCACGTGTTGCGCGCATGGCATATACAAGATAAACCGTTTCTCCCGCCAGCATGGCGATCGTGAGAACCACCGCTGTTACCGGACCACAGAAGGTGCGTACCAGCTTCGAACTCGGCTTTTTCGTTGTCCGGCTCTTCTGGTAGCCCTTTCGGGAGGAACGGATAAAAATCAGATACAGATACGTAATGCTTCCGACAAGGCCGAACGCTCCGCCGATCAGACTCATCGTCGATTTGACCCAGTCACCGTAGACGATGACGGTACTGACAACGGTAGACGGCGTTTTCACCAGCTTTGCATAGGCAACGACAGCCGTTCCGAAAATCAGATACAGAACCCACGTAATCAGAAAAATCATCACCTGGAAAGAGACGTTGATGCCAAGCTCACGCAGCACGCGTTTTTCCAGTGTCTGGCGCACCCGCAGATGAGTATTTTTCTCTTTTTCCGTCATCATGCACCGGAAAGGGATGGTGTAGGAAAACGCAAACGAGAACGCGACAAGCAGAATCGTCAGCACCAGCGGGATCCAGTATGCCGGGAAGGCATTGAAAATCTTCGTCAGGGAAACCTGAAGCAGTTTCATACTGCGGATGGCGCTGTAGCTGCTGTGCAGCCAAAGGTACGGGAAGCTCGCTGCCATGTAGAAAAACCAGGTCCACGGGCGGGCGCGCACAAACTGTGCGGCTCCTCTTCCGCCGGCAAGCATCATGACAGGAACGGAAATCCGTTTTCGTTTCCAGGAGGCCTCCAGAGCCGCCATGACAGCATAGATTTCAAACAGCATACAGAAAAAGAAAACAAGCAGAATTCCAAAAATCAGCAGAAGGGTCAGCGGATGCAGCATGATCTTGTTGAAGTTTTCCGATGTCATATAACTCGTTCCCAGCTGTTTTAAGGAAAAGTTGATCGCCGCATTGGCGAGTCTTGAAACCAGCTGGTTGGAAAACAGGCGGTAGACCGTCTCAAATATCACGATGCTAAGCAGGTTTTTCTGCAAAAGTTTCCATGCCATATTCAGATAAATTCGTATCATTCCTGCATTTTTTACTGCCTTTTTTCTCATCTGCTGTTGTTCTCTCCTGTCAGCCGCAATTCCCCCCGATGAATCTGTATGCAAAAATTACCTTTATTTTTTCTCTTTTGTATTTTACATTTGACACTTCGAGTCTTTTTTGAAGCTCTTTTTCTTTCTGTTCATTTTAAACTATCTTCCAGTATAACACAAAACCGGGTCTTTGAGTATTCTTTTTTCTATTTCTGGTTGCACCACTTCTGTAGTTTTTTTACCATGGCGGATGGGCTGCTTACTGTGCCGTCGATCGGCGTGCCGAGTTTTTTCTGCCAGGCGAGGATTGTCTGCGGACCGATATAGCCGTCCATGCCGGCCGATGCCCATTTCTGCATTTCTTTTACAAGGGCCGATCCGCCTTTTGGCGTACTGTCCCACTCGGCGGCTGTGATGCCATCACAGAATTTCCGGTTGACGGCCAGCTGATTGCTGATTTTTCCATCCTGCGGTGTGCCGAAAAGTTCCTGCAGACGGCGCGTCAGATTTTCGCCCCAGATTCCGTCCTCTGCGACTGTCTTTCCGGATGACTTTGCTGTCTCTGCCGATTTTTCTTTTGCGGGACCGGCATAACGGCAATACGCTGTATGGCAGTTGACCCAGCCTGCCCCTGAGAGAAGCCGTCCCCAGCTTGTGTTCTGGATTTCCGTCACCGTGTAGCTTCCCTGATCCCGGATCGTTCCGGCAATCCTGCTGTCCGCATCCGGTGCCTGACGGATGTTGAGGGCCGCTGTCTGCACCTGATAGATCCCGGGCGCATACGTTTTTCCTGTTCCGCTGCCTGCTGTTCCCGTTCCTGTGCTCCCTGCACCGCTTCCGATCATCCGCTTCATGCGGTCCCAGTCACCGCGGTTCATGATCTGGCTCGGACAGTATTTGCTGCAGATGTCATAATGACGATAGACTCTTTCCAGCGGAATCCCCGTCTCCCGCATGATCTCCCGCACCAGTGCCGCAGTATTCTCAAATGCTTTTTCATAATTATACCCGGCCTGCACACACATCTCCACACCGATGCTGTTCTTGTTGCCGTACTGCTGAAACAGATTTTTTCCGCCGTAATTAATGCCGACATGCCAGCACCCCCGGCTGTGCGGTGCCGCCTGGTAGGCTGTGTCACCGTCATCGACGTAATAGTGTGCGGAAATGTTCTGGAAATTCCCGTCATGCTGTGCTCTCGCATGTGCCCGCGCATCGGCACCTGCTGCGAAGTTGTCGGTGTTGTGGACTACGATACATTTGGGATTGTTTTCCGCATACGTATTCTGATTGCCAAGATACGACCGATCAATTCTCATATTCTCCCCTTTCTGACGGTTCCGACTGCTCCGGCATAACACAGATTTTTTGAAGCGCCGTTCACTCCGGCTTATGGATCTGCTTGATAATCTGATTCACATAATTGCTCAGCCCCGCCACCAGAATCCCCTGTGTGACCGCCGTAAAAACCGCCATCGCCCCTTCCTTCGCCGTCTCAATCTCACTCGTCGCCATCACCCAAACCGCACACAGCACCATGCTGATGCCGCCTAAGATCAGCGGAATGTACTTATTCTTCACCGCCTGCGCCTGCCGCAAAGCAACACCGAAAAAATACAGCACGAACGCAACGACGATGAGTTCGGGCTTTACATAATTCATTGCTTCCATGGAACATCCTTTCTGACTTTTCTGTTTTTGAAAGTCTTTTTTCTATATTATGATGGGATAATGATTTACGACTGGATAAGATTTTCTTACTGTAAACCCAAAAAATCCCACCTGTTTTTCAGATGGGATTTTCCAGTGGTGTGCTGTTCTTTGATTTTTAATTTACTATCTTGTGCAGCAATTCCCCTGACCTGCCCCTGGCTGCGGTGCCGCACAGAAAGTCTTTGCATCAAACGACGGATTAAACGCATAAAAGTTCTTCGAATTCAATTCATCCTGTACAGAACGCAGTGCTTCACCAAAACGCTGGAAATGCACAACTTCACGCGCCCGCAGGAAACGAATCGGATCTGCAACTTCAGGATCTTTTACCAAACGAAGGATGTTATCATACGTTGACCGGGCTTTCTGCTCTGGGGCGACTTCGTAAGAACAACATTACACAATATAATATGAAGATAAAACAAGCTATCCTACATAGTTCCAGTGTTTTCGATATTTAGGCGTTCAGAAATGAGCGTCTTTTTTCATACCCAAAATCGAAAGGAGAAAGAGAAAATATGAATAAGCTAGTAAAGCGATTGCTGACAGGAACGCTTGCTTTTGCAACCATTCTCACGGCATTACCAGTGACGGCGGTTCATGCTTCCGGCAATCAATACTGGACAGAATCAGCAGAACGTGTCGGCTACATTGAACACGTTATGAATGATGGTTCTATCAAATCTACATTCAATGAGGGACACATGAAAGTTGAGGGCGAAACTGCCTACTGCGTGGACATCAATACCAGTTTCAAGAATGGCTATAAAACACGCTCTGACGCAAGCTCCCGTATGAGTAGCGATCAGATTGCGGACGTTGCTCTTTCATTAGAGTACGTCAAGCAATATACCGCTACTCATACAGGACTGAATAACAACCAGAAGTATTTGCTGGAACAGTGTGTTGTCTGGCAGAGATTGAGTGAACAGCTCGGCTGGCAGTGTGACAACGTCAGAGCTTCTTATAATGAAATCTCACAGACAATACAAAATGAAGTGTACACTGGTGCGAAAGCATTTGTGAAAGAAAACAAAGGACGCTATGAATGTGGCGGTTACATTTATACTGGCGAAGGACAGGACATCGGACAGTTCTGGGCGAAGTTAAATGTGGGAAATGCAAAAGTCAAAAAGACTTCTTCCAATCCAACGGTCACAGATGGTAACGCCAGCTATTCCTTTGAGGGTGCGACATTTGGTGTCTATTCTGATAAGAGCTGTAACAGCCAGCTTGCCACACTTACTGCCGATGGAAACGGTGATACCAAAGAAGTTGAGGTAAAAGCCGGAACAGTTTACATCAAAGAGCTTTCTGCTCCAAAGGGTTACAAGCTGGATTCTACAGTCCATGCCTTAAATGTGGAAGTTGGAAAAACAGCGACATTAACTGTTGCTGACACTCCAAAGGTCACAGAGACTTTGATTGATTTATTCAAAATTGACATGGAAACAGGAAAATCTACTCCACAGGGAACTGCTTCTTTAGAGGGTGCAGAGTTCACATGGAGCTATTATGACGGATACTACAATGCAGATAATCTACCTGCAAAAGCTACCCGTACATGGACAACCAAAACTGTTGCCGAAAAAGACAGTGATGGAACTATCCATTATGTATCCAGACTTGCCGACAGCTACAAAGTATCCGGCGACA
>OLNL01001343.1_pt1 | contig 23123 bp, 7 predicted proteins | sample 1672181 | NCBI WGS metagenome assembly OLNL01 (sample SAMEA3136656, study PRJEB25190) | human gut metagenome | biome: human gut; feature: human-associated habitat; material: faeces | place: Austria | collected 2013
ACGATTTCGGAATATCGCACGATTTTGATTTCCTGCCCGCACGACACTCCAAAACAGTGCGGTCACCAAGAGGGAAAAGTACGGCCACCAGAACAAACTCAGGCAAGGTATTGGGTGGGGTTCTGTTCGAACTTGGCGGCGCAGCCCGGGTTGCAGAAGTAGTAGGTGGTGCCGTTGTATTCTCGGGTGGCCGCAGCGGTGGCCGGATCGACGCTCATGCCGCAGACCGGATCCTTGGCGGGCGCGCTCTGGTCGGTGACGGCAGTGTGGCCGCAGCAGGAGTACGCGCCGCCCATGCCTTCCATACCCTCGTGCATACCTTCCTTCTTGGCCTTGTGATCACTGAACAGTCCCATGATGAATCCTTTCTGACTATGGTTGTTGTGATTATTATCGTTCGGGTTCGGCTGGCGAACCTGATACGTCCTATTTGAGGCACGCACCGCCTTGTCTGGATCGAACAAGCGCAGTCGGCTCGCATTCGTCACCACGCACAGCGACGAGAACGCCATGGCAGCGCCCGCGATCATCGGATTGAGCATCATGCCGGTGAACGGGTAGAGTACGCCCGCCGCAATGGAAATGCCGATGCTGTTGTAGCCAAGAGCGAATCCAAGATTCTGCGCGATATTGCGCATGGTGGCATGGGTCAGATCAAGCGCATGCACCAAACCCATCAGAGAGCCATTCATCAATGTCACGTCCGCGGACTGGATCGCTACATCCGTGCCTGTTCCAATGGCGAATCCCACATTCGCACGGGCAAGTGCAGGAGCATCGTTGATACCGTCGCCTACCATGGCCACCGTATAGCCTTGCGCCTGCAGTTTTGCGATTTCGTCCGCCTTGTTTTCCGGTCGCACTCCAGCGATCACGTTGCTGACGCCAACTTGATTTGCCACGGCATGTGCCGTTGTTTCGTTGTCTCCGGTGAGCATCACCACGTTGACGCCATGCGATTTCAAAGCTGCGATGGCCTGTTGCGAATCGGGTTTTACCGTGTCGGCAACGGCCACGATTCCCGCAAGCTCGCCGTCGACCGCTGCAAGCATCGGCGTTTTCCCTTCCGCCGACAGCCGTTCCATAGTCTCGATGATGTCATCGAGATCCTCGTTGCCGACGCTCGGCATGGCCACGTCAAGATCGTCGATCAGATCGGTATTGCCAACAGCGACACTATGTGACGCGACGTGCGCAGTGACTCCCCGCCCGGAAATCGCACGGAATTGCGTTGCCTCGCCTAACGTAAGATGCTTTTCTTGCGCTCCGGCAACAATCGCGGCGGCAAGAGGATGTTCGGAATCCCGTTCGGCACTGGCTGTGATCGCCAGCAAATCATCTGGTATTTCACGCCATTTTCCAAGCGGAAGCACGTCGGTCAATGACGGTTTACCAGCGGTGATCGTACCTGTTTTGTCAAGCACGACAGCATTGATTTTGCCGCACGTCTCCAGCGCTTCGGCGGAACGAATCAGCACACCCATTTGCGCGGCGCGACCGGTCGAAACCGTTACGGAAAGCGGTGTGGCAAGACCCAATGCGCACGGGCATGCAATCAGAAGCACCGAAACCGCCGCCACCAGTGCATGCACCACGCGCGGTTCCGGCCCGAACGCAAACCACAATGCGCACGACCATACGGCGATCAGTACCACAATCGGCACGAAAATACCGGAAATCTTATCCGCCAGGCGCTGTACCGGAGCTTTGGAACTTTGCGCGGATTGCACCAATCCAATGATCTGCGCGAGCACCGTGTCTTTGCCGACTTTTGTGGCACGATACCGCAACGATCCGGTACCGTTGATCGTGGCACCGGTCACATTGCCGCCAGCCTGCTTCAGCACCGGCATGGATTCGCCGGTGATCATGGATTCGTCGACAGACGATGAACCGGAAATAACCGTGCCGTCAACGGGAAGTTGTTCGCCCGGACGAATCGCAATAATATCTCCGACCAACACCTGATCGACCGGAATTTCCTCTTCGATTTCATTACGCACCACGCGAGCGGTTTTCGGCTGCAGTTTCGCCAATGCACGCATGGCTTCTCCCGTACCGACGCGAGCGCGCGCTTCAAGCAATTGCCCGACCAGCATCAGCGTGATGACCACACCAACCGCTTCAAAATACGGTTCTCGAGCATTCTCAGGCAGAATCTGAGGCACAAACGTGACCACACACGAGTAGGCAAACGCGAATACCGTACCCAAACTGACCAATGCGTTCATTTCCGGAGAGCGGTGAATGATCGCAGCGAAACCGCTACGAAAAATCGGTAATGCGGCATAGCACATCACCGGCAGCATCAGTATGAACTGCGCCCAATTCGGCATCGGATACAGCATCAACATCGTAGAAGCGAATACCGGAATCGTAACGATGGCAGACACAATAAGCCGCGTAACCAATGCCCGCATTTCACGAGATGCGGAAAAATCATCTGAAGAACCAGCAGAAACAGAAGAAAAATCAGAAGAAGTATCAACGGATTCATACGATGTTTCATCAACAGCAGTCTGTTGCGATTGCATAGGAACATGAGATTCTGCATTATTCGGATTTTCTTCCGACGCTGAACACTCGTCCTGCATTGCAGCATGATGTTTTCCCGGCAACACACGCAACGTGCCATGCAGCATGTTCATACCGCACGCAAAACCGTACTCCCCCGGCCTATCAGGATGAATCGTCAACGTCGTTGTACGGAAAGGAGGTAATGTAAGATCGACGCCGAAATCGGAGAACACTACGTGCGACGAGCATTCGCCGTCTTCTTTTCGATCGAAGATCAACCGCAAAGGCAAACCAGCCTCGGCTTCGATGACTGCCGGACTGTACCCGCCTTTGACTTCGACAACCGCCTCTTGCACGCCGTTGTCGACACGGGCGCGGAACGCTTTGCGCGGCGCGAAAAAGAACCACAAAACGGCTACCGTCACAGCCAATGCGACGATGATGGCAATCAGAGCCTGCATGTTTCACCGGTTTCCATATTGCATTCGTTTCGATTCGGACAGTCACACTGTATACCAGCACTTGAGCCGATTGCTAAAAGTCAGCGCACAGCTTTATTACGTAGGTATACGACGATATGAATAATCCCCAAATCGCCGATGCCTGGAATAAGCCAACATCAGCGGTTTGGGGACCATTTACCGTTCAACTGTAAGGATTTACAGGTCGAGGAAGTTGTCGAGGCCGACGGTCACACCCGGGTATGCACCAGTAGAGACCTTGCGAACGGCCAGCAGCACGCCCGGCATGAAGGAGATGCGGTCGAAGCTGTCGGCGCGAATGGTCAGCTGCTCGCCGTCGTTACCAAACAGGGCTTCCTCATGGGCATTGAGGCCACGCAGACGCACGGCGTGCACATGAATGCCGTCAACCACTTGGCCACGGGAACCGCCATCGGTTTCGGTGGCATCCGGAACAGGGCCAAGACCCGCTGCCTTACGAGCTGCGGCAATACCCTGCGCGGTATGGAATGCGGTGCCGGACGGAGCATCCACCTTGTTCGGGTGGTGCAGTTCAATCACTTCGGCGGATTCGAAGTACGGAGCCGCAACCTTGGCGAAATAGTCGGCAAGCACGGCGGAAATAGCGAAATTCGGCGCTATGAACACGCTCTGGCCCTCGCGAGGCGCGGCAGCGAGCGCGGCACGCACCTGATCGAGCTTCTCTTCGGTCCAACCGGTGGTGCCCACCACCACGTCAACACCTTGCGCCACGAGTGCGCGCACATTGTCAAGAGACACGCTCGGCACGGTGAACTCCACCACCACGTCAGTATTTTCGGGGGTAATTTGGCTCAGGTCGTCGCCAGCGTCAAGCGCGAGCGCCAGTTCGGTGTCGTCCGCGTTGTTCACAGCGTCGACCACGTGGGAACCCATGCGCCCTTTGGCGCCAACTACAGAAACCTTGATCATTGCAACTCCTTCAGGCGTTCTGGCTGCATCCATCTGTAACAGCTTTCTATGATTCCAACGAATCCAACAATAGAATACAATTGCCCGAACATAATCCTCACGATCATTTTCGGGCAATTTCTGGAATGCTTAATCCACATAGTATCTATGAATCACAGATCATCTATGAATGCTGTAAAACATTTCGACGCGTGATCACCCAGCCGATCAGGGCGAACGGGATCGAGGCGAGCACGAAAATCCACGGCAGCATAAGGCTCACGTCGGGTGTGGCGTGATCCAGTATGATACCGGTGATCATCGAGCCGAATGATGCGCCGACAGTTCCCGCAGTGCTCACCCAGGAAAGGCCTTCGGTCAACGACTCTTCAGGAACGGTTTCTTTCATCACGAGGTTGCCCGATGCGAACACCGGCGAAACAGCCAGACCGGTGAGAATTTCCACAATGCCTATTACGATCAGATTGCCTTGGCACAGGTGAATTACAAAGAAGCCGGCTGTGATCGCCGCAAGGAACATGATCATGTAACGCCAACGGGATCCTTTGAGCTCAAGCGTTCCGAAAACCAGCGCGCCCATACACGAACCGACCGCTAGCATCGCTAGCTGCACGCCGAGCACGGAATCAAGATGCAACGATTTCATGACGGCTGTCATGGACGTGTCGAATGCGGTGAAACTCATGTTGAATATGATGAAAACCAGCAGCAACGGAATCACGCCAGCATAAGTGAAAATGCTGCGTTTCTTGCGATTACCACTCGTCTTCAATTGCGCAATGGTCAGCCTGTTGCGCAGTGCGGAACCTGAATCGCCGGTATTGCTGGCATCGCCATCGATAGTCAATCGCACATCGGCATCGTCTAAAGAGGCCGAAACGACCTTGACTTCATGCACGACCGGCGGCTGCGTGTCTTTCAATGTGAAGAAGATGGTACCGCCAAGGGCGCAGGCAATCGTTGGCACGAACAACTGCGAAACAGGGTGCACAGAAGCTGCAAGGAACGCTGCGAGAATCGGTCCGAAAATGAATACGATTTCGTCAATGGCGGATTCCATGGCGTATGCGGTGTTCAATAGTTCGCCGTTGCCGGTGCGGTCGAGCACGTACGCCCAGCGGGTACGCACGAGTGCGCCGAACGAGAATTGCGTAAGGCCCATCACCACGGCCAGCATGAACAGCAATGGAATCGGCACGCGCACCAGTGCGGCGAATGCGAAACCAAGCATGGTGATGATTTGCACAACAAGCACTATCGAACCGACCTTACGCTGGCCGAATCGGTCGAACAGTCGCGCGTACAGTGGCGTGACCGCTGCGGTGGCGAGCACATATGCGGCGCTCATCACGCCTGCGATCGTCCAATTGTCGTACAGGTGGTTGAGTGCGAGAATAATGCCGAGGCCCATCATCGACATCGGCAGTCGCGCCAAAGCTCCGGAAGCGCAGAACGCTTTGGTTCCCGGAATGGAGAACAATACGGAATATGGCGACTTCGGGGTTTCGGTTGCGCTGGTGGCAGCCATGCTTATCGCTCCTTAACTTTCGTTGCGTCCGGCACGTGTGCCCGCCCACACATGCTGCACGAAGGTAGCGGCGCTCCTCCACAACGCTGCACGTAGTGCGTTACCCTACGTACAGGCTGGAAAGCGCCGCTTTTCCAACGATGATCAAGAACAAGCAGGATGCATACACGCGTCCTTTGGCGCACCAGCACTAGTCGTTGTCGGATTGTTTCGGAATTCCGTAGCTCAACTCGGCAAGGATCTCTTCTTCTGTTTTGTCGGCGGCGTTCAGCTGCCGATTGCCCTCAACGGGCTCACTCAGATAGTAGAGGCAGGCGTCGACAGCATCAAGCGGCACGCCTTCCATTGCCGACAGCAACAGCCGATACATATCCAACTGCACTAATTTTTCTTGTATTTCTTCTTTTTTCCTAGGCTTTTTTCCAGTTTTCCAATCAACTATCGTATATTGTTTCGATTGGTCCTTTTCGTTGAGACCTCCGAAGAACACCGCGTCAAGCTTGCCGTTGATGATGGTGCCCAATTGCGGCATATTGACGACGATCTGCCGTTCCGCCCACGCGGGCTTACGTTGCGACCATGCCGACGTGGCAAGACGCTGCTGCCAATCGAACAATGCATTGTTTTCCATCGCATTTTCCGCTGCATTTTCGACCGCCGCATTATTTTCTTGAGATTGCATCCCATTGTTGCGTTCGATTTCGGCGAGCATCGACGATCTCGATTCAGCTACGCGCGTATTTCCGTTGCCTTCAGCACCGCCGACGATGTAAGCAATATCCACATCGGCCATAATGAACCGTTCCGCCCACGCATGGAACTGCGTGCCTAACTGCGCGGCTGGCGACGCGACATTGGGGATCGGACGCACGAGCCCACGCCAGTAGGCGCGGGCGCCACGATCGTTCATCATGCCCGCGCGCGCCTGCAGGGAGGTGACGTTCTGACGGCCGGACGCAAGAATCTTCTCGCCTTGCGCACGCACCGACCGGTCGAACGCATCCTGCGATGCGTCGGCCAACATGTCGGGCATGAGATTGCCATCATCGACCAACAGCTGCGCGCAATGCAGCAGCGAACCGGCCGAACCGAGCGCAACGTCATCAGCAACAGCATCCACGCCCACGCCGGTATCCAGGTCCGCAGCGCCGGCGACCATCGCATCACGCACCTGATTGGCGGACGAACGCAACATTTCGCAAGTCTCTTCAGTCAAAGCGCACGGCCATGGCAGGAATCGCTCGCCTTCCAGAGGCTCAAGCGGTGCGTTCCAGGCGTCACCGACCACCGCATCCTCGAAATCGCAGGCATGCTCGCCCACGAAATATCCGCTTGGCAATGGCGCGCCAATCGAATGCAAGCTGGAAATGCCATTTTCGGAAGCATTATTCCCGGAAATACCATCTCCAGAAAAAACGGCATCCGCACCATCCTCAACTTCCACGATATCGCCCAGATTGCTCGGTTCATCCGCTCTGGAAACGATATTGTGCATGGAGTCATACACTTCCTGCCAGAAATTCGACGGTTTGGCCACTTGTTTACGCTCACCCACGGCACGCGGATCACGGCTTTCCACATTCGTTTCGCTATAGGTGAGCAGCGCCTCATGGCGGGCACGGGTCAACGCCACGTATGCGAGACGACGCTCGTCGGCATGCAAGCGGCGGCCATATTCCTCGCTCTGCGTCAAATACAGTCCGTCCGGATCGACGCCTTCCATGTCGTCAACATTCATGGTGCGCAGGGTGCCGAACACTTCATCATCGATGATTTCCGCATCTTCCAACGCTTCCAAGGCCTCCAATGGATTCCAGCCGACGAGCGCGTCATGGGGGAATCGCGGCAGAATATCCGCATCCACGCGCACAGGAACAGGCACCGCGGCGGGATTCGTCAGCCATGTTTTGGCGTTTTCATGGTATTCAGGCGGCGTCCATACGCCATCTTGGAAACCATTGAGATGCGTTTCGTCAACGACAACGCTCAGGTTGTCGCCCTTGTTACTGGGAAATCCGCCATCGGTCATGCCGACCACGGCCACGGCATCCCATTCAAGCCCCTTCGACTGGTGCACGGTCATCAACACCACGTCGACGGGCACATCGGGGGCCACCGCGTTCTCTTCGGAAGCGTCACGCAGCGAATCCACCCATGAGATGAACGCACGCAGGCTCGGCAAGCCTTGCGATGCGATCTCCTGCATGTACGTGTCGACGAGTTTCATCACAGCGTCGATCGGCGACTTGGCGAGCGCCACGTGGGAGGCGTCAAGCATGGCCTCGGCATGATCGGCACGCATATGCCGAGCCAGCAGCATGTCGATGTCAAGATTCAACGCCGTAATGGCTTCGCGAACCACTTCCGGCAGCGGGTGGCCGAGCACGCGCTGCACTTGGCGGAGCGTATCCGCGGCACGAAGCACCGCCTGCACTCCCCTGCGGCTCAGCCTGCCATCGATGAGTTGTTCAAGATCGTCTCGTAGCATGAGATCCACCAGAAAAACAGCATTCGGCACTTGGTCGCGATACTCGCGCACAATGGATCGGATTTCAGCATTCGACAGACCAGAATCGGAAATCGTTTCGCTATTTTCGGAATTACTGGTTTTCCTGGAATCACCGGAATTTATAGAATCACCGGAATTCCCAGCTTTTGTGGTCTGCGCCGGAACAATTCCCGCCGATACGAGCGCACGATACCGGTACACCGTATTCACCCTCTCCGCCGTGTCCGCAAGCGCCTGCAGATCGTCGGCTTCAACGGCGAATCGTGGCGTCGCCAGCAGTCGCATAAGCGCCGCACTGTCGGTATGGTCGCTGACCACGTGCAGCAGGGCGAACACGTCCTGCACTTCCGGACGTTCCAGCAGGGCCGCCTGCCCCACGACCAGCGTGGTCAGCCCGGCCTGCTCGAGCGCTTCCGCGTATTTTGGCATGGTTCCTTTGGATCGGAACAGCACCGCCACATGCGGGCGATTGTCTTTCGCGCCATGGTCGAGGTCACGCGCAGAAGGCGTATGCAAGGCGATCGCATGTTTGGCGAAGCGCACGACCGCGTCGACTTCCTGGCCGAATGTGGTGAATCCAAGCACGCCAATCGTGCCTTCGGGGGCGTCTTCGATGTTGGAGAGTGCAGGCACGTCGACTTCGCGCATCAGCGAGCTGCTGAGGCGTCTGGCTGGCAGGCGCAACGGTTTGGTGAGATTGTTCGCCGCTTCGAGCACCATGCGCGAATTGCGCCGTGTCACCGTCAATGCGAACGGTTTTCTGGTGGCATCCATGCCGAAATCGTGTTGCAGCATGCGGAATGCGCCCGGGCTTGCGCCTCGCCATGCGTAGATCGATTGGAAGGGGTCGCCGACCGCGTTGACCGCGCTGCGATGCGTATCGTCAGCGTGGAACAGCGCGCTCAGCAGTGCGGCCTGCGTGGTGGAGGTGTCTTGGTATTCGTCGAGAAGCACATGCGAGTAGCGTTTGCGGTACGTTGCACCGATGGATGGGAATCGGGAGACCAGTTGGAATGCCGCGATGGTGAAATCGCTGAATTCCGCCATATTGCAGGCGCGTTTTTCGGCATGATAATCAAGCACGAGGTCGAGCAGCAGATTGCGCTGCTTGGCGACGGATGCGAGTTGCGTACTGTTGAATACGCACATGCTGTGCCCGAGTTCGCGATATTTCTCCAGTTTCTTTTCGTAATCCGCATCGGAATCCTTTTTCAGCCGTTTCGGCGGTTTTGGGGATTTCGGCTGCTCAGTTGGCACGGTTTCGCCGTCAAGCGCCTTATCAACCTGTCTGATGAACGCTTCATCCCAGTCGCGCACACGTTGCACCGCCTCGTCGAAGCTGGTGCAGCCGCTGCCGATCATAGCTCCGGAAATGGCGTTAGACAGGGCGAATACGTTGCCCGCTATGGTGTTGAACGATTTCAGATCGCCGTCGAACGCCATGAGATCGACCATATGCTTATCGAGCACGGTGTGGATGAGCTGCATGGCTCCGGCCTCGCTCAATGGCTGCGTGTTTTGGTCGAAGCCGACAAGCAGTCCGTATTGACGCACAATGGATTGGAAGAAAGCGTCGTACGTGGAGACTTCCGGTTTGAGGAACGTCATATTCGCCGATTTCAGCCCACGTTCACGCTGGTTGCGGCTCACGGCCGCGGACACGCGCGACAGCAGTTCCGAAGCCGCTTTGCGCGTGAAAGTCAGTCCGAGGATTTTTTCGGGGCTCACGCCTTGTTCGATCAGTGTGATGATTCGCCTGGTCATTGTGTAGGTTTTGCCCGATCCGGCGCCGGCGACCACCACCACATCCTCATAGGAGGGCGCTTGGATAACGGCGGCCTGCTCCGGACTGTCGGTGAATTTCATGGTTCCGCTCATGCCACGGTCCTTTCGAATACGGTGTTCTGTTCGCCCGCGCAGGCCGGGCAGACCGCAGTGTTCCTGCAATATTTCATATGTTCCGATGTTGGCCTTGCCGTGATTTCGTTTGCCCTGCTGGCTGCGGCCGCGTAGAAGACCCTGGCGATCATGGTGAGAGACCATACCGCCATGGTGTTTCGCAAGCCGACGAATTCACTCCAATGCTCGTCGCTCACTTCCATCGGTGGAAGCATCTCGTCGAGTCCGTCTTGGAAATCCTTGTCAAGTTTTTTGATGTAGTAGCGCGGCACGAATGCGCCCGTATTTAGGCTTCCGTTCGCGAACAACGCCTGCTGCATATGCGATTCGGCGGCGGTGTTGCCATATGGTGCCGGGAATGCATGCTTCGTTACGTGGAACAGCGCGCTTTGCGTGATGTTCGGTGCAGCAGCCACCGCTTGTGCCCCATGCAGACCGCTTCCTTCGGGGAACACGAGTCCCAGCTGGTAGCAGACGAGCTGCAGATCGTTGAACAGGCCTTCGCCGTTCGGACTTGCACCGGTTTTGTAGTCGATCAGACGCACTTGCTGCGTGCCGTCCGCCATATCACGACGTTCCACACGGTCGATTCTGCCGGTCAAGCGCACGGTGAGATGTTCGCTCATGCCTGTTTGAGGCCATCCTCCAACCAACGTTCCCATAATGGCGATCAATTCGTTTCGTGAAATCGCATGAATGCCGTCCATCGCATTGTAGGCTGCGAGAATATCGTCGAAATCGAATTTTGCGGTGAATTTCAGTTCAGGTTCGGCTTTCGTGAGTTTTCCAACGCTGAACGCATCATTGTTTTTAATTGGATAATCACCATGATTCGATTGAACGAAATACGTGGCGATGTTACGCAACGCATCCTTCGCCTGTTCATCTTTTTTCAATGCCTGATATCGTTGCGCGGGATCGGTGATGCCGTTCAGATCGCCGCGTAGACGCTCATATTCGGCATACATTTGCTCGGTGATCGCGTCGATGTTGTCCATATCGCTGATGGCGGTGTGCTGTTCCGGCATGTCAAGTCCGGCTTCGGTGGCCTTCTGCGCCACCGTGTGGATCAGCGAGCCGAAATTCGTGGCGACGCTGCCCATGCGCGGGCCGGAGAAACGGTTTTCAAGCATCCAGCACACCGGGCACGCCCACAGATTGTCCACCGCGGACGGAGACAGGGTCACCACGTCGGATTGCCGTGTCTTGCCATCTTGAATCGTTTCCCGTTCAGCGAGTGAAACAGGCTCCTCCACGAACGGCCAACAATCGGGATCAGCCGCCCTAATGCCTCGAGAGGCCAGCAATGCCAATGTTTCAGCGGCGTCACGGGCCTTCGGGCTGTTCGACGGTTCCATCGCAAGCACGCTTCGCGCGGCCGCGATCAAGCCACGGGGATCGGATTCAAGTCCCGCATAATCGCCCTGACTGCCGATCGCCGCATATTCGCGCCGTTCCATATCGGCGTCTCTATCGCGGTCAAACCATTCCGGCACATATCCGTACAGAAAATCAGATGGCACGTGGTCGTCGTTCAGCACGGCGCTCATCACCGCGCACTCATCGGCACGGGTCAACGCCACCAGGAAGCTTTTCTGCTCGGATGCGAGCACGGCAGCCAATTGCGCATCCCGCTTGCCCGCCGAAGTGGTGACGGTATCGGACAGTTCGCCATGCAACATCACATCGGCGAGTTCCTCACCGCCGAACAATGTGTTGCGTGGCGTAAGATTCGGCCATTGCCCTTGCTGCAAGGACGGCAGAAACACCAGGTTCCAATGCCTTCCCGCCGCGCCTGCGGGCGTGGTCAGCGTCACTGCCTGGTCAATGGGCGCGGTGTGAGCCAACGAATCCGCCTCGATAGTCAGCGAGCGCACCTGTTCCATGAACGCTTCAATGGTGCGTGCGGCGAACTCGCCGCTTGATTCGCCGCCGGAAGCGTAGTTGAACAAGCGCATCGCCGCATCAAGTCGGTCGTTCGCGGCACGGCCGGCCGCCGAATGCTCCAAGGCTACGCGCTGCCAGATTTCCGCTTTTCCGCAGGCACGCCATGCGCAATCCAACACGTATTGCGGTTCATGCAAAACCAGCTTGTGTTCCGCCTCGCACGTTTTGTCAAGCACTTTCCACAATGATGCGAAAGCCTTGACCTGTGGATCCGAGCCCGTCACGGAGGCGATCGTGTCGATCACACGATCGGTGTTTCCTTCCAAAAGAAGCACGTATAGAGCGTCCATATCGAACACGGGATCATTCTGGTCTCCATCATGCCCACCATCATGTTGACCTTCGTCGGAAATCGCATGGCATTTCGCCATGTATTCATGCCAATCCGCCACCAAACGCAGCAGCGACGACTGCTGTTCGACGTCCGTCTTCGCCATGTTCGCAGAATCCTGCGCGCGAATCTCATCATCGCCCACAATCTCAGCGAGCGAAGCCAACGCATGCATCGCGGATTCCACGGACGCGAGACGGGCCGGGCGCCCTTCATGCTGCCTGTCGCCGCCGACCGTAATCAGCGGGGATGCCATGATCGACGCCACACGTGAACGAATATAGGATCCGGCCGCCTGCGGGTCCATGCCCGAAGCCGCGATTGTCCGCCTTTTCAATTCCGCCAATTCAATCAGCGCGAACAGGCCTTGCACGAACGGTTCGTCCTTCAACGGGCGTGTCACGCTCGAATAGCGCACGGGAACGCCGTCGGCACGCAGCCGTTCGCCGAACGCGCGTACGGTGGCATTGTCATGCGTGATCACAGCCATGTCGTTCCATTCGCGGGAACGTTGCAAATGCTCGGTTTTGATCTTCCACACCACGTCATCGAGCTCTTCGGACGAGGAACGGTACAGGGCCGTTTCCACACTGCCGTCGGCAGGCGTGACGCAAGCATCCGTATTGCCGGACGGCAATGCTTCGATAGGCATCGCCCCCGGTATGTTCCGCATTTTGCCTGGGCGCTCCGGCAGGGGCACGTCAGTCGGCTCCGTGCTTGCGATCGACAGGCTTACGCGGGTCGCGACAAGCGTGCGATAGTCGTCATGCACGTTTTGCCTGTTCGACGCGTTTCGGATGGTTTGCGCGCCATCATTTTCGCATGCGGCATACAGGTTTTCGATGCGCTCCAATCGCGCTCCCATGCGCGACTGCGCCTCGTTGAACAGATATTCCGGATACGATCCGCGGAACGTCTGCACGGCTTCGTCGGGATTGCCCACCAACAGCAGGCGCGTCCCGCGATTATGCAAGGCCTCAAGCAGGGCGAAGCCAGCCAACGTCGCATCCTGGAAATCGTCGACGATCAGCATGTTTGGAATATCGGCATCCCGTATGTCAGACACGGCCTCGGTGGCGTCGATCATCAGTTGCGACGCATCAAGACGGTATTCGCCGGAATAGGCTGCACGAATCGCCGCATTGTATTCCTCCCGCAGCGCGAAGGCGAGACGCCATTGGGTGCGCAGGCGTTCGCGACGCGCGTCAAGCTCGCCATTCCTGCTGGCCGCGCGGGCGATGAGCATGTTTTCAAGCTCCGGTTTCGCACCGATCTCGTTCATGCGTGCAAGCATGTCTCGCAATTGGTTGGCGAATGCGTCGGTGGAATCGTCGGCCACCAGTCCGGACCATTCGGAAACAGCGAAATAGACACGCAGCAGATCGCAGGTGGCGCACTCGTCGCCATGCTGCCTATGTTCCACATGCGATGCAAGCACCTTGCGGATGATCACATCCTGTTCGGCGCCGTTCAACAGTTTCGGCAACGGTTTGCCCTGTGCGGATCTTGCGGCCGTCAGCAGGCGGAATGCGACGGCCGACAATGTGGTGACCGGTCGAGCCTGCGAAACCGCCGACAGTTCACGGATCGCGCGATCGCCCAACATGTCGGCGATCTGTCTGCCGGACACCGTCATCACGGCATTCGCATCACCATACCGCTTCATCGCGGCGATCAGCATGTCCAACGCAAACTCGGTTTTTCCGCTGCGCGGCGCTCCCGCAATCAACGTGACGTGAGCAAGATCTTCCAAATCCATCATGCCTCCCAACACTACTAGTCTCATCCTCCCTTACCTGACAAATCCGGCAATGGAGGAAACTCATGCTGGAAGGCTCGGTGGCCGCGAAAGCGGCAGGAGGCATGGGAACAGCCTCGAATGCCCGTCTTCGTATGCGGACATTCGACTCCTTACTGGTAGGTTTCCGGGTTGGTCTTCGGATAGCATGGCCTTCAGAGAGGGCAGTGAACAGCATCCGCATTACGAGGAAAGAGAGCATATGGAAGCCATGGATGGCATTCCCCCTCAAATCCCTGGGTACACATTCGCCCAGAAGTTGGGGTCCGGTTCCGAAGCGAACGTGTACTTGTATCAGCAGCTTTCCCCCAGCCGTCAGGTGGCCATCAAAGTCAGCAAGGAAATGCTCGACCCGCGCGCGGCGGCAAGATTCCGTTCCGAAGCGAACTTCATGGGCAAAATCTCATCACACCCTTACATTCTTTCGGTGTATGAAAGCGGCGTCACCGCCACAGGCAACGGCTACACCGTGTTCGAATACGCTCCGGGAGGCAATTACAAGACCTTCCTGGAATCCAACCGTCTCAACGCAGACCAGATGCTCACCGTCGGCATCAATCTGGCAAGCGCCCTTTCCACTGCGCATCGCGAAGGCATCATCCACCGCGACATCAAGCCCAGCAATATTCTCATCAACACGCATGGCATGCCCATGCTTTCCGATTTCGGCATCGCGGGAACGATTTACGGACGCCCCGGCATCGGCTACACCATCGCGTGGGCTCCGCCGGAAGTGCTTGTGAAGAACGGCGGAGGCAACGAATCCTCCGACATTTATTCTCTGGGGGCGACGCTGTTCGCCATGCTGACAGGCCAGTCGCCGTACGAATACGGCTATTCCGAAGCTCTTGGCGCAACCCGAGGCAAAGAACGCGGCACCCTACTGAGGAACATCATTCTCACCAATCCGCTGCCCAAGCTCAACAGTCCGGATGTTCCTCCACAAGTGGAGCGGATCCTGCGCAAGGCGTTGAATGAAACGCCGGAGGACCGATATTATTCCGCATATGATTTCGCGCGCGACATGCAGCGTGTACAGCAGGAATTGTATGGCCATGCCACGCCGACCACGGTTGAGGGGGAACCGCCGTTCCCGCAGAACCTGTATGCACAGTCGCAGGCGAACATTCAGGTTTCGCCAACTGCCCCAAAGCAGCGTAGCATTTGGGCCAAGTCTCTTGTGATCGTTGTTTCGGTGGTCGCCGCGATTGCAGCCGTCGAGCTGGTGTTCGCGTATGTGATCATGCCGAATATGGATTCCGTCTCAGACAACAGCAGCGTGCAGATCAAGAATCCGGAAACGTATGGTCAGGAGAACGATTCGCCTGATTCGGCCATCACCACCGGCAGTGTGCCCAGTGTCGAGAATCTGACCGGGTCATATTCCGCCGATGGCGGCAGTGTGCAGTTCACTTGGGCGAATCCCGACCCGCAGAACGGGGATTCATACGCATGGTCGATGGTCGGCGATGCTGGTGTTAATCCGAATACCCAGGGAACCACCACCACCGACACGCATATCAGCATCGAACCCGCCGACGGCTCGCAGACCTGCATTCAGGTGAGCCTCATCCGAGCCGACCGTCAGATGTCACAGAATCCTGCGATCGCGTGCGCAGCCAAACCATAAGCATCACAGCACTTCATGACAGGGTTGGCCAACGGCATTATTCAATCGCAGGCGATGTCCGGAACGAACACAACGACCATCGAAACGCTCAAGGAAGAACCGAAAAATGGGCAAACGCAAGAACGCAGCCAATCAGTCGGCACAATCGCACGAACGACAATTGCGCTTCGGACCGATGATGCGCAAACTGGTGTTGCCGTCGAGAAGCAGACAGTGGATCACACCGATCGTCATGCTGTTTCTGCTGCTGGGCATCATCGCAGGCGCGTTCATCGTCAGTTCGGTAACACAACAGCATGTACAACTTGACGACGGCACCGTGTGGATCACTTCGCTGAAGGACCGCAAGGCCGCACGATTCAATGCGAAAAACAAGGATGTGGACGCTGGAGTCTCGTCCACAGCCTCCCGTTTCGACGTGGCCCAACATAATGGCAGCACCGTGATTTCCGAAGGTACGAAAGCCAGCAACATCGCAGCTTCCACAATCAGCGAGACCGGCAACACCGCCATCAAAACGGATATCGAAACCATTGTCGGAGGCGATACCGCAGCGTTCATCAACGTCAAAACCGGCAATGTGTGGGTGGGATCCGCTTCCGATGTGCAATCCGTCAATCCAACCACCGACAAGCCGAAAATGAAACTGGGATCCGGTGGAAAAATCACGGTGACGCATAACGGAACCGTATACGGATATCGTGCTTCTGATGGCGCGGTGATGAGCATCGACAAGTCGCAAGGCGCGTGCGAGCAAGTTGGCACGATAGGAGGCGCACCGCATGCCGAATCGTTCACCGTCATCGGCGAAACCCCGGTCGTGGCGGCGAAAGGCACCGTGTATTGGCCGCAGGGAAGCGCAGCCATCAATCTGCAGGACAACATGACCTTGCAGGCCCCTTCCACGGACGGCAAACAAAACGGATGGGTGGCCGTGGCGACACCACGCGGGCTCGCAACGGTGAACCTCAGCACCAAGAAAACCTCTGAAACACCGAATTCCGGCAAGGGCGAGCCCGCCCAGCCGGTATCCACAGGCGGATGCGTATTCACCGCGTGGGCGCAGAAAGCCAACAATTACGCCAAAGTATGCTCCGCCGACGGTTCGGACATGACATTCGACACCCTGACCAACATCAACGACACTTCGGAACTGATATTCCGCACCAACCATCGTCTGGTCATACTCAATGACGTGGTCAACGGCAACGTCTGGAATCCGCAGGAATCCACCAAAGTCATCAAAATCCAATGGAATAAGGTGGAAACCAAACAGTCGAAGCAACAGGAACAGAACAACGACAGTGCCAACAACCAGCATAATTTCAGCAAAACCTGCTCGTCGCAATCCGGGCAGATCAAAGCGGAAGACGATTCGTTCGGCGCGAGAACAGGATCGCAGCAGATCCTCGACGTGCTTCGCAACGACGAGCAGACCGACTGTTCCGTGCTGCGCATCACCTTGGTAAGCGCCCCGGACGGGGCCAACATCAGCATCTCGCCCGTATACGACGGACGATATCTACAGCTCGACGCATCCGCGGCAGCCGAGGGATCGGCATCGTTCAGCTATGAGATTTCCGACGGGCGCGGGCAGACGTCCAACGCCAAAGTGAACCTCACCTTGGTCGGAGGCGACGACAACGCGCCCCAGCAAACCGATACGCCACCGGAAATCGGCGTGGAGCAAGGAGCCACCTACACCACTAACGCATTGGGCAGCTTCTCCGACCCCGACGGCGATCCGCTCACGCTCGTATCCGCAACCCCGCAGAACACCGACCAGGTGACCGTCTCCACGCGAGCCGACGGGCAGCTCGTATTCAACGCGGGATCCATGTCTTCCGGACGCGCCGGCATCGAAGTAACCGTTTCCGACGGTCAGCAGACCGGCACCGGCATGGTGTATTTCTCAGTGAAACCGGCCAACACGTTGGCCGCGGTAATCGATCCGGTAGTCAAGCAGATCACGCCTGACACGCGCACCACCGTTTCGCTCAAACAATACGTGCACGGCACCTCGGCCGAGCCCGCGCAGCTGACCGCCGTAGAAACCCCATCCGGCGCATCCACCACCATGAACGCCGCCGACATGTCGTTCACCTTCAGCGCACCCAACCCCGGCACCTACTATGTGCCCTACACCATCACGCAAGGATCCATTCCCGCGACCGGCCTGGCTCGCATTGAAGTGCAGACCGTGGCCGGAGACTCCGCCAAGCCCATCGCCGCCAACGACGTGGCGCTGCTCGGCGCCGACAACACCGCGATCGTGGAGCCCCTGGCCAACGATGTCGACCCGATGGGCGGCGTATTGTCCGTGACCAACGTGACCGCCGACGCGGCAAGCGGCATCAAAACCGGCGTCGTGAGCAACAAGCGCGTCTACATCACCGCACGGCAGGTACCGACCGAACCCGTGCAAATCAAATACGGCGTAGCCAACGCGGCAGGCACGTCGACCGGCATGATCGTACTGCAGCCGCCGGCATTGGCCACCTCCAACTCAGTGCCGAAAGCCGACAACATCACCACGCAGGTACGCACCGACGGCATTGTCTCCATCGACGTGCTTGACCACGTTACCTACGCCGACGGCACCACGGTAAGCCTGCAAAACGGCCTGCAATACGACAAGAACACGTTCAAAGGACTCGTATTCGTATCAGGCAACACCGTACGATACCAAGCATCCGACCAAACCGGATCCTTCCCCGTAACGTACACGGTCAAAGACAATCTCGGCAACGCGGCATCCGCCACAATCACCATCAACGTGCATCAAAAAGACGCCGAAAACAAGGCGGCGCCAACACCATCCGACGTTGAGGCACAGGTTGCGGCAGGGCAGAAAGTCCAGATCCCGATCACCTTGACCGGCATCGACTCCGATGGCAACGACGTGCAGCTGCTTGGTCTTGGCAACAAGGCTCCGACGCTCGGACGCATCAGCGAAGTCGGAGCCACCTACCTGGTATACGAAGCATATGCCGACTCCGCAGGAACCGACACCTTCTCATACGCCGTCGAAGACTGGACCGGCCAACGATCCCAAGCGCAGATCCGCGTGGGCGTGTTCAAATCCGGCACCGACTCGGGCGTGTACGCACGCGACGACGAAATCACATTGCGTCCCAACACCGCGGCAACCGTACCCGTGGCGCAAAACGACATTTCCGGAGACAGCACCGACCTGACCGTCAGCAAAGACATCGAATCGCAAGACATCAGCAATGTGACCGTAGCGGATAATGTGCTCGCCTTCACCACACCGCAGCAGGTGGGCACCTATTACATGGTGTATACGGTCAAAGACAAAGCCGGATTGTCTGACACCGCAACATTGACGGTGAACGTCGATGGCAACGCCACCATCGAACCGCCGACCGCATACGACTATCGTGTGCCTTCTTCGGCGACGATCGACAAGAAATCGGTCGACGTGGACGTTTCGCAATGGATCGCGAACCCTTCCGGCAGCGCCGACGAACTGCACGTGGCCGTTGATGATTCGGCCACCGACCATGCGCATGTCAAGAGCGGAGACAAGTCCACGACCATTACCGTGGAATTGACGGACGAGGCGCGAGCCGTGCCATACACCGTGACCAACACGACGTATGACATCACATCCACGGCGTTCATCCAAGTGCCCGCATACGGCGTGTTTCCGCCGATCCTTCGACCGAAAGCGCCGGCTTTGAAGGTGAACGCACGCGAGACGATCACCATCAATATCGCCGATTACGTGCGTGTGGGCGCAGGCAAGACCGCGTATGTGGACGGCGCCGATTCAGTGAGCGCCACGAAGGCTGCGGACGGCGACCTGTATGTGAACGACCAGATGTTGAAGTTCACCGCGCCGAAGGATTACTCCGGCCCCGCATCCTTTACCTTCACCGCGGTCGATGGCAAGCGCGACAAGAACGACAAGGTGAAAATCATCAATTCGGCGGTGCTGACGTTGCCGATCACCGTAATCGGGCGCGACGTGCCCGCGCCGACATTCTCTTCGTCCACCATCGACGTGGTCGCCGGCGAAAGCGCCACCACCATTGATCTGACCGCGTTGACCCATTCGGCGTCCGACCTGTACGACGATGAAAAGCGGTACACGTATTCGGGTGGCGCTGATTCCGACCAAGTGAGCGCCAAGGTGAGTTCGAACGGCAAGCTGACCGTGTCCGCCGACAAGACCACGTCGCCGGGAACTACGGTGAGCGTGCCCATTTCGATCCAATATTCGAAGGGCACGGTGAGCGCAGGCGTCACGGTTCGTGTGACGGCATCCAACAGGCCTTTGGCGCGCATCAACGCGAAAACCCTGAAGGTCAAGGCGGGAAGCAGCGAGGAAGTGAACCTGCTTGCCGACGCGTACAATCCGTTCCCCGATTCCACGTTGACCGTGACCGGATGCACATCCGACGGCGCGTCGAAGCTGACCGTGGACTGTCCGGCCAACGGTGTGGTATCGATCAGCGCAGCTTCCGACATCGGCGCGAGCACCAACAAGGTGATCGTCAACGTGCGTGATGCCACCAATACGAAGGAACGTGAGGTGACAGGCACCATCAGCATTTCGGTAATGGACAAGCCGGATGCGCCTCTACTCTCCCCCATCGCGGGAGACCCGCAGGATGGCGCGGTAAATTTGAGTTGGACGGCCGGCTCTTCGAACGGCAGCCCGATCAGCGAATACAAGGTGACGTGGAGCGGCAACGGTTCCGGCGAGAAATCGTGCGGTTCCGTGACCTCCTGCCAGATTACCGGTTTGAAGAACGGCAAGACGTACTCGTTCAAGGTGCAAGCCAAGAATGAGATCGGCTGGTCGAAGGAGTCGAACGGTGTGGAAGGCACGCCTGACAAGCTTCCGGACGCACCGACCGACGTGAAGGCCGAAGCCGGCAAGAACACCGTTGTTGTCACATGGAAGGCTCCGGAAGGCAATTTCTCTGCCGTCGACGGCTATGAGGTGACATTAAATGGGTCCAATATAGCGAATCCGACGCAAAAGGTTGAAGGTACAAGCTTCACGTTCAAATTCAACGACAATGCGATTACCAATGGCGCATCCTATACAGCCACGGTCAAGGCGCATAACAAGATGAACTGGAGTCAACCATCCGCCACATCCAATGCCGTTTCACCTTGGGGCACGCCCGACAAACCGACCATCTCAGCAGTGCAGAATAGCGACAAGATTGTGGTGAGCGGGCGAATCAATGACGCCCGCAACTCGAAATACCAGTCGATTACGGTAAGTATCAGAAACGAAGACAAATCCGTGGAGACCAATGCCACAAACTATTCCGTCGAATTCGACATCAAAAACGAGTGGTATTACAAAGAGATTAAGCCGACGATTACCGTGGTCACGGAACACAGTGGCTCATTGAGCAGCGAAACGTCCGTTTCGCCCTTCACGGCAGTCGATTCCCCAACCAATGTGAAGCTGGAACTCAACAACAATATATGTGTGGCAACCTGGTCCAAAAAAGGACGCGTCACGGGCTTTGTTGTAAAGGCCAAGGATTATTACAATGATGATGTTCACGAGAACAGAGCAGAGTGGCCGCTTTCCGGTAATTGGAGCACCTGCGATACGGTAAATGTCCAACAATACTTCATTGATACGTCACATATCAGCACCCCTGAAACTGCCAGCAGCAATACCGTAGGCAACAAAACCAAGGCGGAAATCACTACCATGCCGACCCTTGCCTGGGATGCCAATGCCACGAATCTCATCAAGGTCGCCGGCGGATCGGTGAAAACGTGGAATCAAATTGGCAGCTACTCCTTCGTATTCACCGGAGGTGGCAAAACATACGAAATCCCTTGGACCCAAGGTACCAGTCAGTTGAACGCCGAAAAGCTGCCAACGGGGGTCGACTACACATGGAAGTTCAAAGTCACCGGTCCAGACCCGGCACTCAACAACGAGGTAGACGGATCAACGATCAAAGACTCCGACCGCTATAGCGAGCCGACCACTGATCCTGAGACTGACCCCAATCCAGACCAGTCGGAATCAAAGCAAAGTAACACCCCTACGGCTTCATCCGTAGCTCTTTCCACCATCGATGGAAAAAGCAAGCCGTGGGTGAGAGGCTTGGCCTATTACGCCAATCGCTAGCCGGTACGGCAATCTCGACGAACAATCCAATATCGACAGCCAATCATCAATACGACCAACAGAAGCAAACAAGGAGCACCCATGAGCAACGAAAACGACGACGCCACCCAGCTGGGTTCTATCCGGCACTATACGAACAAGCCGCAACAGCCCGGCAATCCGCAGGCGCGCCCCGCATTCCAAGCTCCAAGCCTGCCAACGCATCCGCAGAAGCAAAGCGGCGACGATGAAGGCACGGTACTCAGCACGCATAATGCGAACCATTACGCCACCAACACGTTCGATGCCGACGATGAAGGCACCATGCTCAGCGCATACAATGCAATGCCCTACAGGCCTGCAATGCCTACGGTTCCAACAACGCAACCCTTGAAGGCGCGACCGGCACAGCCTGTGCAGATGCGACAACCGTTACCGCAATCGCAGCCAATTCCGGCAGCGGCATCGCCAGTCAAGCCCGCACATCCAGCCGCAACCTCGTCCATGATGTCCGCCCCACAAGCCGACATCACCGAATTCCACAACCAGTTCACCAAACTGGTCGACAGCGTCTCCCAGGTTGTGGTCGGCAAGGAGCAGCCGATCCGCCAATGTGCCACCGCCATGATCGTTGGCGGCCACATTCTGCTTGAAGACAACCCCGGAACAGGCAAGACACAGCTGGCCCGAGGCCTCGCCAACTCCATCGACATGTCGTTCAAGCGCATCCAGTTCACTCCGGATCTGCTGCCTTCCGACGTGGTCGGCGTAACCTACTACGACCAGAAGAACAGCGAATTCGAATACCGCGAAGGCCCGATTTTCGCTTCCGTCGTGCTTGCCGACGAAATCAACCGAGCCTCGCCGAAAACACAGTCCGCACTGCTCGAAGTCATGGAAGAGCAGAAAGTCACCGTCGACGGCGAAACTCACGCGGTACCGCAGCCTTTCATGGTCATCGCCACCCAGAACCCCCTTGGAACCGCGGGAACACAGATGCTGCCGGAAGCGCAGCTGGATCGTTTTATGATCCAGATCTCCATGGGATATCCGGATTTTCAGGCGCAGGTAAAACTGCTGGCGGATCGCCAGAAGAATAATCCGCTGCAGGATTTGCGCCCGGTTGTTTCCAGAGAAGAGGTTTTGCGTATGCGGCAGGAGGTGGAGCAGCTGTATATGGATCGGAAAATTCTCGAATACGTTACCAGGCTGACGGAAGTGAGCCGCAGGCAAAAGCTGATCCGGCTGGGGGTCAGCCCCCGGGGTGCGTTGGCTCTGTGCGCCATGGCCAGAGCCTGCGCCTATGTACGGCAAAGGGACTACGTGACGCCGGAAGATGTGCGAAGTGTGTTTTCCGATGTATGCAGGCACCGGATTCTGATGGATCCGAAAGCCCAGCTCAGTGAAGTGACGGCAGATCGCATGCTGGGGGAAATT
>OLNL01001409.1_pt1 | contig 22246 bp, 20 predicted proteins | sample 1672181 | NCBI WGS metagenome assembly OLNL01 (sample SAMEA3136656, study PRJEB25190) | human gut metagenome | biome: human gut; feature: human-associated habitat; material: faeces | place: Austria | collected 2013
TTTCTCTTTCTCAACTTTTTCTACAAACAAAATACTTCTGACCGCTGCAGCGATATCCACGGATCCCAATGTACGATAATCGCTCTGCACTCCCGATGCTTTGTTCAAATGACCAATCAGCACAATGGCGCATCCTGTACGTTCTGCTATATTACTAAGATTGCGAAACAGCGGTCGGATCTCATTGGCTCTGTTCATATCCACATTGGCTCCCAGATAGGCCTGTATCGGATCCATGATCATCAGCCTTACATTATTCTGCCTGATTGCCTTTTCAATTCTTTCATCTGTCATGGAAAGCTGCTTTTCTTCCTCATTGATAAAACGGACCCTTGTCATATCTGCTCCACATTTTGCAAGTCTTGGCTTGATCGTATCTCCGACTCCGTCTTCTGCGGTCTGGTAAAAAACATTAAAAGGCTCGATTGGAAGCGCATTTGGAAGTTCTCTACCTGCTGTACAATATGCGCAAAGTGCCATTGCAAGCCATGTTTTTCCTTTTCCCGGATTTCCCTGGATCAGTGTTACTTTTCCAAATGGGATAAATGGATACCATAACCACTGCACTACTTTTTCTTCCACATCTGACATTTTTATGACTGGGATTGGATTTTCTTCCTGTACTTGTTTCTTCTTCAAAGGGATTTTCTCTGCCATATCTTTTCTATCAATTCCTGCTGTCAGACACTCATTCCAGTCTTTCTTTGCAGGTCTTAATCGCATCACCATCTTATCGTCAGGGATTTTTTCTGCAAGCTTCTCACAAGCAGCATTTCCGGCAGTATCATTATCCAGGCAGAGATAAATCTTTCGGATATTTTTATAATCTGCAAGATACTGCATCAACGCCTTTTCGCTGACTCCGCCCAATGAAATATAGTGATGGGTTTCCCATCCATCTCCTGTGGTGCTCAGAAAAGAAAGCAGATCGATTGGTGCTTCAAAGACAAATAACGTATCATCTGTACCCGTGTGGCTAAATCCATATAACTTTTCCGATCCCGGTGCATCTCCCCGGTATTTTTCTTTCGTTCCTCTTATGCCTGCATAACGAACCGTTCCTTTCGGATCGCAACCAATAAATATCACGTTGTGCTTTACCGCATCTTCGTAAATTTTCCCTTCTGCAAGCATCTGTTCAATAATCTTTTCAGAGATCTTTCTTTCCTTTATCAGATACTCCCTCACTCTGTCATTGTTTTCATATGCTTTTGGAAGTTGTAATTTTGCTTTTTCTAAGGGGATGGGGCAGCTTTCATGGCTGCCTGCATCCTCCTGTTCCATTTTTTTAACTTCCTGTTTGTCTTCGCCGGGTGATTCATTGATTAATGTTTTTACAGCTTCCGGAAATGACATATTATAAAATTCCATTAAAAAATCAATGGGATGTCCTCCTTTACTTCCGCTAAAGCGATACCACTCATTATGATCGACTGTCAGACTGTCATGCTTCATCCATCGATATTCTTTTCCTGATTTCTTCAGTTTTTCCCCTCTGACCCTCAGAAAAGAAACCAGATCTGTTTCATTTGCTCTTGTTATCTGTTCTTCTGTATATCTTGGCATTTTCTATTCCTCCTATAATTCCACTCCATATGATTTTTTCTTTACTCTATCTTTCTTTTGAATCTGATCTCTACATGCTGTTTTTTCTTCTGCAAGCAAATTCTCTGGATCTGGCTGATCTTCTATCTCCATCATTACCAGATCAACGGACCTTTGTACTTTCTGCAATGGTCGAAGTTTTTCCAGAACTTCCTTTTTCTCCGCTTCTAAAGTTTCTTTCTCCCCCGTTGCATTTTTCAGATACTTTTTCCAATTGGAAATCGGTACTTTTCCTTCTGCATTCCTGTTTCCCATGACGATCCTTTTCCCTCTGTGGTACCGATTCAGTTCTTTTGCATGCTCCTTTTTAAATTTTTCTTTGCCGAAAAATTTGTTTTTATACTCTTCATAAACCGGTCGAAATGTCTCATAATCATCCCATGCCTTTATCAACTTCTTCATCTCCCGAATCAAACTGTCCGCCTCATCAAGATCGTATTGCAAATCATGCCCTCGGCTGCTCAGTTCCCGAATCCGCTGTTCCAGTTCTTCTGGTGTATCAATATTTTCGTCTGACAGAAATGCGATTGTCTCAGCAAGTTGTTTCAGATTTGTGTTCATCGCTTTCTGACTTCCATATTGATAGGTTCTCGCCACTCGGTTTCTCTCGTCATAATATTGCTGCAAATACCCGGCCAGCGTTGGCTTCTGCACATAATGCATCTGCCTTTTCAGTTCATATATTTTTTCTGATATCCAAGATTTCAGCACTGTGATTTCCATAGCTATCTGATTAAACTGACTGATCAGCCGGTTCAGATTTCCTAATGCAGTCCGGATTCCTTTTGCTTCCATTGCGCGTACATGCGGTCCTTCATGGATCATTGGGATTCGGTCAATCCCCCGTTCTTTGAACGAACGTGCATCGACCCGAACAGCCAATCCTTTTTCTTTAAACTTTTCATTGCACCGATTTTCCCAGTTTTTTCGCAGATAGATCAGCATCTCCTTGCTGCTCCATCCGGTTGTGGATACTGCACGGTATGCCTGTTTTCCATTTTTATCCAAAACCGGATTCCTCTGCTCATCCATCACCGATATCTTCTTTTCTTTTATCCCCCAGGTTCCATCTTCCTTCAAAGGACGGATCGGAACTAAGATGTGGATATGTGGATTAGGTTCTGCACCTTTCGGCCGCACTGGATCATGAATTGCAAAGTCGGCAATCATGCCTCTGGCCACCAGTTCTTCCTGGACAAATGCTCGTGCCATTTCAATGTTTTCTTCCATGGAAAACTCGTTCATGAGCGTAATATCAAAGCTGTGAGCCAGCTGTGCTTTTCTTCCAGACTCTGCCCATTCCAACGCATTCCACAACGTTTCCCTGTCAGCATATTCCCTTGGTGCATGGTCCGGCAGACAAATTTCTGCCATGACCACGCCACGTTTTCTTGTAAAATCACTGGATTCTCCATAGTAGGTACTGTAGAGCTTTTCTCCTGCGCGATATGCAGCCTGAGCAATCACGGACTGCCCTCTGCTTCTCTTCACCTGTGTTAAATGAAAATGATAGCTTGCCATCTCCTACTCCTTTCTGCTAGACTTCCAATATCCGGCTTCTTTTAAATCTTCGATGGTACTTTGAAGCTCTGCCTCTCCTGCCTCTGCACGTTCTCTTCTTCCAACAACCATTTTTGCAATCTTATCTCGAAGATCCTGATCCGAGAAAATCCTTTCTGCCAGAAGAAAGAACTCTGCTTTATCAAGCAATTCCACATCTTTGCAGATACATTCAATCGCCGCTCCCCTTGTAATCAGGCGACTCACTCTCGCTTTTCTCGATTTATTCACCTTATATTCTGTAACATTCTGTAATCGCTTCATCTTGTGTTCTAATTGCAGTTTCTTCAATTCTTCCGCTTCGATTTTCGATTCAATCCCTGCGATTTCATTTTGTGTACGTGTTACATATTCCTGAAAATTTTCTTTTTTTGCCATAATCAACTTCCTCCTGTTATTTCTCTTTTCATGTTTTCTTTTTATGGGTTAGGCATCTATGCCGGAAGGGATACCCCTTCACCGGATGCAATCCGCAAACTTCTTTTGGAATAGTTTCCAGAAAGAAGTACCCTTCCGGAGGACGCACATACTTGCTAAAGTATATAAGTGCGCTCTTCCGCTTAAGCTCCAGAGATCTGTCTACTCAAACGGTAGCTCCTCATCTTCCGGCACACTCATAAATCCATCTTTGGAATCCGTATCGGATGCTTTCTTACTTTCAGTAAAAAAATGTTCTTCCACAACAACATTGCTGCTGTATCTTTTCACTCCTTCGCTGTCCGTATAACTTCCTGTGCGGATTCGTCCGCTGATGACGATCTTGGTTCCTTTTTTCAAATAGATTTCCGCGAACTCTGCATTCTTTCCGAATGTCACGCAGGGAATAAAATCTGCTTCCCTTTCCCGGTCTTTTCCATATCTCCGGTCAACCGCTAACGTATATCGTGCCATTGCGGTTTTATTATCATCCTGCAAATATTTAATCTCCGGAGTTTTTGTAAGCCGTCCCATTAAAATCACTTTGTTCATCTCATCTTCCTCCTTTTTTTGTTCTGATCTACTTGTTCCATATGAATCAGGCCTGTATTCAATTGAGAGCACAAAAACAATTTATTACCATTGCATCAGACTTTCTTTTTTACGCCCTCATATAACGAAACGCTCAGAGGGTAAAATACAGTGGGCAAATGCAAAAAATTTTATTTTTCTGTTTTTGTCTCTCACATATACAAAAGAAGAACGGTGTTTTTACAAGGTGTTGGAGAAAATTTTTTTATTTTTGTGCAAAAAAATAGCTATAAGACTCCATTCTTGAAATCTTATAGCTTTGCTATTAATGATATTAAGTTGTATTTCTAATCATCAATTATTTCCCAATGTCCATTGGAACCACGGCCAATAAATCGTATAATACCTATATCTTTGATGTGACGTTTTACAGTCTTGGAACTTATTCCTAACGTCATTGCCATTTTTTCTGTACTGATTTTATTATCCTTTTTTATCATATTCAATATTTGAATTTCCAACGGATTACTCTCTTTTTTCTGAGGGACATTCCGAGGGACATCCTGAGGGACATCCTGAGGGACATTGTAATTCAAATTTGGCATCACAACTGTAAACTGGTACCGATCCGATCTAAAAGACGGCTTTTTACTTTCATCATAGTTGATCTGAAATTCATAGCCGCCGATGATTTTTCCGAATCCACTACCTTTACGTTCCATATATCCCAGCCGATTAAATATATCTGCCAAAACCGGGTTTCTTCTCGTTGATGGAACTGTAAGTGGATCTCTGTCCTGAATAATGGAACCGTCCGGCATGCCTCCTGGCGAATAAATTTCCATACGATCATCGTAAATATCAATATGCACTTCACTACCATTCACAAGATAATCTCTATGAGCCAATGCATTAACCAATGCTTCATGATAACTACGTTCTACATATTCCGGCATTTCTTCTCTGGAATTAGCAGTCTTTCTCCACATTAATTTCGCATTTCTCTTAATAAAAGCTTCTCCATTATCAATTAATGACAATACACTTCCAGAATATTCCGCATCGTCAAATGCATCTATTGTACCACCGCTTTTATTTAATCCATTCCACCGGGTACAAAATAATCTTGACCATCGAATAGGGCTTTCATCTGCAACCAAGGCTCCGGCATTTGTCAAATATCCTTGCTCATTCGCCAACCCAAATGATATAAGATCTTTCTCATTAAAACTATTTCCTGTCCATTTTTTATATCTTTCCCGGAGTTTGGAAAAAGCAAAATCTTCCACCTTATACGTAGAAATCTGCGAATCATAAGATGTATTTCTACCACGCAACACCAGTCTTTTCAATTCCGTTGATGTCGCTTTCACACTCTCGTTTCCAACACGAACATATGCTTCCAGCACACCATCACCCGAATAATAGTACGGTGTCTCTTCACCTTTGAAAATATCCAGTATAATTAATACTTTTCCATCTTCGACCTGTTCAAATCGAAGACGAAATTCTGGAATTGGATCCATCCTTGTCTTAATGATTTCACTTATTTTCTCAGCATCACCATTCGGATTTTCAAGTCCTACAACTTCATCATTATCGGCTATTCCAAAGATTAACGCTCCACCAAGTGTATTTGCAAAAGCACTTACGCTCTTACACCAACTCTTTGGTTTCTTCGCTTCCAAAGATAGCTTTTTGTCATATTCGGTTGCTTCACCGATTAATTGTTTTATATCCAAGCTTTCCACCAACTTTCTGCAATCAACGTGTTATTTCTTGCTTTCCATTCGTTCTCTAAGATCTGTTAGTTTTTCCCCCTGATAGCTAAAATATGCAGTTCCCTGTACCTGATAATCATATTCTAACAACTGCTGTGCTAATGCTGATAAAGATGTCGTAACTCCTTTATAAGCAATATGCCTGTCATCAATGACTTTCACAATCACCGATGCATCATTAATAAAAACCAATTCAGCATTCTGAGGAATGCCATATTTACTAAATCTGAATGGTCCGCGCCTACTTTCTTTTGCGACTTCTGCAGCTGTTTCCTCATCCAAAATTTCATGTCCCTCTGGTGCCATTTTCTTCAATCGTTCTTCAGTTCCACTGATTTTTGCAATGCTGTCCAGTAAGTCATAGGCATCTTCCGGGCTCATGGCATAAAATTCTCTTTTTCTCTCTTTTCCATCAAAATTTTCTATTGATCGTAAATCTGGATTCAATTTATCAATCAAATCATGTAAAACAAGATCTGTCAGATTTGATTCCACTTCATATACAGCATATGCACGAAATGCAAATGGAATAGTTTCACTTCGATTTAGTTGCTTCATTCTCTTTTCTAAATCTTTTGCATATCCTATTTTCACATAATCAGGGAATGATGGATTAGTCAGTATGTAAATTACTCCTTTGCTCATTGCAGACACACTCTCCCTACGTTTTATTAACAACAGATTTATAACATTTTATTCATTTCCATATGGCGTTTTAGATTCTGCAACCATAGACAATGTATTCTGCTCATCAAGACTATACTTCACTGTCTTATGCTCCGGCTTAGTAAAGGTAGACGAACCACCGATACCAAAATACTTTTCAAAGAAAGTCTTCAGCTTGTCAATGACACCCTGTTTCTTCTTGGCTCTGCCACCACCGCCAAAGCGTGAAATCGGTGGCATAAGTTTATCGATGTCCGTTCCGGCTGTTTTGATTTCTCCGTCACGGAACGCATTCTCCATGAACTTTCGTGTATCTTCCGGCTTCAGCTTTTCTTCCGTAATAATCGCATTAAGGTCATGATCTCGCTGTTCCACCACATACTCATGCCACTCATTCATGACATCATCCACATCATTGATTCCTGCAATAAAAGTTTCAATGAGCTGTTTCTTGCTACGCAGTTCTGGACTGGCATCAATCGCCTTATTGATGGTAATTAAAACTTCCTTGTCTTCGCAATGGGTATCATGGTACTTCTTTACGAGCATGAGAATATAATCAATGTTAATCTCTATCTGCCGGATCAATTCAATCTCAAATACTACATCATCTGTAATATCCGTACTTTCCTGACGCTTGCGTTTCCATTCATCACGCAAATCCTGATAGCGTCCAAGGTAATCCTGTAAATCACGTTCGGAAATCAACTCGTTCCCCTTGAAATCATCAAAGGAAAGCAGCAGATTTCTCATACGGAGAATCGCACCAAACAAAGCGATAAAATCTTTCTGGTTCTGTTCTCCGACAATCTGTGGTTCTGACAGAGGGAACTTATTATTCAAATCTTCCATCATATCCACATACCCCGGCATTGGCTTACCATCTACAGATTCATATCCGTAATAATAATCCTTAAAACTCTGCAACAGAACAATACCTCCGGCATTCTTGTCTCCGAACAGGGAAATGGCACTATCCACTCGCTTTTGCAGATTTCGGAAACATACAATATTTCCAAAAGTCTTGATGGAATTTAAAATACGATTGGTACGGGAAAATGCCTGTATCAACCCGTGCATTTTCAGATTCTTGTCTACCCACAGCGTATTCATGGTTGTGGCATCAAAACCTGTCAGGAACATATTTACTACGATCAGAATATCCAATTCCTTGTTCTTCATACGAAGTGACACATCTTTATAGTAATTCTGGAATTTATCACTTGAGGTATCGTAATTCGTATGGAACATTTCATTATAATCCTTGATGGCTTCTTCCAGAAATTCTCTGGACGGTTGATCAAGGGCAGAGGTATCCTCTGAATTTTCTTCATCCAGAATACCATCCGATTCTTCCTCATTTACACCATAACTGAAAATGGTCGCAACACGTAGCTTCTTGGTCGGGTCTTCTACCATCTGCTTTTTAAATTCCTGATAATACAATTTTGCCATCGGAACGCTCGATACTGCAAAAATGGAATTAAAACCGCTGATACGCTGTTTCTGCTTGATTTCCTCTACCTCGTCCCGTTTGGCAGAAGCTACCTCTGCGATATTAGTCAGCGTATTATATATGTAAGTTTTATCTCCACGATAGGTCTTCTGGTCAAAATGTTCCAGTATATACTGTGTTACAATTCGGATACGCTCAGGAGCCATCATAACCTTTTCACGGTTGATGTCCCAGACCATCTCATCTGTGATTTCTTCTTCCACATCCATCGTTTTAATATAATCCACCCGGAATGGAAGAACATTTTTATCGTTAATAGCATCCACAATCGTATAACTGTGGAGCTGATCTCCAAAGGTCTGACCTGTAGTAAAGAATTCTGGATTTTTTGCTCTGCCGGAATTAACAGAAAAAATCGGTGTTCCTGTAAATCCAAACAGATGGTATTTCTTGAAATTCTTCACAATCGCAGTGTGCATATCCCCAAACTGACTGCGGTGGCACTCATCAAAAATAATAACGATATGTTTCGTATAAACTTCATGTCCCGGATTCTTTTTTATAAAGGTAGCCAGTTTCTGAATTGTAGTAATGATGATGTGTGCATCCGGGTCTTCCAACTGCCGTTTTAATATGGTTGTCGAGGTATTGCTGTTGGCCGCACCTTTTTCAAAACGGTCATATTCTTTCATGGTCTGGTAGTCCAGATCTTTGCGGTCAACCACAAACAGTACCTTGTCAATATAAGGCAGTTTCGATGCCAGTCTTGCCGTCTTGAACGAAGTCAGCGTCTTGCCGGAACCTGTGGTATGCCAGATGTAACCACCACCCTCGACACTGCCGTACTTCTTATAATTATTGGCAATTTCGATACGATTGAGAATCCGCTCCGTAGCCGTGATCTGGTACGGACGCATGACCATCAGCATATCCTCAGATGTAAAAATGCAATACTTCGTAAGGATATTCAGAATCGTATGCTTTGCGAAAAAAGTCTTTGTAAAATCAATCAGATCAGGAATCACCCGGTTGTTGGCATCTGCCCAGAAGCAGGTAAACTCAAAACTGTTACTGGTCTTGGTCTTACTTGCTCCCCGTTTCTCATGTTCTTTTTCTGCATTCCTTCTGGTACTGTTGGAATAATATTTTGTATTCGTGCCATTGGAAATAACAAAAATCTGAATATATTCATACAATCCGCATCCTGCCCAGAAAGAGTCTCTCTGGTAGCGGTTGATCTGATTGAATGCTTCACGGATAGCAACTCCTCTGCACTTCAGCTCAATATGCACAAGAGGAAGACCGTTTACTAATACTGTAACATCATAACGGTTGTCATGCTTTGCACCATTTTCCATGCCAATTACATACTGATTGATGACCTGCAACCTGTTGTTATGGATGTTCTTTTTATCTATGAGTGTAATATTCTTGGAAGAACCGTCATCACGAGTCAGGACTTGGACATTGTCCTCCTGTATCTTCCTAGTCTTTTCCACAATATGCTCATTTGGATTGGCAACGGCATTTTTGAAAAAATCATCCCATTCTGTGTCTGAAAACTGATAGTTATTCAATTCCTCTAATTTCTTACGGAGATTGGCAATCAGGTCTTTCTCCGTGTGAATCGGCAGATATTCATATCCCTGTTCACAGAGCAGACGGATAAACTCCTGTTCCAGTTCTGCTTCGCTCTGGTAACTGTCAGAACGCTTCTTGACTGGCTCATATTCCGTGACAACGGTATTCTCCGATGTCTCCGCTACAATATTAAAGTACGGCACATCCTCGCCTCCTTACTTTGGTAATTCTTTAAAGGATAACAGCTTATCCCTGTAATATTCATACTGCTTCTGACGTGCTTCGATTTCTGCCGGAAGTCCTGCAGACAAGTCGTTGCAGAGAGTGTTAAAATGGTCTAGAATTTCTGTAATTTTCTTCTGCTCCTTGACCGTTGGAACAGCAATTGAAATATTTAAAATATCTGCTTTCCGTAAATTTGTTTGGTCTGCTCCGTTATCATACCTTAACAACTGTGGATTACGACTTAATATATAATACAAATATTTTGTAGTAACCAAATCTGGTCTGCTAACTGTAAATGCTCCAATTCTCTGATTAAGAGTATATTTATCATCCTCATCAACTAAGTAACATTTTGCCAGTGCACGACCATTTGGCAAATCACTCATAACCATCAGAATATCATTCACATATAATGGACAAATCTGGTCATCCGAATATTTCCTCACTTGCCCATCAGTAGAAATAAACTTAGAATTTACAACAATATATTTTCCATCAGCTACAATGCTTTTTTCATGCCCTTTGCCATTTCTGAAATCAGCAATATAATCAAGGCTAACCATTGCATAACCAAACACATACTGAATGAGCTTAATTGCGCTCAGCTCTGTCTGTCTGTCTGTCTGTCTGTCTGTCTGTCTGTCTGTCATGAGCGTGCTACCCGTTTCAGCAAATGTCAAGAGCAAATCACGATAATATTCATATTGCTTCTGACGTGCTTCTATTTCGGCTGGCAAGCCAATATTTAGGTCAGTGCAGATGGCTTCAAAATTGTCGAGAACATTAACAAGCCTTTTCTGTACATCCAATGTTGGAACAGGAACAGGGAATTGATTTAGCATCGGTCTTCGAATAGATGCCACTGATCCTTGAAACATAGTTTTCTGTATATATGGTAAAAATGCCGATCTCATATAGTGAAAATAATATCTTGGTAATACATCTGGAGTGTTTATATGAATTCTGTATGCTCTTTGATGCAAAGCATATTTTCCCTCAACATAATGAAATACCTTTCCCACGCCTACTCCATCACCAGCAGTAATAATAGCAATTTCATCATATTCGTATTCATTTTTTCGCAACGGTTCCTGTGAACGGACATAAAAAGGATATTTACCTTCTTCAAGTCCTTCATTAGTATTACTACTACCCGTACCAATATCAGCAATATCAGCTAACGGAACGATTTTAACATTGTTATCGAATGTCAGCAGTTTATTACGATAAAATTCATACTGTTTCTTCCGAGCTGTAAGCTCGGCTGTAAGCTCGGCTGTAAGCTCGGCTGTAAGTAACGTGAAAGAGTCCAAAATATGGACTATTTCACGTTGTACCTCCAGAGGAGGTACAGGAAGCTTAATGGCTTTAATAGATGGTACGCTAGAATGAACAACTTTACTTTTTACCTTTCCAGAACTTTTCTGTCTTTGTGCATCTACTGTTGATAAAGCATAACTTATGTATTTGGGATCTTCTTTATGTTTCAGTACAACTATATCTCCACCCGCTAAGCATTTCTCATTTCCTATATATGCACAACACTTTGCAATATCTTCAACACTTTCTCCAGTTATTGCAAATAAAATATCTCCATGTTCAAAATACTTTGGCGATTTTACATACTCCAATTTTGTATGAGACTTGCATTCTTCGAACCAGACACCGTACGTTGTATAAATTTCTCCATAACGCACACATGGTATTCCTTCCTCAGTTACCTGATCCCTTTTAATACCAGAACCTCTATATATATCCACTGCTATTTCATCAATCGTTTTATATTCCACACCGTTTGGGCAAAACTCCGCAATCAGTTCATCTAATTGGCTCATGCTTCAGCCTCCTTGCTCAAAACAGCCTGTAATCTTTTTGCAAGTTTTTGTTTCAAATCGTCATCGTTTGCATAAAGAACAATGTTGTCACCACTTACATCAAAATGAACTCTTTCACTATCAAAAAAACTTTGTTTACAAGTTAAAATTAATTTGATTGGATGATTACACAACTGTAGTCCTCTGGCAATTCCGGCTTCATAATAAACACCGCCACGATTTCCTGTTAAATCTGCAATCAAAGCAACAGAATCTGTTATTTCAGCAGTAATTTCTCCGATAATAGATCCATTGAATTGTTTCTCATCAATTCTCATAGCCGAATAATTCAATGATTGAATAACAGGCTTATATACATTTTCATATGTAGAAGCAGTTTCTTCCGCAAACATCATAGCAACAAATATTTGATTTCTTTTCATTATTGGTGGAATGGACACTTTATCGTATTTTCTCTTATAGAGTTGGCGTAATAATGCCACCAAATTTTCGCAACGCTGAAAAGCATCTCCTTGCTTTTTTATACCATCAATAAGTACCCATGCTTCTTCGTTGCTTTCATTAATTTCATCTAAAAACGCCTCTACCTCATAAACCCATTCACTGACATTAGGTTGTTTTGGATTATCAATCAAATTTTTCAACGCTTCTTTTTCTTTCATAATTACACCTCGATTTCTGCAATGATCTTATCAATCTCATCACGGAGTACCTGCTCACGGGCAACAATTTCCTTAATTTCTGCATTCAGCTTCACGATGTCAATTTTCTCTCTGGTATCTTCGGCTTCAACATAAGTGGATACAGACAAGTTATAATCATTACCGGATACTTCTTCATAGCTTGCTAGATGTGCAAAATACTCCACTTCTTCACGCTTAGCAAACATATCCACGATGCGGTCAATATTTTCTGGTGTCAGCTTATTGTTGTTAGTAACCTTCACGCACTCGCTTGTAGCATCAATAAATAGTGTCTTGTTGTCTGCCTTGTTCTTTTTCATTACCATGATACAGGTTGCAATTGAAGTGCCAAAGAACAGGTTACTCGGCAACTGAATAACGCAATCCACATAGTTGTTATCTACCAGATATTTACGGATTTTCTGCTCTGCACCACCACGGTACATGATTCCCGGAAAACATACGATGGCAGCAGTTCCATTGGATGCAAGCCATGATAAACTGTGCATAATAAACGCCATATCCGCTTTGCTCTTAGGTGCCAGAACTCCAGCCGGAGCAAAACGAGGGTCATTGATGAGCAGTGGGTTTTCGTCTCCCGCCCACTTGATAGAATATGGCGGATTAGACACGATCAGCTCAAATGGCTCATCATCCCAGTGCTGTGGACTGAGCAATGTATCCTCACAAGCTATATCAAATTTATCGAATCCCACATCATGCAGAAACATATTAATACGGCACAGGTTGTAAGTTGTGATATTGATCTCCTGCCCATAAAATCCGTTACGGATAGCATCCTTTCCAAGAATTTTCTCAGCCTTCAAAAGCAATGAACCCGAACCGCAAGCAGGATCATATACTTTATTGATTTCTGTTTTTCCTACAGTTCCAAGGCGTGTGAGTAGTTCGGACACATCTGCCGGAGTAAAGAACTCTCCACCAGATTTTCCGGCATTCGATGCATACATAGTCATAAGATACTCATACGCATCACCAAAGGCATCAATGGAATGATCTTTCACATCTCCCAGATTCATTTCGCCTACGCCATTCAGTAACTTTACGAGTTTTTCATTACGCTTTGCAACGGTAGAACCCAGTTTATTGCTGTTTACATCATAGTCATCAAACAGTCCGGCAAAGTCACTCTCTGCCTCACTTCCTTTCGCTGATTCCTCGATGTGACGGAACACACGCTCCAGTGTTTCATTTAAGTTTTCATCATTCGCAGCATTGGCACGGACATTACAGAAAAGTTCACTCGGAAGGATAAAAAATCCTTTTTCCTCTACCAGTCCTTCTCTTGCTTCTTCTGCATCTTCATCCGGCATTTTAGCAAAATCAAAATCCGTGTTGCCCGCATCAATCTCACCACTGTTTATGTAATTACACAAGTTTTCGGAAATATAACGATAGAACATCGTGCCAAGAACATAATTTTTGAAGTCCCAACCATCGACTGCTCCACGCAGTTCATCTGCAATTGCCCATATTGCACGGTGCAGTTCATCACGTTCCTGTTCCTTTTTGGTATCAACCATTCTCTTTTCCTCCGTTATCCTCTGGTACAAATTCCAGAATATCGTCAACGCCACAGTTCAGAACACGACATATACTCTCTACGCTTTCGAGGGAAATATACCCATTACGTTTCAGCCGTGTGATGATATTTGCGGAGAAACCAGCCTCCTGCTGCAACTGTGCATTCGTCATGTTTTTTTCTATCAATAAATGGAATAATTTTTTATAACTGACTGCCATGTCATACCTCCATTATTTTACCAACAGATATAGGAATAGAGTATCACGAAAACGTGAATTTTTCAATCTATACAAAATTTTTGTAATCCAAAACAAGCAAAAAGCCATAAGATTTTCTTTTCAAAATCTTACAGCTCTTCTATCATGTTGCGTCCCAAAATCATCTATATTTACATGTAATATCTGCACAAAATCCCGTGGGTTATTTTCGGGTTATTTTTCAGCTGCCTATGCCTTCCGGACCTTGATTTTACTGACTTTTGGGAGAAGCTTTCAAAGAGTGCCGTGGCAGATGAATAAAATCTTGATTTTTCTCATATTTCCAGTATTTTCGGGCTTTTCAAGCCTTTTTACCTTTCTTCATTTTTCACTTATTCTGGCATATTTTACCATATCTTTGCATATTTTTGTCATCAATTTTGGTAAAAACTTTGGTAAATTTCAAGTCTGTACCAAAGGCAAATCTGCCATTGGGAATCGACAGGTAAGAAATTGGGGATTAAGATAAATACTGGCTTTCAGCCATTTTTCTCTCATTTTATAATTGATCGTACTTTGCTGCGCTTCCCTTTGCTTTATCCACTGGATACTTAGCCTCGTTTTGAGACATCTTCATATTAATGATTTCGTCTGCATCCAAGCCAAGCTTATCAAGAAGATTCTGGCTATATACCATGACATCTGCCAACTCTTCTTTAATATGTTGCAAATCATATTCCTCATCTGACCACTGGAAACATTCCAACAATTCAGCCGCTTCAATCACAATTGATTTTGCAAGGTTTGCTGGTGAGTGGAACTGATCCCAGTCTCGGTCTTCTGTGAATTTTCTGATTCTATCTATAGTTTCTTGTTTCATTTTTATTTCTCCACTTCCATGTACTGAGACAAATATTCTCTTAGTTCATCATCACATACGTACAAATATGTTCCCTTGATTCCGCGTGTCATCAGGACATAATAAACATTGGTTATGTACTCTAATAGTTCTTCGTAATTAGCTGTACGTTTACCATTTTTATCAAAATAACATTCTGGGCGTACAATAATCTTCCCAGCAGCTTTATCATACCCAATATCTTTTCCAAGAATGACAAATGCATAATTTAAATCGTATCCTTGAATAGAATGAATACAACCAACTTCATCTATAGCTTCTGCGGTATGTACCCACCCTTCAGTACAATGGTTCCACATACGCTTTACATCTTGGATTTCTATGTCTTTTAACGCCTGGTCATTCTTACTAATCCACGGCCATGCATAACCTGCCAGCATTCTTGATAAACCAACTTCATTCTCTTTCGCATACATATCTTTCTCAAATTTTGAAAAATCTGAATAAAGCTTGAAGTCGTATTTTTCAGATACGTATTTGCTACTGCAACTACCCGCAAGCATATCCTTTACTTGATCGATATATGCATTTCCGCCTTGCACTCGCATTTGCGTAATCAATGTGAAATATGCTATCATTCTTCGGTTAAATGAGTCCTCCATCTTCTTATCAAATCGCTCAAAATCAATACCAGACGGGCCAACGACCTGCATACTGTCATAAAATAAAACCGCTTGCTTTGATTGCATCAAAATCCAGTCAAGTTCATCTGCTTCTGTTGTTAATCCAAGCTTCTCACAATTTGCTTTAAATATTCCCATGTAAGAAATGTTTTTATATTGATGCAGTCTATGTGCCTCATCTACTAACAAAATGTCATATTTCTTCTTGGTAACATCTGAGGGCGAAAGGACTTGCGATGGAGACAAGCCATATATACTTCTAAAAATGATCTTCATCGTCTTACGAAGAGATGTCTGAGGTACAACAAAACCTATCTGCTTTCCTGCATATTCTTCACTATCAGCCAGATATTTCATCAAATATACTGCAACGATAGTTTTTCCGCTTCCAGGCATTCCATTGACAACTACTTTATCAACAGTACCTTCTTTAAGCTTTTGCACAATGTCCTCGACTGCTTGTCTCTGACTATCATTGAGTTCTTTGTACGGCGAATACTTAAACAAATCAGAGTTCTCAATTTCCTCGATGGAATGCTTTACCAGCTTCTCTCTTTGAAGCTTTCTCCAAAGGGTTGCAAATTTCTCGTCGTATTCCTGCTTTTGATAATATTGCTTATCCGCAATACCTTTATTTTTATTAGTCACTTCATAAAGCTCATCCGCAGCGATATACTGAATCAACTTCGACTCATAATCAAATGTAACCGACTGATTAAAAAGCTTTGAGTAAATGAAATGCACCTTGTCAAAAATTCGCTTCTCTTCTATAGAGGAATGCTGCGTCATTCGGGTTTTCACATGGCTAGACTCTCCAATATACGCTTGGCGACCATTCTCAAGAATATAAAGCATTGGCCAATTGTCCAAATACTCTTCATCACTATATTTATTATTTTTAAAATCACCCTCAATAATTTTAAACATAATTAATCCTTCTTTGCTTTACGTGGATCCTGAGGCTTTACAGCATCAGATGGTAAAAACCATCTATTTCCAACTAATTCAGCTCCTGGAACACGGCCTTCTTTACATAAAATAGCTACACGTCTTTGGCTTATTCCCCATTCCTTTGCTTTTTCAGATGATGGTACAAAATTCATATGTATCCTCCATAATAAATACGACACTACATCACTTTTAGTATATTCCTAACCGCGAATAGTTTCAATTAATTTTTATTCTGTTTGGCGAACAGTTTTCTATATGTTGACAGCATGAACCCGCAACTGTGCTTGAAGGCAATAGAAAAGGCCCCGATTATAGGTAATCCCTCTCAATCAGAGCCTTCGGTAGAACAGCCTAGCACAGCCGCCCCTGCTGTAAACATATTTATTTAGCTAATGCAATCCACCCCTACTATTCTTCTAATTCAGTTTGAACTAGCATAAATATTGTGACTGGTCACTTATCCAATATTACTAGTATGGGTTCTATCAACTTCACATAAAAATAACTGTGGAAAATCCAAAGACTTTCCACAGTTTTGTGTTTAGAACCGAACCTCCACACGCAGTTTCCTGCAGGTTTTCTACAACGCAACTGTTAAGAAATCATGCTTTCTGATGTTATTCACGTTAAACAAAAACTGATAACAAATAACGAATAACAAATATACCTTAACAATGAACACGAACCTCCTGGATCAACTATCAATCTCATGAAGCCTTGTACGGATATTTCATTTAGATGTCTACTTCAAACTGTACCGTTTGATTATATTTATCAAGTGCCATTTGCATTTCCATAATCGACTTAGACACAAGTTCATACTCATTTTTAACTAGTTCCAAATCGTAATTAATGTATCTATACTCAGGAACCGAATTACGGGACATATAAGAACGTTGTTCTTCTCTGGATTTAGGCAATCGTTTACGCATTACGTCTAATACCGTTTTTCTTCTATTCAGCTGTGCCATCTTAATAAGAATGCTATCTATACTCATTGTTACATCCCCTACTAGAACCTTTGCGTTTGCATTAGTTACATTAAGTTCATGCTTTATAATAGCAATCTTCTCATCTAGCGCAGCAATTGTCGTTGCGACCTCGACATAATCATAATCAGGAACAACTGGCTCCTCATTAATTGCCGCAACATATGTGCAGGCCTCTTCCTCCTTGTTCAGCCAGAAAGCCTTATCCTCTTCCAAACTCTTAAGCATTTTATTTGCATATGCTGATGTCATTGTTTGCATATCTTTTCTCCTCTCTACTTTTCCTGATTTCTCCTGTTCTGATATCAGCATAAAGCCTTCCGCTAAGTTTGTCATTGTACTAACAGTTTAAAGGAAAATCCCCATAAACGAACAATATCCCCGTCAATGACGAGGATATCTTCTATGCTGGTGTGCAGTAATCTGCTTAAGATTACAAAATTGTCTAAGCTCGGTAATGATCTACCTGAAATCCATTTGTAGACTGCTTGTGGATTTTCAAATCCCATAGCATTCTGCACGTCTTTCACGGTATAACCATTTTCCACGAGCAGTTTCTTAATCTGTCTTCCTGTTTCTTTTTGCAGGACCTGCAAATACATTGGTTCCATCTCTTTGTACCTCCGTAATTTTCTTCCATCGCGAATCACAAGTTTACCTGTAGATGATTAGTATAACGGATTCTATTACTAATTGCATTAAACTTTTGGTTTAAGATTTACTAATAACTCAATCCCACAGGTCATAGAAATATTGTTTAAGCATATCTATAGCTTCATCCTTACACTTTCTTCTATATTCTTCCAAACGCTTTTCTTCTTCGCGATATTTATCGGAAATCTCTTTATACTCAGGCAACTCATCCATAAAATGAATTGTTCCTCCGCCACCGCGCTTTCTATTTTCCTCTAATTCTTTCTCAGTTTGAAGTTTATTTCCAAATAATCCAAATCGTTCCGTAAATTCATCCATTGCTTTGGAATGCGCTTCATCAAATGGATTCTTTTGTGAGCATGTATCTTTCTCCGCTTCTCGCCATAAAAATATCATTTTGTCTAGAATGCAATTCCACTCCTCATGGCAGGTATCATTTACAAGAATTCCATTTTCATTGGTATAGTTTTCTCCCAAATATCCTGGTGAACCCGTTCTTGTATCTTTCAGTGTTTGCAGCATATCCGGAATAAGCGTCTGAAGAAAAGAAAACATCTCCCAAACATCACAATCACAATAGCCCCTTGTAATACGCTGTTTACTCCACTTTACGCATTTAAAAAAATGTTTTATTTTTGCCAAGATTTTTCTTTTCTTTCCGAGACCTGACATAGCAAAATCATATTTATTCCATATATTCATTGTATCTCTTACTTCATAGCTTTTGCTTCTTCTCATTCCAATCCATCACTTTCTATTTTTCAAAGCTTATTGATAATCTAGTTTTCTATGTAGAAACTCCTCTATATCCTCAAACATTATCTGAACCTTATCTCTTACCCTTGATGTATGATAATGCCCAGCATACCACCATTTGTAATCCAGCTTCTTTTCAATCTCTCCGAGCCACAGCTCTGTTGATTCATCCACTGTACTCTGATCAATCATTGAAAGAAACAAATCCACCGGTCGATAATCATACGGAACAGTATGTGATAGGACCACATCAACATTCCAGTCATTATTACTAAGTTGCTTTTCTACATACGCTTTTATCTCATCTGACGGTTGCTCATCTTCAAACCAATTGTAGCCTTTGCTTAACCTATAAAATTTATCAACACTATATGCCCCACCAATTACAATTGTTTTCATGCCCGCTATATCATATATTTCTCCATCCTTTGCAAAGAGAATATTGGGATATGCTTCTTCAACCCATACTTTTCCGCCATTCCACTCCTGCAGCTTGTATTCTATCCTCATTTGGCTTTATGGTATCCACAAAACTTGCTTTGTCAATTTTATCTGATATCTTCTTTACTAGTAGGTCTCTTTCGTCAAGAGCCTGTGTTACTAACATCTTTTCTCTCATAAAAAATCCTCCCTTAAAATTATCTCTTAATATAATTCTAAGGGAGGATTCATGTAATGTCATTGAACTTGTAGTTCAAAAATTATGCTGCATTTAATTCTCTCATTTTCTTATAGTAGGTATAAACTCTTCTCTCCTGATCCGTAAGACATGCATCCATTTGACTTTTTGTTCTTCCAGCATTTCCGCAAACAATTGAATCCATAGGAACTTGAAGCATTTTGCTAATTGCATACAGATTATCGACTGTTGGCATACTAACGCCATCCAACCATCGATAAACACTCTGCACACATCCAAACCCTAAATATTCTTGAATATCTTTTGGTTTTACTCCTCTCATATCCATAATTCTTCGAAGATTAACACCTGTTTCTTTTTTATTAATTGTTGGAAACATACTATCGCCTCCTTTGCACTAAATTCTTGTTCTACTCAGTTCTTACACATACTTTCTTCCCCGAAAAAGCAATTCCAAACTTCAAGATTTCCGTAATTCCATCCTCTTTCATTTCAGAATCGTATCGCAACTCACCAATTTGCTTTAATGCTTCATTAGACCATTTTTCAAGCTCAACATCGCTTAATTTTTCTTTCCACTTTAATTCCAAAATAATACCAGGATACCTTTTTTCTCTTGGAATTAAAGAAACATCAAATCTGCCATCTCCAGATTCTCGGTTCGATTTAATCTTATACTGATTATCCATTAATGCTATTAATCCTAGCATCAAACCATGATAAAATCCTTCAGCTCCACCATCGAAGAAGCTAATTGATTTATCCATATATTCCCCAATAGCGCTCTGCAACTTCTTGTAATCATTGGCATAAAGACTTTCTGCAATCTTATTTGCTGTAGTCCTTGTAATTGCTCCAGTTTGCAAGAAATGTGACAAGATTTCACTCTTATATACAGCTGCAATCTCTCTATTTGGAATTGATACTTCACATAAATATGAACCATCTGCTTGCAGTTCCTTTTTAGGAGTTTTCAAATAGCCAGCAACCAACAATAAGCTATAAATATTTGCTGGATCCTCCGCAAGCGATCTATACACCACATTTTGATCAATTCTTGCAACTACTCTTTCTCCTTGCAAAAGGTCATATAATCTTTCTGTAATATCATCTGTAGCCACTCTTAGTACATCATCAAGGATTTCATTTTTTCCTGTATTTACCCAATATGCTTGAGGAAGGCATCCCTTGGAAATATAGTTGATTACAGACCATGGATTATATATTTCTTCGCTACCAAACAAATATCCATCGTACCAGTCTTTAAGTTCCTCCTCTTTATCTGATACTCCATAGTAACTGAGCATTGCTTTCACTTCAGATTCTGTAAATCCAAAAAAGCTATCGTATTCTTCATCCATTACGGAGTTCACTGTTAAATTATTTAGACCACTAAAGATACTTTCCTGAGCAATACGCAAAATTCCTGTTAGGAAACCATAGGATAAATTCTTATTATCCTTAAATGCTCCTGAAAAGAAATTTCTCATGAATCCAATAATTTCATAGTAGAAATCCTTAGAGTATCCCTCTTGAATCGGAGTATCATATTCATCAATAATGATTACTGGAGCCTTATCATAATGTGAAGCAAGCATTTTAGATAGTCTTTCTAGCGAAGAAGTAAGCTCCACTTCATTAGCTGTAGCGCTAATAATCTTTGTAAAATACTCCTTCTCATATTGTGAGAGCTTATCACTATTTAGTAGCTCTTGATGTCTTCCATACTCTTCTTGAAGTAGTCCCCTTATTTTATCTATTGTTGCGTCCCAAGTATCAAATTTAACATCCTTAAAAGTTAAGAATATGACTGGATATTTTCCTTGATGTGAACGATACTCTTCTCCACATTGCCAAATATTTTTATCGACAAAATACTTACTAGTATTCTTATCTGATATTTCAAAGAACACTCTGAGCATATCCATATTCAAGGTCTTTCCGAATCTCCTTGGTCTTGTAAACAAAGATACCAATGGCTTTTGATCCAAGAATTCTTTGATTAATAACGTCTTGTCGACATAGTAATATTCTTCCTGCGCACGAACATAGTCAGAGATGCCGATTGGTAATGATTTAACTTCTGCTTTCGCAACCATATTTTTCTTGATGTATTTTCCATTAGACACTCTTCCATCCATTGGCTTTGGAGAGTCGTCTGGAATTAACCAAGATCCTTTTTCTTTTATTGCACCCTGTATTCTTCCTTTTTTGCACATATCATTTACGGAACGTGGAGAAACATTCCACTCTAAAGCCTTTTCTTTACAAGTTTTCATATATATATCAGCTCCTGTCATTCGCAATATTATTCCTCATCTTACGCAAATTATACCTCAGTAAAACGCAAAAAGTCAAATCAATTCGATATTTTGCGTTTAATTATTGCGTTTGCTTAATGTTTTGCGTCTTGTATTTTCGGCACTTTTATTTTGGTTTTTTCAGTCCACAAACTTGTTTGTAGCATATTACTCAGACAAGTTTAACTCCACTGAAAAAGGACCAGCCCAGCTGATCCTCTCCCTCTATCACATCCCCATTGTAATTTATTCTTATATTCTGCTATTTTTATTTTGCAGCCAAAAGTACGGTTTCTGGGCAAATTATAGCATATTGTTGCAAGTCTATTCT
>OLNL01001420.1_pt1 | contig 22151 bp, 16 predicted proteins | sample 1672181 | NCBI WGS metagenome assembly OLNL01 (sample SAMEA3136656, study PRJEB25190) | human gut metagenome | biome: human gut; feature: human-associated habitat; material: faeces | place: Austria | collected 2013
GCTTTACTCTGTAGTTGATAAAGAATTCTGCACCGATCAGGAAAAACAGAATGATTCCCAGAAGAACATTGGAAGCATTCTCATTCAGTCCATACTGTGTTGCAATCTGTACGGCACCCTGGTCCATAAATACGATGCCAAAGGAAACTGCAACCATAATAAATGTATTAAACTTGGAAAGCCATGCGACAATGATTGCAGTAAATCCACGACCGCCTGCTGTTGCAGTGGAAATCGTATGGCTGGCTCCGCTAACAATAACAAAACCTGCGATACCACAGATTGCACCGGAGATTGCCATTGTACGGATAATAACCTTTTTCACCTGGATACCGGCATATCTGGCAGTATTCTCGCTCTCACCTACTACTGCGATCTCATAGCCCTGCTTGCAGTATTTCAGATAAATGAACATTCCCACTGTCAGAATCAGGACAATGACTACATTCCAGCCATATTTCTGTCCGAACAGTTCCGGAAGCCATCCGCCTTTTGTAGCCTGATTGATGATTCCGACTGTATTGGAACCTTTCGGATTTTCCCAGAATACAATACAATAAGTTACTACCTGCATGGCAACATAATTCAACATCAGAGTAAACAATGTCTCATTTGTATTCCAGTTTGCTTTAAATACAGCCGGGATCATTCCCCAGATCATTCCGCCAAGTGCACTTGCCACAAACATTACGATCAGGAGTAACCCTGTAGGCATCTTATCTCCTGCATAGATCATGACGGCAGCAGAGCAGGCACCACCGATCAGAATCTGACCTTCTGCACCGATGTTCCAGAATTTCATTTTAAATGCAGGTGCCAGACCAATGGAAATACACAGCAGTACCATTGTATCTCGTATGGTCTGCCACAGACGGCGTTCCGAACCCATTGCTCCATCCCAGATTGCCTTATAGACATCCACCGGATTCATCTTTACCAGGGCAACGATCACCGCTCCACACACGATCAGTGCAAGGAGCAATGCAATGAAACGGATCAGAAGACGTTCCTGCCATCCGGCTTTGTTTCTTCTTTTACTTACCTGTAAGAAAGGTTCTTTTTTCATGCCTGTGTCCCTCCTTTTTCATGCTTCGTCATAAGAAGTCCGATTTCTTCTTTCGTTGCAGTTCTTCCATCCTCAATTCCGCTGATTTTACCACCGCAGAACACTGCAATCCTGTCACACAGTTCAAGAACTACATCAAGATCCTCAATAACACAGACTACTGCAACCCCTTTTTTCTTCTGTTCATTCAGAAGGCGGTAGATCACATGGGAAGTATTGACATCCACCCCTCGAGTTGGGAAAGCTACCAGAAGCACTTTCGGATTCTGGGCAATTTCTCTTCCTACCAGAACCTTCTGCACATTTCCTCCTGACATCTGACGGACAGGTGCGGAAATACTTGGAGTCATGACTTCAAGCTGTTCTTTGATTTTTAACGCCAGTGCCTTTGGAGCTTTTCGATCCAGGAATGGACTTTTGCCATTGCGATAGCTTCTGAGCATCATATTATCAGTCATATCCATATCGCCCACAAGCCCCATACCAATACGGTCTTCCGGAACAAAAGCAAGGCTGATCCCTGCTTTATTAATGGAGATAGAATCCATTCCTGCAAGCTCTGTTCCTTTTCCATTGTCATCAAGCAGGGTGATCGAACCGCTCTCTATTGCCTGGAGTCCTGCAATTGCCTCCAGAAATTCTTTCTGTCCGCTTCCGGAAATGCCGGCAATACCCAGAATCTCTCCTGCATTTACTGTCAGATCAACATCATCCAGAGTTTTTACCTCTTCTTTGTTTTTACAGTTCAGACCTTTGACTACTAATCGTTTCCTTACATTCTCCGGTTCAGGACGGTCGATATTGAGATCTACTCTGCCGCCTACCATCATCTCTGACAGGCTCTGTGCATTTGCCTGAGCTGTTTCTACTGTATCAATATACTTTCCTTTTCTGAGTATTGCCACACGGTCTGATAACGCCAGAACTTCCTGGAGTTTGTGCGTGATGATCATAATGGAACATCCATCTTTTCTCATATTTCTCAAAATATCGAATAACCGGTCAGACTCCTGTGGTGTCAGAACTGCGGTCGGCTCATCCAGGATCAGAATCCTCGCGCCACGGTAGAGCATCTTTATGATCTCAACTGTCTGCTTCTGGGAAACGGACATTTCGTAGATCTTCTGTGACAGATCCAATTCAAAGCCATATTTATCTGCCAGCTTCTGAATATCCTCTGTGATCCTCTTCATGTCCAGCTTTCCCTTTCCCGGAAGTCCCAGAACAATATTCTCTGCTGCTGTCAGTACATCTACCAGTTTAAAATGCTGATGTACCATACCGATTCCCAGTTCATAGGAATCTTTCGGTGAACGGATCGTTACTTCTTTTCCATTTACAAAAATATGTCCTTCATCCGGATAATAAATTCCATAGATCATATTCATCAGAGTTGTCTTTCCGCTTCCGTTTTCCCCCAGAATTGCAAGAATCTCCGATTTTCTCAGTGTGAGATCTACATGATCATTCGCCTGGACCGAACCAAAACTCTTGGAAATATCTCTAAGTTCAAGTGCATAGTTTTCTCCCACTATCGTTTCCTCCTTTTATCTAATGATATCCAATCTACAGTAAAAGTCCTGTCTCTTTGACTGCCGATATCATTTAATCCTACTTCTGAATTATGGAATTGCTCTCCTGTATACTCCATAATACAGCAAAAGAAACCTTCTGTCAGAAGACTTCAAGACTTCTTTTGCACGTACGATATGAAAACAGCAGAGCTGCCGCCCGGGCAGCCCTGCTGTCGTAAATTGCTCCGCGCTTTGCAGCTCCAGCAATTTTCTTATTCTGTAATAGATGTAATTCCATCAATCGCAATATCAAATGCAGGTGCGGAACCATATTCAGATTCATGGAAGTATCCGTCAGAAATGTACTCTGTATCACCCTTCTTATAAGTATCAAGTTCCTTGCCGTCTACTGTAAATGCAGATGTATCAAATACATGAAGGGAACCATCAATGAGCGCATCTTCCACTTCTTTGACCTTTTCTTCTGTACCCTCTGCTACAGTTTTGTCATTGAGAGCTGTGATCTTATCTGCACCTTCCGCAAATCCTTTACACCAGTCAGTATCAATTGCTGTGCCGTCAAGCATACACTGTACTGCGTATGTATAATATACACCCCAGTCCATAGATGCAGAAGTAAGTGCTGTGTTCGGAGCAACAGATGTCATATCAATATTATAACCTACACATGGAACTCCTGCTGCTTCGCATGCTGTAGGAGCACCTGTTGTATCTGCATGCTGGCTGATCAGTACACAGCCGTCAGAGATCAGAGCATCTGCGCACTCTTTCTCAAGGTCAAAGCTTGCCCAGCTGTTTGTATATTTTACTTCCATTGTTACAGACGGGCATACGCTCTTTGCGCCAAGATAGAAAGCTGTATAACCGGAGATAACCTCTGCGTATGGGAATGCACCTACATAACCCATCTTGCATGCGTCTTCTTTTACTGTGCCGTCCTCGATCATTTCATTCAGTTTCAGACCTGCAACTACACCTGACACGTAACGTGCTTCATAAATATTTGTAAAATAGTTATGCATGTTGGAAAGTCCGCTGGATGCAGCCTGTGTTCCTGTTGCATGACAGAACTGAACCTCCGGATATTCCCCTGCCGCTTCCAGTATATAAGTCTCATGTCCAAAGCTGTTTGCAAAGATGATCTGACATCCCTGATCTGCAAGGTCTGCTGCCGCATCATAGCATCCTTCATCTTCACCGATGAGAGTTTTCTCAATAATCTGAGAATCGTCAAGACCAAGCTTCTCTTCCATCTCATCAATTCCTTTCATATGAGCTGCTGTGTAACCTTCATTCTCATCACCGATATAGATCACTCCTACTTTCAGGTCCTCTTTTGCAATCCCTTTACCTTCATCTTCTGCAAATACCGGTGCACTCATGGAAACCGCCATTACTGCTGCAAGTCCAATTGCCAATGCTTTCTTCATTCTTCATTCCTCCATTCTTTCTATTTGTTTTCTGATTCCTGCTACGGAACAAAAGAGGCACAACTTTCTGTGTTATGCCTCCTTGCAAGTATCTTTACTATAACCGTTTATGTCTGAATTGTCAATAAATTCAGCAAAAACGCACTTTCTTTTTGATACTCTTATTTTTTTTGTATATTAACAGACTATTTTCCATCATACAAATGCCTGTATTTTGGCAGGATAATTTCTCTGCTCGGACAGACATTCACATGCCCGTCAGCTATTTGTAATCTGCAGGTAAAGTAAGCAAATGCTAACTTAATATTATTTTATAATGTATCTGATTTTATACTTGTAATTCAGACAAAGATATATTAAAATGTATGCAGAACCCCGAAAGGGGCCTAAAACGTTATTACGATAAGGAGGATTCTAATTATGGCATATGTAATTTCAGACGAATGTGTAAGCTGTGGAACATGCGAAAGCGAATGTCCTGCAGAAGCTATCTCTCAGGGAGATGAGCATTATGTAATCGACGCTGATGCATGCTTAGACTGCGGAACATGTGCAGATGCATGTCCAACAGAGGCTATTCATCCAGCAGAATAATTCATGATTTCAAAACAGCTTCATCTCTGTTTACCGCAGAGACGAAGCTGTTTTCTTTATGGATAACTTTTACAAATGTTTTCTTCTGATCCTCCTGCTTCTTTTTTCCAGTGCTGCAGCAGCCTCTTTTCTCGCAAGCTGTCTGTTACGGATCGTTTCATCCAGATCCCGGCACTGGTCTTCTCCCTCTTTTTTCATATGTAGCTCCTGAGCGATCAGACGTTCCATGATTTTCTGAAATTCAAGTATTTTTTCCCTCTCAGGCTGTTCATCTTCAAGAAGCTTCACTTTGCTCGCAGTAGTCCCGGGTGCAGTCCTTGAAATTCTTGGAACCAGTTCTTTGATTGCTCTCAGGGCAAGTCCTCTTTTCTTTAGTTCCTTTATATTAGCCAGAAGCGTAATATCATTTCCTGTATAGTAACGATGTCCCTGCTCATTCCTGCATATCCTCAGTTCCAGTTCTTCCTCCCAGTACCGGAGGACCGATGCCCTCACGCCAAGGATTTCTGCGGTCTGAGTCACAGTATACCGCTGCTCCATGCTGCCCCTCCTCCTTTTGAGTCCATTTTTTCATCAGAAACCACTGATGCATATCAACAACTCAATCTATCACCTGATATCATTGAACCACTGCACTGTAAAAGCAGCTGTCGTAATCCTGATATCATGTATATTTATTATAAAACGCCATACCGAGATTGCAAGAAGTTTCGATTGACAAACTTCCCTATAAAACTTTATTTTGACACAAAAAACAGGGAAACAGTACCGGATTCTCCCCCTGATACTATTTCCCTGTAAAATTTTTCTATAGCAATCCTCGTAAATAATACATTTAAGACAATTCAGCAGGATTTCACACTCTGATGGGCTGGATTAAGATGCATTATTTTAGAGGATTGCTATAATATTATTCAAGTCAAAGATCAAACTCCTCTGAGATAGATTATTTCTTCATATTCACAAACTGTGTATATCTCGGCAGCCATACCAGTTCTACTGTTCCGATGGGACCGTTTCTCTGTTTGGCAATGATGATCTCTGCAATGTCCTTCTTCTCTGTATCCTTATGATAATAGTCATCTCTGTAGATAAACATTACCACATCGGCATCCTGTTCAATGGCTCCGGATTCTCGAAGATCCGAAAGCATTGGTCTGTGATCCGGACGCTGTTCCACCGCACGGCTGAGCTGAGACAATGCGATCACCGGTACATTCAGTTCTCTGGCAAGAGCTTTCAGAGAACGGGAAATATCTGAAATTTCCTGCTGTCTGGAATCACTTTTTCCACTTCCGCTCATCAGCTGCAGATAGTCGATCATGATAATCCCGAGATTATGTTCCAGCTTATATTTCCTGCATTTGGAGCGCATTTCCGCAATGGAAATACCCGGCGTGTCATCAATGATCAGATTGGATTTACCGATAATATCTGCTCCTTCTACCAGTTTTGTCCAGTCCTCGTCTTTCAGATTACCTGTTCTCATATTCTGGGAATCTACATGAGATTCCATTGCCAGAAGTCGGTTCACCAGCTGTTCCTTTGACATTTCCAGACTGAATATGGCAACTGTGACATCCTTTCGGAATGCCATATACTGTGCAATGTTCAGTACAAAGGCTGTTTTCCCCATGGAAGGACGGGCTGCGATCAGCACCAGATCAGAAGGATGCATACCGGATGTTTTATAATCCAGATCCATAAAGCCTGTGGGAATACCTGTTACAGAACCTTTAAGCTTAGACGCTTTCTCAATGTTATTAATGGCATTCAGAACTACCTGCTGGATTGGAACATATTCTTCATTGTTACGTCTCTGGAGAATATTGAACAGTTTTTTTTCCGCTTCTTCCAGAATAATCTCTGTATTCTCCTTCTCCAGATAGCAGGTGTTGGCAATCTCTTCATTTGCCTTGATAAGTCTGCGAAGGACTGCTTTCTCACTGACGATCTTTGCGTAGTACTTCACATTTGCAGAAGTAGGAACCGCTGAGATCAGATCTCTTACATATTCCATACTGCTGATATCCGGCGGGAGTTCTTTCTCCTTTAAACGATTCTGAAGGGTCACCAGATCTACCGGTTTCCCTTCATTACACAATTCCACCATTGCATCAAAGATGATGCCATATTGTTTCTGATAAAAATCATCGCTGGTAAGTATCTCAGATGCCACAAGGATCGCATCTCTGTCCAGAATCATTGAGCCGATTACAGACTGCTCTGCCTCTATACTGTGGGGGAGTATTCTTTTAATCAGCGCTTCTTCCATTCTTTATCCCTCCGGAAGACTTATGCTTCTTTTACCCATACTTTAAGAGTTCCTGTTACCTTAGGATGTAATCTGACAGGCACCTGGGTAACACCAAGTGTACGGATTGGCTCAGGAAGCTGCAGTTTCTTTTTATCAATGTCAAGATTCAACTGTTTCTTTGCTGCTTCAGAGATTTCTTTGGAAGAAACGGAACCAAAGGTTCTTCCGCCTTCTCCTGTTTTCAGTGTAAGGATGATTTCTTTTGTCTCGAGATCCTTTGCAAATGCCTGTGCTGCTTCATATACTTCTTTTGCGACCTTCTCTTCGTTTGCTTTCTGAAGTTTCAGATCATTTAAATTCTTAGGAGTTGCCTCCAGCCCCAGTTTCTTAGGAAGGATCATGTTTCTTGCATATCCGTCACTTACATTTACGATCTGTCCCTTTTTTCCAAGTGCTTTTACGTCTTCAAGTAAGATTACTTTCATTTTGTGTTTTCCTCCTGATATTCCTGATCTATGATGTCTTTAAGCATTCTCTCCACCTCATCCGGAGAAGCCTTGACCTGGGCACCGGCAATATTCATATGACCGCCTCCGCCCATCTTTTCCATCATTACCTGTACATTGACTTCGTCAATAGCCCTGGCACTGATATAAACTTCATTATTGTACTGAGTCAGTACAAACGATGCCTTAACCCCTGCAATATTCAGAAGCTCATTGGCTGCCTGTGCTCCTGTAACTGTAGGACTGTCCAGATTTTCACTTGGACATCTGGCAATGGCATAGCATTCTCTGTAAATCTGTGCAGTTCTCACTGCTTCTGCACGTGCCTGATAAGATTTCAGATCATCCCTTAACAGTTTACGTACTCTGGTCACGTCTGCTCCACTCCTTCTTAAGAATGCAGCAGCCTCAAAGGTACGTACACCTGCTCTTGTAGTAAAATTGTTTGTATCGATCATAATTCCCGCATAGAGACAGTCAGCCTCCATATTGCGGATACGCAGGTCATCCGAGAAATACTGCAGGATCTCTGCTACCATCTCACAGGCTGAGGATGCATAAGGCTCCACATAGGAAAGCACCGCATTCTCTATCACTTCGCTTCCCCGCCTGTGATGATCCAGCACAACAATTGTCTTTGTCATGTGCAGAAGCTCCTCGCATTCCGTATAGCTTGGTCTGTTAGTATCAACTACAACCACCACTGTATTGTTATCTACCATATCTTTAGCCTGCTCGCTGTCCACAAACATAGATGGCTCGTAGTCTGGATTATTCACATATCCTGCGATCAACGGTCTGATAGATTTTGTCGGATCATTCACTACAATACTGACAGATTTTCCAAGTGTTTTACCTGCACGGAAAATACCGATTGCTGCTCCCAACGCATCCACATCTGTGATTTTATGTCCCATGACAACGACTCTGTCTTTCGTACTCATAAACTCTTTCAGTGCCTGCGCTTTTACCCTGGCTTTTACGCGGGTATTCTTCTCCATCTGCTGAGTCTTTCCGCCGTAATAGGTAATATTATTTCCATTCTTAATAACAACCTGATCACCGCCACGTCCAAGTGCCATCTCTATAGCAATACGTGAATACTCATAATTTTGAATATAAGTGGAAGCATTCAGTCCCACACCAATACTCAAAGTGATCGCCATCTCATTTCCGATATTAACTGTTTTAACCTCGTCCAGAATATGAAATCTCTGTTCTTTCAGAGCCTCAAGCGAACTCTGGCGCATGATCAGGAAATATTTGTCCTTCTCAAGTTTCTTTACAAGACCATCGAAATTGGAAAAATATTTCGTAATCTTCCGGTCAATCAGAGCAATCAGAAGTGAACGTCTCACATCCTCTACACTCTCAAGTGCTTCCTCATAGTTATCCAGATAAGCCAACGCTACAACAAGCTTATTGTCTTCATTCTTTTTAATGTAAGACTTCAGTTCTGTATCGTCATACAGATACATGGCAATCAGGCTGACATTCCTGTTTGAATTCTCCAGAAACTCACTTTTGGCAACCACTTCACCAAGAGACACCCTCTGCATGGAAATACGATAAGTCTTCTCTCCAAATCGAGTACTGATCTCAGCAGTCTCTTTCTTATCTGCAACCGGTAATTTGTCAGCTGTTACATCCGGAAAAACAGTGCTGACATTTTTCTTATAAAACTGATCTTTACCTGTAAGCTCCGCAAATACTTTGTTGGACCAGATCATTCTGCCATTCATATCCATAATGGCATAGGGCAATGCCAGTTCTTCAAGGATTCTCTTTTCAAGCGAATCATACTGATTGGCAAAGGCTATCAGTTCATTTACAATGAACGGTCTGTGGCATCGGAGTATTATTACTGCACATCCCACATAAATCAGGATTCCACCTGACACAATAATACCAGCCTTCACGCTGACAAAATATACCCAGATATTAAGTACGATCAGTAAAGCCGAGAGAATCAGAGGCCACCGCATGAATGCTTTCATATGCCCTTTTAATTTCAGTTTATCACTCATATCTTTCTTTCCGTTCTTCATCATTCTATTTGTTTCGCCTGTACACAGCAAATGTGCTGCATATAGGCAGGTTCTGTGAAAAACGCCCTTTGAATCATATTATAACAGATTTGAACAGAATTTACCATAGCAACAGAAGAACGCACAAAAATAATGGTTATTGTGTGTTACTGTTCACTCCGTGCCCAGTAACACGCTTCGCGATGCACAGAATTTATGCTATTCGCATAAATTCGCGCGGTGTGTCTCGGGATTTTGGCATTCTCATGCCAAAACGCCTCGCGGGATAGTGGTGTGTGAACAGTAACGCATCTGCTCTTTTTTTTTTTTCAGACTCATCTGCATATTGATTTCATGATCTGCATATGCTATAATGCCAGTAGGCAAAAGGTATTAAAGTGTTTATAACAAAAAGAATGAAAGCCCTTGGAGCGGCAACTCCTTGGGCTTTCTTCTTATTTTATTACAGTGGATAAGAAACCACTAGGCTATTTGTTGTCCCTGTCGTGTCTGTCTAACCATTTGCAGATGAGATGGCAAGTCACACCTGCCGCAACAGTGACGATAAAGGTAATTAAAGTGTTTATAACGCTCACCTCCTCCCGTTGCCGGGTCTCGGTTGGACAACACTGTAAGTATATCATATCTCTTGTTATTCTGAAAGTACAAACAGTTCTTAAAAGTTTATAAAATAATACTGGTCTTATTGCAGCTCAGAAGATTATTGAAGAGAGGAAAAGAAAGGCTAGATCATTCGACCCAGCCCCTCTTCACTGATACATATTCACATTAAAACTTCACAAACTTTGTCTTAGAATATACACCACTTGCTTTAATCAACTTCTTGTATTTGGTATACACTTTCTTCGGAAGTCTCAATGTTACCGTCTTATTGACTGCTAAACCTTTCTTGCCAACATATTCCAGAGCAGAACTCTCGATTTGAATAACTCTAATGGAATTGCACTTATAAAATACCTTGGCACCCAATCGTTTCACACTTGCAGGTAAAATAACACTCTCCAGATTTGGGCACTGCGTAAATGCACATGTACTGATAAATGATACTCTCTTGCCAAACTTAACGGTTTCCAGATTCTGACACTGATAGAATGCATATTTGCCGACATAAGTCACGTTGTTACCGATTGTTACATTTACAATATCCTCATTTCTGTAGAAAGCTTTTACCTGAACGGATGTTACTTTGTAGACTTTTCCGCTGATTGTAACGCTTGATGGAATAACCAGTGTATCTGTAACTTTTGCAAGTCCTGTTACAGTTACTTCTTTTGTTCCTGTAAGCTTATAATTCAGATCACCAACAGAATAAGTATCTCCGATCTGTGGTGTTCCGATTTTTGTAGTAACTACATCAGACTCCTCTCCCTGATATTTCTTTCCTGACAGAGAACGAACTGCAACTACTTTATAAGAGTATTGTGTTCCTGGTACTGCTTTGCTGTCTGTCCAAAGAATCTTAGTTGTTTTTGCTACCTGAGTATATTCTTTTTCTGAATCTGCTTTTCTGTATACCAGATAATAACCTGCATATTCTGTCTCGTCCCATGATAAAGCAATAGATTTGTTTCCTGATTCTGCTGTCAGACTTGTAACCTTTTCAGGCTTAATTACTGTCCACACTGCATTGACTGTAATATTTGCAGTAACTTTTGAAAAATCCTTGTCCCATGATAATTCATATCCATTTCTATTGATATATGGGTATTCCGCTGCATCACCAGATTTTACTTTTTCTGTCTTAACAATCTTGCCACGATCTTTAAATGTTACGGTATATTTAGTTGTTTCTGATGGACTTACGATGATTGTAGTGTTACCACCACCATTTCCACTATCATTCTTTGTCCATACTGCATTGATTACCATGTCCTCGGTAACATCGGTATAATCAGCATCCCATGAAAGGGTGTAACCTGGCTTTGATGAAAGTGTAGGCGGTGTTGCATTCTGCCCGGATGTAACATATTCTGTTTTCTTGGTACGTCCGTTATCCTTGAATACTACCTTGTAATCCACCGATATAAAGTTAATAGCATTTGCCTTCGCATATGATTCTGCTGCACTGTCTTTATAACCATAGATGGTAAGATTACGGCAATATTTAAACACATCTGAACCAATGTAAGTAACTGATTTCGGAATAGTAATTTTCTTCATACTTGAGCATCTATTGAATGCATTATCATTAATCTCTGTTACCGATTCCGGAACTGAAAACTCTTCCAAACTTGTATTCGCAAAAACACTATTTGGTATGTATTTTATATTCTGTGGATAATTAAAACTAGTAATACCTGTACCATCAAATGCTTCACTTTCAATGTTTTTAATCGTTGATGGTAAAGTTATTTCTGTCAAATTACTACAACTGCAAAAAGCCTGATAACCTATCGTTTCTACTCCTTCAGGAATTATTATTTTTTCTAAGGCGCTACATTTATAAAATACACATTCTCCAATAATTTTTAAAGTCTGCGGCAAACTAATGGAATCTAATGATTCAAAATCAGAGAATAGAGAATCACCTAATTCTGTAATACCCTCTTCAACAATAATACGTTCAATAGCATCTATGTCTATATTCCAAAACATAGAATCATTATAATCATACGTTTTTCCACTTCCACTAAGAGTCAATGTATTCCCATCAATAGTAGCAACAATATTATCTCCTATCTTTTGGGTACCAGAAAACTTCTTGGGACGATTATAATAATTTGGTTCAACCTTAATACAAGTATCATTCCCATCAGCATCTACAATATAAATATATATATCAACTGGCTCATCTGGCATGAATAAATCTACCTTGACATATTTATCTGTCGAATCCTGTAACTGCGATTTATTTATTATAGGTGCCTCATCCCCTTGTTGCACTGATACAATACAATACGAAAATTTTTCTTTATTCACAGAAAACTCAAACCCTGCAGAATCATATTTATTCCAGTTAAAATGTAGATCTGTTATCTTTATTTTAAATAATTTCGGTATTTTTTCCGTCTTCGTCTCGCCGCATCGCCAACAAGTATATGTTTTTCGCCCTCTTCTGTTTCAGTTGGCTCCTTAGTAATTATAACATCACCATAATCCCAAACGTGTCCTAATGCAGGAATTTCTTCTTCCTCTATAATTTTACCGCATAATTGACATTTATAAGCTTTAATGCCTTTTTCTGTACAAGTCGGTTCTTTAATCTGAACTTTTTCTGCGGTAAACTGATGAGATCCTTCACCTAATGATTCAAATTTTATCTGTTGTTTTTGACTGTTGTCGAATAAATCATATGCTTTTTTCACATATGAACAATCATATCCTTTAATTGTTCTAAGATTAGGACAAGTACTAAATGAACCAGAATATATTTCTGTATTATTTCCCTCTACTATAATAGTTGTTAAACGAGAGCAATCATCAAATGCATCATATGAAATAGATTTAGTATCTTTTGGGATTCTAATTTCTACTAAATTTATGCATTTTTTGAACATCCATCTTGAAATATCACCAGAAAATCCATCTTCAATATTTACCATTGATAGATTATCACAATATGCAAAAATATAATATCCTAATGATTTTAATGATTTCGGTAATACTATTTGAGTTAAACTTTGACATTTATAAAACGCTTCATAACCAATATATTCTACTGTTGAAGGTAATATTATTTCTGTAAGGTTGAAACAATACTGAAATGTTCCTCCATAAATATTTATCAATCCTTTTGGTAATTTTACAGACTGTAAAGCCCAACAACTTTCAAAACAATTTCCACCAATTTCTTTTACACTATCAGGAATTTCAATTTTTTCAATACTGTGGCAATTATCAAAAGCACTTTCACCAATCTCTTCCAATCCGCTTTGCAATAAAACATTTTTCACATATTGGCATTGACTAAAAGCAAATTTTCCAATTTTCTTAACATTTTTTCCTACTGTAATACTTTCTATACTTCCACTATTCTTACACTGGCTCAATAAATAATTACTAACACTAGTAACACCATCTTCTATAACAACCCTTTTAATTCCACTTTTTTCAATAAAAGGATTCTGATGTTTATTGGTATAATCATATCCATTCTCATAATAATCCCACATATCGCCAGTTCCAGAAATAGCGGCAGTACCTGTAGAATCATCAAATTCTACCCAAACATCATCACCCATCTTGATTGCATCTTCAGACGGTTTAGAGCTACTCTCCCCCTCACTAGCAGCATCCGTACTGAATTGATCCACACCATCATTCTCTACTTCTGGTACGTCTTCTGCATCATCACTAAACTGTACCGTATCCTGTCCCATACCGTCTGAAAAATCCGCTGCACCCACCACGCTAAATGGTTCTATAACCATCGCACTGGCAAGTAAAAAAGCTAACACTTTCTTCTTCATTCTTTCATCCTCTTCTCTCTGTTTCTTGTTTATAAAATAAGACACTGCTCCATTGTATTCGAAAGCAATGCCTTAATTATCATAGTTGCAACTGGCTGTCATACATTCGCTTAGACCCTGTAGTTTTGCGTCACCAGATTTCCCTGGCTATGCCGTATTTGATTGTATAAACATTTCACATAAAATTCACAATTTGATTATACTACTGCTATATGTAAGATGCAATTCTTTTTGTCAAATTTGTTCGACATTTCGTATTTACTATCACATTTCTGTAATACTTACATTATATTCGTTATTACGAAGATATTCAAGTATAAGAATCTATTTTATGGTAATAATATCAAATATCTTTAAAGGAACAGCCATGATAGATTACAGCCCATTCTGGGAAACATTAAAGAAAACAAATGAAAACTGGTATACTTTGACAAGCAAGCATCATATGTCTCATAGTACTTTGCATCGTCTTAAACATAATCAAGACATCTCTATGAAGACTGTTAATGACTTGTGCCGTATTCTGCACTGTCAGATACAGGATATTTGTGTCTATGTTCCTTCTGATGAAGATCAACCTTTATGATAATAAATCATGCTCTTAGAATGCTTCTCAAACCTTGTATTTCGCTTTATAATGAATTTTTATATAGCGTATGAAGATTTTCATGTGTGCATCATTCGTTCTTAAAATTTAATATACGTGTTTATGGGGCGGTGGTTTTACATTAAAGAGTACCACTCAGCAGCAGCCATATAAAACGTAAAAAATAGGCATACCAAGGATTGTATTCCCTGATATGCCTATAATTATCTTAATCTGTAATTTCAATCTTCCAATTCATCAATGCATCATATAGTTTATGTGGAATTTCTTCTTTATACTGTTCCGCTAAGTCTTGAATAAAATCTTCTTTGTACTTTTTATATCTGGCAAATGCTTCTTCTGGAGTATCATAATATCCTAATTTAATCTGTTCTCCACTAACCGCCAGACTTGCACGAAATTTATTCTTTTCATTGTCAAAATAAACTCCTAGTGGATAATTGCCTCTTGCTCTTGTACCGTTAATAATTAGCGTATTAATTATATGTGGTGCAAGGCAACATGTTTCTGGACTATACATAGTATTACCTTTTATCAGAATATCTTTATCCAAATCTTGTGACTCTTCTCCATAATCATGTGCTTCATACCATATTTTAAAGTTTTGGAAATTTAACCATTCTTCACATACATAGCAATTCATATACTGAGGATTTCTTGCATGGAATTTAGCATTATAGCATCTTTGTAGCATATCGCACCATCGTTTATAAACACGAGAAGTAACATCAACACCTACTCCACTACGATAACCCTTTCCTGCTATTGTAGGTTTCATAGATGCTTTACTCCAATAATCAGGCTTGAATTTACGATCATTCATTACTTTAACAATAAACTCTTCTGAATCGTCACCTGTTTCCATATAATGAGCCTTTACAATACGATACTGTTCTTTGTTCAGAGGATACAGATGTTTATAATAATTGTCATCTTTATTCATTCCCTTATGCCAGATAAACACATTGCTCCGCATATCTGCATTAACCACAAATTCTTGAACAACCATCTCAGCAATATAGATTCTCTCATTTTATCATGTACCATTTTGGTAAACTCTGCTTCATATATTGTTTTGTTCATTGTCATTTCCTCCTTGTTTTTGTTCTATTAAATCACCATTTCTTTGACAATATTTTTAAGCACTAAAATAAGCCCACGTACCTGTTGTTATAAAAGTACATGGACTTATTCAGATGTTTAAAATATTCAATTGGCAATATCAGGCATTTACTGTGTGAAATTCCCTATTATACATTGTTAGATATATGTCATACCCCATTTTTACTGAATCCATACCCCATTTTTACTCCATTTTCGCGTGAAATTATGTAAAAATACGGTAAGATACGTGAAATTGAATTTCTCGCAAACCCTTTATATCTCGCTGAAATCCGGTGTTCCATACAGGTCGAACGGAGTTGACTGGTAGACATAGTAATTCAGCCAGTTTGTATACAGGTTGTTCGCATGTGCTCTCCACATAAGGAGCGGTCTGTTTTCCGGGTTGTTGTCTTTGTAATAATTCTCCGGGATTTCGATGGGCAGGTTTTTGCTGACATCACGTTTGTACTCACCGTCAAGAGTCACACGATCATATTCCGGATGTCCCATTACAAAGATCTTGCGGCCGCCGTCTGCCATTGCAAGGAAAAGCCCTGCTTCATCGGATTCAGCAAGCACTGTCAGCTCTTTACAGTTATGGATATCCTCGATGGGAACTTCCGTATGTCTGGAATGAGGTGCAAGGAACATATCGTCGAATCCGCGTACCAGCGGAATCTTACGGTTCATCACTTTATGCCAGAAAAGACCGAACATCTTCTTATCAAGTTTGCGCTTTTTCAGTCCATAGTGGTGGTAGAGTCCTGCCTGTGCAGCCCAGCACAGATAAATGGTGGAGGTAACATGGGTGTTTGTCCAGTCCATGATTTCTACCAGTTCCTTCCAGTAGTCTACCTCTTCGAATTCCATCTGCTCTACAGGAGCACCTGTGATGATCATTCCATCATATTTGTTATTTTTCAGTTCCGGAAATGTCTGATAAAATTTATTCAGATGACTCACAGATGTATTCTTCGCTTCATGGCTCTGTACTGCCATAAAGGTGACATCTACCTGCAGCGGTGTGTTGGAAAGGGAACGCAGAAGCTGAAGCTCTGTCTCCTCTTTCAGAGGCATCAGGTTCAGAATGAGGATCTGAATGGGGCGGATATCCTGATGGGATGCACGTGACTCATCCATCACGAAAATATTTTCTTTTTCCAGAATCTCTTTTACTGGCAGATCGCTCTGTATTTTAATTGGCATTATCTTATCTCCTGTTCTTATTATTTTATTGTTGTGCCATCTTCAGGAAATCTTCTTCCGAAAGGATTGGAATTCCCAGTTCTTTGGCTTTTTTATTCTTTGAAGAATTGGAAGTTGTGTCATTATTGATCAGGTAGTTCGTCTTCGATGTTACTGATCCGGTCACCTTGCCTCCCAGAGACTCAATAAATTCCTTTGCCTGTGCTCTGTTTGCAAAGTGCTCCACACTTCCTGTGATAACGAAATTCATGTTCCGGAAAATCTGCTCACCTGTCTTTTCTTCTTTCTTAACAGTCAGATGGCTCATCAGATGATCCAGTTTTCTGTTATTATCCTCGTTTGAAAAATAATCAGTCAGACTTCCGGCAATTACCGGTCCGATGGTATCAATAGAGCTGATCTCCTCTTTATCTGCATGACGGATCTTCTCCAGATCATCATCAAAATGCCTGCAGATCACTTTTGCATTGGCAAGACCGATATTGGCGATTCCAAGGCTGTAGATCACCTTCGCAAGAGTAGTCTCCTTAGCTTTATCAAGGCTGGTCATCAGGTTCTCAAAGGATTTCTCCCCGAATCCGTCCATCTCCACGATCTCATCACGATGCTTTCCAATCTCAAAAATATCTCCGAAATCATGAATAAAGCCTCTTGCAATGAATTTCTCCAGTGTTGCTTCTGACAGTCCGTCAATGTTCATGGCATCCCTGCTTGCAAAAAGTGCAAAGGATTTGATCTTCTTTGCGGCACAGTCAGGATTTGTACAGTAAAGTGCCTCCACATCATTTACCTTCTGTATCTGTGTTCCATGGCCACATGCAGGGCAGGTATCCGGAATTTCCAGTTTACTGCTGCGTGTGAGGTTTTCTGCAATCTGCGGAATGATCATATTTGCTTTATATACAGTGATCGTATCCCCGATACCAAGCTGCAATTCTTTTAGAATGCTCACATTGTGTACGCTGGCGCGGCTCACAGTGGTTCCCTCCAGCTCAACCGGTTCAAAAACAGCCACCGGATTGATCAGCCCTGTTCTTGACGGGCTCCATTCGATCTCCAGAAGATGGGTTTCTCTGATCTCATCTGCCCATTTGAATGCAAAAGCATTTCTGGGAAATTTCGCTGTTCTTCCAAGGGAATCTCCGTATGCAATATCATCATAAAGAGCAACCAGTCCGTCCGACGGAAAATCATTCTCAGTGATCGCAGTTGAAAAATATTCCATGGCTTCATCCAGCGTTGAAGCTGTGACTGTCCTGTATTCCACTACATCAAATCCCTGTTCTTTCAGCCATTCAAACTGCCGGGCTCTTGAATTATGGAAATCAACCCCGTCGGCGCTTACCAGCGTAAATGCGTAGAAACGCACATTCCTGCGGGCTGTGATCTCATTGTTTAACTGGCGGACAGAACCGCTGCATAAGTTTCTCGGATTCTTGTATTTCGCATCAACGTCTTCTATGGATTCATTGATCCGTTCAAAGTCCGAATAGGTAATGATCGCTTCCCCGCGTAACACCAGTCTTCCCTGATACGGGATTTTAAGAGGAACGTTCTTAAATACTCTGGCATTATTGGTGACAACCTCTCCTGTCACACCGTTTCCACGTGTAACTGCTTTGGCAAGTCCTCCATTCTCGTAGGTAAGAACGATCGTCAGTCCGTCCAGCTTCCATGACAGAAGCGTTTTGTGTTCCCCGATAAATTCCCTCAGAACTTCTCTGTCCTTAGTCTTGTCCAGAGACAGCATGGGGGATTCGTGTTCTTCTTTTGGAAGCTGGTCAACTGCCTCGTACCCTACGCTTACGGTTGGGCTGTTTGCCAGAACAGTGCCTGTCTCTTTCTCCAGAGCCTGAAGCTCGTCGTACATCTGATCGTACTCTCTGTTGCTTATGATCTCTGTATCCTGCTGGTAATACGCCTTTGCTGCCCTGTCCAGCTTTTGCACCAGCTCTTTCATTCGCATGATCGCTGCTGTTTCCATTCTGTTCTCCTGTTCTGATCACTGTTTCACTTGTGGAAGATTCCAGTAAATGGTTCAGTTCTTCCCATTCCTGTGCTGTGATCTCTCTGTATTCGCCTTCTCTGATCCCGTCCAGAGTCAGATTCATGATCCTGATCCTTTTCAGCTTCTGTACCTCATATCCCAGATACCGGCACATTCTGCGGATCTGCCGGTTCAGTCCCTGTGTCAGAATGATCCGAAAGCTGCATTCTCCTGTCTGCACCACTCTGCATGGTCTGGTCACCGTATCAAGAACAGGGACTCCCTTGCTCATCCTTCGGACAAATTCCCTGTCCACCGGCTTATTCACTGTCACAAAATATTCTTTCTCATGATAGTTTCCGGCGCGCATGATCTTATTGACCAGATCTCCTTCATTTGTCAGAAGGAGAAGGCCCTGTGATTCTTTATCCAGTCTGCCCACAGGATAAACACGCAGAGGATAATCCAGATAATCTGTTACCGTCGTCTCATCAAACTGCTGCTTTGTACTGCACACGATCCCTCTGGGTTTGTTAAAAAGAAGCAGTACTTTTTTTTCATTTTTATGGACAGGTATATTGTCTGCACAGACCTCATCTTCCAGGCTGACTTTCTGACCGCTTTCTGCTTTTTTTCCGTTTACCGTAATCCTTCCCTCTTCGATCATCCGGTCGGCTTCCCGTCTGGAGCATATGCCTGCCTCGCTTAAATATTTGTTTATTCTGATTTTTTCGTCCATTGTTCTATTATATAATTTTTTGTACATCTTATCAACGGTGAAATTTTGATGGAATTTTTCTGGAATTTTTTTCAAAAGGGCAGGAATGGGGAATCGCCTTGTATTTTGTCAGATTTTATTGTATGATATCGAATGACAGGATATCTTTTTTGTCACTGATTTTATCAAAAAGGAGGCTTTCATGTCAGATCATTTACCACGTACAAACCGGTGGCTGATCGCACTTTCTGTTATTCTGTGTCTGATACTTGGAGGAATTTTCACCCGTTCTTCCGCTGTGACTTCACAGGCAGATGCCATCAGCGATGCCGGAGCTTTCGTGTCAGAAGATCAGGATTCTGCGGAGTTTACTTCTGAGGAAACATTGACTGATAGCAATGATAATTTTACGGATTCTTCTTCCGGGAAACTGTTTGGACGCACTTCTTCAGATTCATCTGAGACTTCTCCGGGCGGTCCTGCATTAAGCACTGATATCTCGCCTGAGGCATCAGAGGGCAGCTGGGCTTCCAGCGGAAGTAACTGGATGTTTCTGGTGGATGATAAACCATACACAGGATGGTTCACAGATACAGACGGGAAACAGTACTATATGGATGAGACCGGTATTATGCAGACAGGCTGGACAGATATCGGAAAGAAGCGGTATTATTTTGATATGGATGGCATTCTGCAGACAGGGACTGTAATAATAGATAAGAAAACTTATGAACTGGATACAGATGGTTCTCTGAAAGATTATACACCAAAGAAAAAATCCTCGAAGAAGAAATCTTCAGGTAAGTCAGACACCTCTGACAAGTCCGGTACATCTACGGCAAAGAAGTCGGTCGCCCTTACTTTTGATGATGGTCCCAGTTCTTTTACAGACCGTCTTCTGGACTGTCTGGAAGAAAATAATGCAAAGGCAACTTTCTTTATGGTGGGTACTGAGATTGCCAGTTTTCCGGACGAAGTAAAACGCATGAAGAAACTGGGCTGTGAACTTGGAAACCACACTTATGACCATAAGGATCTGGCGACTCTTTCTTCGGATGAGATCAGTTCAGAAATTGCAAGAGTGGATGAACAGCTTGTAAATCTTACAGGTGAGGGAGCTTCGGTGGTCCGCCCGCCATATGGATCTGTTAATGATACTGTAAAATCAACTGTGGGAACCCCGATGATTCTGTGGTCCATTGACACCCTGGACTGGAAAACGCAGGATGTGGAATCTACGGTTGAGGAAGTCATGAATAACGTAAAAGATGGTTCCATTATTCTGATGCATGACATTTTCAGCACCTCTGTAGATGCAGCCGAGATCCTGATCCCGCAGCTTATCGAAGAAGGCTATCAGCTTGTAACAGTGCACGAACTGGCTTCCCTGCATCAGACAGAATTATCGACAGGAGTTACATACGGTGAATTTAATCGAATCAAGTAAGTCCCTTGCGGAAGTTGCGAAAAGTAATAAGAACAGCAAAATCTCCAGCAGAAGCTGACAAGAACAATGTCAGAAAAACGGAACGTAAAAAATACAGGCAGTTACCACAAGGATAACCGCCTGTATTTTTTACGTTCCATATTCAATTTTATTCAAGTAAATCTCCTCTGATGTATCCGGTCTGACCGTCGTAGTCGATCTGAACCCATTCACCATCAGTACCTGTCTTCTGAACCTGATCACCTGCTGAGATCACGCCAAGGATATCAGCATCTGTGCTGGCTTCTGCGCGTACATTACATTCCTCCGAAGCAGTAAGCATCGTGCCATCTTCTGCCTCTGTTGACACACCTGCTTCCTCCCCAAGACCATTCAGGAATTCTTCAAGAGACGGATCAGATTGCTGTGCCTGATCCAGTTCATTCTGCACCTTCTTTATAAGAGCTGAAACATCACTGTCTGATAACTGTTTTTCCATATATGCGGAAATCTCAGAATCCTGTAAAGCTCCGTTATTGATCACCCAGTTTCCTTCGCTGTTCTTATATACATAGAACTGAGTCAGTGCAGGGGCCTTGGTCTCAACGCCCTGACAGATATACGAGAAACAGGCGTAAACCACGTAAGAATCATCTGTCATACCTTTCTTCGTGTACACATCGCCTACTTCATACCCTTCGATATAATCTTTCAAATTTGTGACTTTTGACTCATCAGACGGTGTGAAATCATCTTCCAGAGTCTTCAGCGTTGCAATATCTTTTTCCCCCAGAGCCTGATAATAGCTCGTGATCAATGCAGTAACGTCTGCATCTGCTGTTTCCATGGGATTGGCGTCTTCTTTCTTCTCGTCAGACTCCCCTTCACTTATCGGAGAAGAAGGAACATTTCCCTGGTCTTCGGATGTGGTTTTCTGTTCATCTCCGGAATTCCCCTTATTACTTCCGGAACAGGCTCGAATGCCGCAAAACAGGACAACCACAATTATCAGAATAGCTCCACCCAGCATAAAATACCGGAGATTATCTGATAACCATTCTCTAAAATCATCCAAGTTCTTGTCCTCCTTATGAGTTACCGTTTGCTCCGTTCACTGCCGCCATACGATTTCTGACAGTTCCCGATTCTGATAACTCCTGTGATACAACGCACCGGAACTGTACATACGTCCCAGGCAGCACGCCTGAAGGGAATCGAACCCCCGCACATGGTACCGGAAACCACTGCTCTATCCACT
>OLNL01001424.1_pt1 | contig 22120 bp, 23 predicted proteins | sample 1672181 | NCBI WGS metagenome assembly OLNL01 (sample SAMEA3136656, study PRJEB25190) | human gut metagenome | biome: human gut; feature: human-associated habitat; material: faeces | place: Austria | collected 2013
CTATTTGTTTCTCAACATCTTTAACAGCCTTTTGATTACCTTCCAGACTATGAAGTTGAGCAAGTTCTATGCAATCTTTAATTTTGCCATAGCCATCATATTCATCTTTACGGTTTAATTTTTCTCTCGCAGAAGCAATCAAAACGTCAACCGGCATATATTTTTGTCCATTAATTACGTATTCTGTCTTTTCATATTTGCCGTTGTTTGTTTTTGAGCCAAGCTGATTGTATGGATTTACATCCTTTACCCAATCAATAGGAAGCAATCCTGTTTCTTTTTCCCAGGCTTTTGCAATTTCTGTTGTAGATTCACCTTTATCTGGCAAGTATGTTTTTTGATGATAAGAGTGATATCCATCCGGTTTATAGATTGTTTTTTCTTCCCAGCTACCGTTAAAAGACTGCATTTTAGGCTTTTTGCAAGCATAATTTGTAGCTGCAATTGAATTGATTTTCATTAATAACCTCTCTCTTTTTTAATTAACACATATAACCAATTGGATTAAAATACAAAAACAAAATAATTTGTTGAATTTTAAGAATAAGATTTACAAATGTTTATTAAAAAACGGGTTCCTCTTTTTTGAGAAACCCGTTTAAATTGAAATTAAAAGCTCTATACAGAAGCTAAAGCAGCTTCTCTCTCGAGTTTGAGTGTTTGAGTTGTGATATCACAAACTTCGCTCGGACCCCAGTATTGAATAGAGCCGGGGAAGATGTATTCGTCATTCATCGCCCAGTTTTCTCTATTTGCCTCGAGCTTTTTAAATACAGGACCGTCGAGTCTTACAAGAGCCTTTTGTATAACAGGCTTCATATGACCGTGACGTTTCATCATCATAGTAAGAGGAACACCTCCTGCAACCCATTCAGTAGATGGAGCAGTTGTGTTTCTGATAGATGAGAGGTAACCTGTCATGCCTGACTGCATAAGAGCATATGCATTGAAACCTAAAGCATAGCAGTAATTAGCGTCAAAGTTGGATGGGAATGCACATCTGCCTTCGTATCCAAAGAAGTGGCACTGGTCAGAGAATTTACCGGCAAATTCACCTTGAGATTTCATTTCATCCAGTTTAACTTTAATCATTTCAATCAAAAGTTTTTCTGTTTCAATCTTGGAAACCTGAACATTTCCGTGAGGGTCTCTGTCCATAAGCAGTTGTGCTTTAATCAATACAGGCAAAGATTCAAAAACTTTTGCGTTATTAGGTTCAAGTCTGCTTTCAATAAAGTTGAATTTGTCAGCAGGTACAGTCAACTTGTTGTACGAAGCATCCTGTTCAAGAGTAGACATTACATCATTGAGGTTTGCAATCATTGTTTTCATTTCAGGAATGAATTCAATTAAACCTTCTGGAATCAATGCAACACCGAAGTTTTTACCTGCATTTGCACGTCTTGCAATGATGTCAGCCATATAGTCAACAATTTGTTTAAGTGACATTTTCTTTTCTTCAACTTCTTCTGAAATCAAAGTAATATTAGGTTGAGTTTGCAAAGCAACTTCAAGAGCAACGTGAGTAGCACTTCTGCCCATAACTTTGACAAAGTGCCAGTATTTTTTAGCTGAATTTACGTCTCTTTGAATATTACCAACCAGCTCAGCGTATGTTTTTGTAGCTGTATCAAAACCAAAAGAGATTTCGATTTGCTCGTTTTTCAAGTCGCCGTCAATTGTTTTGGGACAGCCGATAACCTGAACACCTGCGTTTTTAGCAACAAACCATTCTGCAAGCATTGCAGCGTTAGTGTTAGAGTCGTCACCGCCGATGATTACAATACCCGAAATATCAAGCTTTTTGCAGTTTGCAAGTGATTTTTCAAACTGTTCTTCTGTTTCAAGCTTTGTTCTGCCTGAACCGATGATATCAAAACCGCCTGTGTTTCTGTATGCGTCGATGATTTCATCAGTAAATTCTATATATTGACCGTCGATAATACCGGACGGGCCGCCTAAGAAACCGTATAATTTGCTCTGGGGGTTAGCCTGTTTCAAAGCATCATACAAACCGGCAACAACATTGTGCCCGCCGGGAGCCTGACCACCGGATAGGATAACGCCGATATTTCTTGCTGCAAAGCTTTGTTCTTCGCCAGATTTGAAGGTAACAGTGCATTTGCCGTATGTATTGGCAAAAAGTTTTTTAATTTGCTCCTGGTCTTTAACGCACTCTGTTTTTTCGCCTTCAATAACTGCCACTTTTTTGATTCCGGCAGCCAATGTAGCGGGAAGTACAGGTTTAAAGCCAAGTCTTGCTTTTTGCAAAGGTGATAATTCTGTCATAATTTTACTAACCTCACTTTATTTAACAATTACATGTAAGATTCTAGCATGAAAACAATTATCAAGGGCTCAGGGATTATTGTTAAGTTTTGTTAACAAGATTTTGACTAAAAAGGCAATTTCCTGACTCAAAAATTTTTTATATTAATACAGGAACGAGGAATCCAATAGGACTGAATAAAGTCTTAGTTTATTAGAGGAATAAGGAACTACAGAGGATAAGATTATGAGTGACAAAATGAATGTAAACAATCAAGTTTGGACAATCAGAGTACCCAACAATACATCCAGAATAGTTAATCAAAACCTCTGGCAATATGATATGTTCGGTGCATATCCCAATGACTCACTGGCTGCATTAAATGACACAGCATTGTTTAAGTTTGACAATACTGCATCATTATTTCTTGATGAAACAGCAAGACTCTCCTCATTTGTAGGTCCACTTTTAAAAATGCTTGAAGCACAAAATGCACAATGGGCTCAAATCGCTGCAATGAATATATCTAAAGGCAACCCTAGCATTAATATTGTAAATAAAACAACAAAACCTGAAACAGATGAGAAAGACTCAAAAGATATTGACGGAACTAAAGAAATTAAAGAATCTCAAATAAAATCAACACTCGAACGCATGGGTGCTCTTGATTCAAGAGTTGGCAACAAAAAAATTGAATACATCGACCCTAAAACAGGTGAGAAAAAAGAAATTGAACTTCTCAAACGTTTGATTCAATTATCAAAAGATTATCAAGAAAACCCTGACAACCCTGAAAAAGTAGAAATCAGCGATGAAAATTATGAATTACTCTGGGATATTGCAGGCAGATATGCAAAATCTGAAGGTGATTTATCAAGAGCTGATTACTTAAAATTGATTGAAATAGCTAAAAACCCTGGCGGCCCTGGTGCTTACAGAGAAACAAAAGAAGAAGTTTCAAAAGCAGGCCTTCGCCCTGAAAAGAATCAGGCTGTATTGGATGCTGCTTTAGCTGGAGCACCTGACAACTATGAATCATTGGCTACTGAATTCAAAGAAGCTTTATACTGCTGGGGTACAGATACTGATAAATTAAATAACGTAAAATCAAAAATTGACAAAAACAATGTAGTAGAATTTTCTAAATACTTCCACGAAAGATACGGCGAAGACTATGGTGAAAATGTCCTTGAAGCAATATTTGCAGATTGTGACTCCTGGGGCAGAGGAAACCACTGGTACACAGATGATGATCCAAAACCATACGTTAGCAAATTGTCTAACTCTCTCATTGAAAGAACAGAAGATTTAATCAAAAACAATCCTAAAATGAATGACGAAGACAAAAAAGCTCTTCAAAACGCTTGCACTACATTAGCTGATTCTATCAAAGATGAAAACATCAAATACCCCTGGTGGAGCACTGATATGTCATCTGATTGCGCAAAAGGTATCAGCAGCAACTATCAAGACTTGCTTGATAAACTCACAAAAATGGAAAAATCCATCTACGGCGAAGACTAATAATTAATAAAAATAATAAACAAACAATTTATTCCTCGGTTTATAATAGGTATGGTAGGTTTTCAAGGGCACAATATGTGCCCTTTATTTTTATGTATATTACTATTTTTAATTTAATGCTATAATTTTTCTACAATGAGTACAAAGTCTATCAGTATAAGCACACAAAATAAACTAATACTTCTGGGTCTGGTAATCAGCACCGTGCTGATTGTGGGTTTGGCTGTTTTTGCCATAACAAATATCCAGCAAAAAATTTCCGAAGTTTATGCTCGATTCGGCGAAATACTCACAAAAACACTTGCCATTGAAAGTGTAGAAATCACAAAAGATGTTCAGGAATTTGATAAATTCTCCACTCTTCAGGCTCACACACGTTCTATTATTAACAGCAACAACGAAATAGCGTTCATAGAGTTTAAAGACGCTGACAACAAGATTATTTATTCAAGCAAAAATGATTATCCCAACCGCGCAAAACAGGCGCTTATAACGAGCTCATCTCAGATGATAGTTAATGACAACGGGGTAAAAACAAACATCGGTAAAGTTACGGTAGGGCTTTCCGGAGGAGCAACAAAAGATATTTCTCATGCAACAAGAAACTCAATGCTGGTTGTGTTCACCGTTGCGTGGCTTGTATTTACGCTGGTTATACTCATAAACACCATTCTTATCACAAGAGAGTTGAGTATGCTCCATCACGGTGTAAAAAAGATTTCTACAGGCCAGTTTGGTTACACTCTTGATGACAAAAACACTTCCGGTGAAATAAAAGACCTTATTCACGCTTTTAATGATATGTCCTTGAGGCTTCACCAATATGAAGAGCAAAACATAGACCAGCTTACCCTTGAGCGCAACAAGTTTGAAGCTGTGCTTATGAGTATTGTTAACGGGGTTGTTGTTTGCGACAACTTTGACAACGTTGTACTTGTTAACAACGCTGCTAAAAAAATGCTTGAAGTTGAAGACGAGCAAATCTTGAATACAAAAATCCAGATGTACTGCGACACTGACGGAGAGCTCTGTTTTAAAGAAAAAATCGAACAGTTTAAAGACACTCCTCTTGATGTGATGGAAAACAAGCCGCTTGAATTCAATATTGAAGTGGATAACAGGGTAATAAAGTCAGTAATCTCCCCGATGTTTTCAAAAAATCAGGATTACGTCGGCTATGTAATTGTCCTTATTGATGTAACAAAAGAAGTTGAAATCGACAAGATGAAAAGCAACTTCATCTCTAACGTAAGCCACGAGCTCAGAACACCTGTTACTGTTTTAAGAACATATATTGATACTTTGTACAATCACTCTGACGACTTTGACGAAAAAACAAACAAAGAGTTTTTTGAAGTTATTAACAAAGAGGCTGCAAGGCTCCAAAAAATGGTTAACGATATTTTAGACTTCTCAAGACTCGAGGCTGGCAATGTAAAAGTCGTAAAAGAAAAAACAAACATTATCCCACTCATTGAATGTGAAATAAAATCCATGCAAGTTCTGGCAGAAGAAAAAAATATTACCTTCTCATTGATAAAAGAGCCCAATCTTCCGGAAATTCCAATCAATGCAGACAGCATTGAAAGGGCATTAAACAATCTTCTTTCCAATGCAATAAAATACTCTCCGGAAAACGGCAGAATCAAAGTCCGTGCAGAAATCGCTCGTGACCCTCAGTTTGTGGAAGTGTCTGTCGAAGATCAGGGCTGCGGTATTCCAGAAGAACACCAGAAAAAAATATTTGAGCGTTTTTACCGTGTGGAAAATGATACACATACAGTAAAAGGTACAGGTCTTGGCCTGCACCTTGTTAAAATAACTATAGAAAAACACCATCAGGGTCAGGTTTTTGTAAAAAGCAAACCCAACGAAGGCTCAACGTTCGGGTTCCGTCTCCCCATTAATCCCGTTGAAAAAGCGGAAGATATGGAAGACGAAACAGTTTAAACGTTAAATTTTAGTAGTTGTAACATTTTTCAAAAAAGTATGCTCTCGGATGTCTGCAAAACGGACAGGTTTCAGGAGCTTCTTCGCCTTCAAAAGTATAACCGCATTTTGCGCATTCCCACATTACGGCTTCATCTCTTTTAAAAACAGCTTTTTCTTCAATGTCATGCGCAAGCTTGTTGTATCTGGTCATATGCATTTTTTCAACCCCGCGTACAAGCTCAAAAAGACAGGCTATTTTGTCAAAACCCTCTTCTCTTGCGTCTTGAGCAAAACGGGCATACATGTCTTCCCATTCATAGTTTTCGGTACTTGCAGCTGATTTTAAATTATCAAGTGTGTGAGGAATTTTACCACCGTTTAAAAGTTTGAGCCAAATTTTTCCGTGTTCTGCTTCATTATTGGCAGTATCTTCAAATATCCTTGCTATCTGCACATAGCCGTCTTTTCTTGCCTGTTTTGCAAAAAAAGAGTATTTATTTCTTGCTTGAGATTCTCCGCAAAAAGCTTCCTTTAAATTTTTCTCTGTTTGAGAACCTTCAAGACTCTTGTTGATAAATTTAGAAAAATCATCGTTGTCACCAAATAACCCCATATAAACTCCTTTCTGACTCTACAGGAAGTATTAGAACACAAAGAATAAATAATTCTGTTAGCCAAAACGGCTAGTTTAGATGCATAAATTATAAAAAAAAAGATTAAGTGTAAACCTTACCATAAATAAATATAGCCTATATTTCAGGGTGTTTTTTGTGCCGATTTTGATTAAGGAATATTAAGCTGAAAAGGTGCAATGTGATTGGTTTTTTAAAAATAAATCTCTTTTACAATTGTAGTAGATTCCAATATATGTTACAATAGTAGTAGAAAAGATAAAAAAAGAGTTAATCACAATGAACACTGCATTAGCCTACAATCAAAAAAGTATAAGAAAGATAGTCAATCATTCTTTATACTTTACTGTATTGTTGAGTCTGTTTTGTTCTCAATCTTTGCTGGTTAACAACAATCTTTTTGCAAACGAAGCGATTATTAATAACGGAGCAAATATTACACAAGATAAAGTCGAAGAGCAAACGAGGAGTTTAACGGAAGAAAAACAAAGATGGGAATCTATGCTCAGGCAGCGATACCGCAACGGGGCAATCCTTACACTGGCAGACGGGGTTAAGCATATCCGTATGGTGAAGTATATCAACTCAAGGCCTGTCAAAATAAACATAGTCGAAGTTAATACAAAAATAAATCCTAACATTGAAATCGCTCCACAACTCGCATCCACAAATTTAAAACACAGGGCAACAATCAGAACAATTGCAAGCCGCAATAATTCTATAGCCGCAGTAAACGGCACTTATTTTAAGCCCCAGAACGGTGTACCTTTAGGCACATTGATGATAGACAAAAAAGTCTACACAGGGCCTATCCACAACAGAGTAGCTATGGGCATAGGCAAAAACGAATTTAAAATGGCGCAGGTACAATTCAATTCCACATTAAAAGCAGGAAGACAAAGCCTCAAAATAGATAATATCAACCAGCCCAGAATGCTTTCCACATACACATTACTCTATACAAGAGACTGGGGGCTTACATCCCCGACCCCACCAAAATACGGCGTTAATATAGCCATACAAGACAACAAAATCACTGCAATATCTTACGGCTCCACAGCTATACCTGAAAACGGATACGTTATATCAGGACCCAAGGCAAAGTTGGAGCCGTTTTTTATGGCTAAAAAGATTGAACTCGATATAAAAATGGTTCCGCAATGGGAGAACATAGACCACATAATAAGCGGCGGCCCTTATCTTATCAAAGACGGAGAAGTCTTTATTGATGTCACTGCACAAAAGCTCGGTGCAATTACAGGCAAAAACCCAAGAACAGCTATTGGTTATACTGCACATAACGAATTTATAATGGTGACAGTTGACGGTAGAGAGCACGCATCTGTTGGTATGACGCTTGGAGAACTAGCCAGAATGATGAAAGGTTTCGGTTGTATAAACGCAATGAACCTGGACGGAGGCGGTTCCACAGTTATGTATGTACAGGGCAAAGTAGTAAACAATCCGGCACAAAAAGGCGGTATACCAATATCCAATGCTTTGACAATATCAGAAAGGACAAGAATTGCTTATGATGAAAATAATTCGTAAATTTTTTAAGAAAATAAATTTTACTGCGCGGGATTTTTTCTACTCAGCTTTAATTATTACGTATTAATCCAGCTCTTTTTCAATAATTGAGCGGGGTCTGCCTTTAACCTCCTGCAAAATTTGGCCGACATACTCTCCGATTATGCCTATACAAAGCATTTGCAGACCTGACATAAACATTTCAAATATTTCATAATAGTCTATAGCACCAATTCTGGCCGGCAAGTCATTGAGCAGGCGATACAAAGTCCAGCACCCCCAGCAGATACTTATCAAAGAAATCATTACGCCAATATAAAAGATAAGTCGAAGGGGTCTTACGCTAAAAGACGTTATACCTTCCGCTGCAAGCTTAAACAATGAGAAAAAACTGAATTTTGAATCTCCGTGCACACGTTTTTTTACATCAAATTCAACATAATCGCTTTTAAGACCTGTATCACAGAATATTCCTCTCAAGAACAGATTTCTTTCTTTGTATTGAGCCAGAGTATCAAGAGCTTTTCTGCTCATGAGTCTGTATTCTGAATGATTAGGGACAATATTTGCGCCCATAAGATTCATAAATTTATAGAAGGCATAGCCTGTAATTTTTTTGATGAAATTATCTGATTTTCTGTCTTTTCTTATACCGTATACAATTTCAGAACCTTCGTTAAATTTATTAATGAATTCTTCAATTTTAGTTTCGTCCTGCTGCAAATCCGCATCAATTGTAACTGCACAATCTACGCCTTTTTTTAGAGCATATTCAAGACCCGCAATCAGAGCTTTTTGGTTTCCATAATTTTTTGTAAATCTCAAACCTTTTATATGAGCAAAATCAACGCCGTGAGCCTTTTCTATCAACTCCCATGTTTTATCTTTGCTTCCGTCATCAATAAAACAGATAAAACTATCATCTTTAATAACGCCTTTTTCAATTAAAGCAAAAAGCGTATGCTTAAAGACATCTATATTAACAGTAAGAGATTCCTCCTCGTTATAGCACGGTACAACAATCGCCAGCTTTTTCTTATCCATATAAAACCTTTGTGTTATTATTTCCTCAAAGGAAATTTTATATTAATGGAAGAGAAAAAACAACTGATTATAAATGCCGATGACTTTGGTATTTCAAACAGCGCAAACGAGGCTGTTTTTGCTGCATTTAAAAATGGGATATTAACTTCCACAAGCATTATGGCCAATGCACCTGCTTTTGAAAACGCTATTAATTTGATTCCTGAGTTAAAAGGCATAAGCATTGGTGTACATCTAAACATTATAGAATTTGCTACTTTAAAAGAAAATCCAAAAGAAAAATCGCTTCTATACGACAAAAAAGGCAACTACAACAACAATTATCTTGCGTTGATACAAAAGTCATATAACAAAGATTTTTTAAACGAAGTCGAAGAAGACTTTAGGCTGCAGATTGAAACGGTTATGGCAAGTACTACGGTTGACCATATAGACTCGCATGTCCATGTACATGCAATTCCAGAAATATTCAAAATTGTATGCAAGCTTGCGCGGGAATACGGCATAAAAAATATCCGCACACAGTTTGAATACCCTTATTTTGTACCAGATGTAAAAAAATATCTTTCTGTCAAATACCCTCTCAATCTGATAAAAATAGCTCTTTTAAATACGTTTACGCTCATAAACAAAAAATACCTGTATGCCAATTTTAACGAAATCAACACCAACGAAAATTTTATAGGTGTTAATTACACAGGCTATATGGATAAAAACACTCTTTTATATGCGCTTAAGAATGTGAAACAAAGAACAGAAGCAATATTGCACCCGTCATTTGATACTAATGACAGCCTTCATTATACGGAATATCAGGCACTTATTAATGAAGAATTCAAACTTGCTGTGAAGCAGGCCGGAATTGAGCTTATTAATTTTTCAAATGAAAAAAAATCCATTGTATAATTATAAGTTCATTAAATTAAAAACCCTTTGTGCAGCAGATTCTTTTTCTGTGAAATTTTTGAGTTTTTCTATAGCTGATAATACATTTTGTTCCAATTTTTTAAGCTCTTTTTCTCTTTCCCAGATAAGGGTTTGTTTATCGGGAAATCTTGTCTTTAGATCAGATAGAAAAGCTTGTTTTTGGAAGAATTTTTTCTCAAGTTTTTTAACGTTTTCTTTTAACACTTGAGCCTTTGGCGGGTTCAAGGCAGAATCAGCAGAAGCAATAAACTCATCAACTTTAGGCTGCACTTTTTGTTTGGCTTGATATGCAGCTTCTTTTACTTTTGGCTCAATATATTCTTGAGCTTCTTTAATTCTCTCCTGTGCTTCTTGTTTTAGCTTTGCTTTTTTCTGTGCAAATTGCTCTTTTATTGCTTTGTATGTTTTATTTGTATTAATTTTCATAAAAAATTCTCCTTGCGCCCACTTATTATAAAGCAAAAGGAGAAATTTTTTTGTTATTTTATACAAAAATTTGTTACATAAAGGTTACAGCTGAATTTGTGTAATTTTTTCGTACGCCTGTATCACTTTTGTTGTGATATTAGTAGCGACTGTCACTCCGAGCTCGGCTTTTGCCATAGCAGTCATAACATCGTGGATATCGGCATTTCCGTTTTCTTCCATTACATCTTTCATCAACTGGTCAGGTGCATTTAATTCTCTGTTAAAGTTTTCAACAAGGCCTGAAAAAACGGATTTAAAATCGTTTGTCTCGAGTTTTTCTACACGCCCCATACGAAAAGGACTTATTCCGCCAACACCGGTGTCAAGCTTTGTCGGCTGCATTCTTTCAAATAAATTTATGTTCGGTGCAAACTTTTTTTCTATCATATTTCAATTCCGTTTCGTTTTTAAGTGTTAGCTCAGGTAATTTGCGAGTATGCTTTTTACATAGTTTTGTGTTTCTTTAAAAGGAGGAACACCGCCGTATTTATCTACATTGCCGCCTCCGGCATTGTATGCAGCCAGTGCAAGCACAAGGTTTCCGTTGTATCTGGCAAGCAAACCTTTGAGATGTTTTACACCGCCTTCAACGTTCTGTACAGGGTTGTAGGCATCTTTTACACCAAGCCCTTTAGCTGTGGCCGGCATAAGCTGCATAAGGCCCATTGCTCCGCAATGTGAGCGGGCTTTAGGGTTAAAACCTGACTCCTGTCTGATTAGAGCTTGTACAAGTTTTTCATCCACGCCGTATTTTTGAGACACTTTTGAAATAATATCTAGTATCTGTTTTTTTGTAGGGTTCACAACGTTTGCAGTGGTATTTTGTACATTGTTTTGAACATTATTTGCAGCTTTGACTGTATTTTTTTGAAGCGCATTTGCAGCTGTAGTTAAGCTAAGAAAATTGTTACCGCCTGTTCTAAACTGCCCCTCGCCTTTTTGGCTGGCTTTTAGAATCTCGGCAAAAGTTTGCTTTTCGGTTTTTACAGATTCAGGATTTATTTGTTTTTCAATATTTGCAACATGGGCTCTGATTGATTGAACCCTTTGCATTGCGGCTTCCTTACCGCCTTGGTCTATAAATCCTTGTATTGTGGGTGAAAACATTAACTTACTACCTGCCTGATTTTACTTATTATTTACCAATTTCAACCGCTCTTTGAGCCATACTTTTTGTGATATTTATTACTGCAAGGTTTGCTTCATATGCTCTTTGGGCAATATTTGCATCTGCAATATCAACAATGGGGTTTACGTTTGATGTTCTGATGTAACCGTTAGCATCGGCGTCCGGGTGACCGGGTTTATAGATTCTTTCACCAAGAGTAGGGTCTTCTACTACGCCTGTGAGTCTTACACCGCCCTGTTGAAAAGGAATTGTACCAACGCCGAAAACATCTTCTTTCATAGAGTTTAAGAGTCCGTGAAAAGAGATATCATCAGTTGCATTAAGCACGGGAATTTTTCTTACATAATTAGGTGTATCAAGGTTTGCAATGTTTTTTGCGTGAATTTTAATTCTTGCACCGTGCGCCTGCAAGCTCTTTTCACCTATGTTCATTGTTTCCATTAAACTCATTTTGTCACCTTCTTACTTATTACTTGCCAACATTGGCAGCTGTTTTCATTTCGTTTATTATTGCAGACATCTTTCTTGAAGCTACTGCGTACATAATGGACATCTTTTGCATCTCTGCAAGTTCAAATGTAGGGTCTACACCGACATCCTGCTCTTCTATCAGGCCGGAGGGGCCAAGTTTTATAGACAATTCTGTTTCAAGAGGATTATTCATTGTACCGAGATACTGGTCAAAGCTAATATCTTTTCTCACATAATTCGGCGTGTCCATGTTTGCAAGGTTTGTGGACAGGGCACGCTGTCTTTGTGATATCAAATCCAGCATCAGGTTTGTTTTAATTATCGGGTCCTTTGGAGTGTACATTTTGAATATCCTTTTAAATTTCAGAATGACAAATTATTACTGTGTAAGGTTAATTGAGCGTTGATACATGTCATCAACAACCTTCATCAGCCTTGTGCCTGCAATCATTGAAGAGTTGAGTCTCAAAACTTCGTTAACGTTTGCAATATAGTTTGCGTTAGAACGTTCAAGTCCGCCTTGAGCAACGTAATCATGCTCTTTTATTAACTGGGGTTCGCCAGATTCTGCTGTGGGGACAACTTTGTTGTACTCTGCACTTTTAAGCCCTTCAGGGTTTTGAAACTGGACAACGGGAATCTTTCCAAGTGTCTGATATTCTGTATGTCCTTTTTGAATAATCATGACAGTGCCGTCTTTTTTTATTCTGAGACCTTCATGGTTTACAGGAACCTTGATACCGTCACCTACAAGGTAACCATCGTTTGTCACAATATATCCGTCTTTATCAAGCTTGAATGAACCGTCACGTGTGTATTGCACATCTCCGTTTGGCGATGTAACAGGGATAAAACCCGGGCCTGTAAGACATACATCCAAGGGGCGTTCTGTTCTCATAAAAGAGCCTTGCGAATAGTCATATCTTACTTCACCGTCAAGGTATCCGTTTTCGTCAAGAATCTGCTCAAAACGAACCTGTTTATAAGCGTTTGTATTGAGGTTGCCAATGTTGTTTGAAATATATCCCAGTCTTTCAAACTGTACATTAGTATTTATTATGCCTCTTCTGATTAAACCTTGTAATGTTGTCATAAAATACCTTTCTAACCTGCCTAACCGTCCTTACCTTGAAGTCTGCTCTTATGAAGCTGCTTATTTAGTTAGTTTATGAGCTGCTCAATGATTGTATTGCCTTTGACAGATTATTGTTCTGGATTATAAACAGCTGTCTGTTTGCATCAAAGTTTCTTCTTACCGGAATAATCTGCAAAATTTCCGTATTCAAAGAAACATTTGAATACTCGTTGTAACCCTGCTTGATATTAGGGTCAAGAACCGCCACGCCCTGATTTGTAACAACTGACAATGTACCGGCATATTCAAGCTGGTTGGTCGCTTTATTGAATACCTTTACATCACCGTTTTTATAAACTTTAACGTCTTCCAGTTTTTCAGGAACAACAGGCAGTTTTATCGGTGTGCCGTCGTTGGCCAGAACGTGTGCGTTTTCCAATGTCAGAAGATTGCCGTCTTTATCAAGTTTGAAACGGCCGTCACGTGTAATTTTTATCCCGTCGGGACTCTGATATTGAAAGTATCCTTTATTAGCAATAGCAAGGTCTAAAGGATTGTTTGAATGCCCGATTCTGCCGATGGAATCATCAACTGCTGTAGACAAAGCGTGAGTGCCTATATACTCGGCAAACGAAGAAACAACAGGCTCTTTTCTTTGGAACCCTACTTTATCAAATGAGTTGTAGTTTTCGTTGATAATACCCAGCATCTCTGTTTGCAGGTGCATAGCCCGAATACTGGTTGTCAAACCGTTTTCAAAAAAGTTTATTTCACCGCGTAATTTCATGATTTACACCTTTACTTCTACATAGTTACTCTTTAATGATGTCGGCATAAAAGTCAAAAAAAATAATCAAATCACACAAAATCATATACATGGATGAGATTTTGCAAAAAATACTAAAGTCGAAAATTTATTCTCAAACTTGCATATCAGCCCTTTATCAACACCCTATATAACAAGCTGTTTGGCAATAAGCTTGTTATAAATAATCAATAGTAAATTCAGCCAAAAAATTTTACAAAAATGCCCAAACTGCATACCAATGACCCACAGATTACCCGCAGTTTTTTGATAATTTTTCCTCTATTTTAAACCACAAAATTAATGATACATAACAGATAAAAACTCCACCCCCGCCTATTAAAAAATAGAACACAAAAGCTTGTACAAAATACTTAATATCTGTTAAAAACGATGAAGCTAAAAAAGCAAGAATAACAATAATATCAGTTAAAATTGAAAAAAATAGAACTTTATATCTAAAACTTTTTTGCTTTTTTATTCTTTCAAAAAAATTGCTAATATACTTATTGTTTTTACTAAATTTGTAAATTAAAGGAAAAATAAATAATTTTGAAACATAGTATAAAAGTAAAAAAACAATAAGATTAAATACAAGAAAACAATCTTTTAAAATAAATTCATTATTGGAATATTTGTGCAATGCAATAAAAATTACAATTGATGAAACTAAGAATATTGGTACAACAGGTGTTAACAAAAAATTTAGAATCCAAAATAACAAATAAAAAAGTTTTTTCATAAGTTAATAATAACAAACAGGGATATAAAATACTACATATCACTGTTTATAGTTTTAGTAATTAATCCATTGTTCTTTAGGTATTTTTAAAATCGCTATATTATAGTATGGTTCAAGTTTACCTTTATCTTGATATTCACCGCCTTTTTTAACAAGAGGGTTATCCTCAAATTTGTTAAAATCATATGTATCAACAACTAAAGCATATAAATTATCCTTAGAATCAAGTTTGATATTTATAATATCTGCATAATGATATGCGTTTCGTAGATTGTCTTGTTCAAAAGATAATCTAGTATCTTCAATTCTTCGGTTATTCAAAAGCTCTTCTTTTTTATGAGAAATTAATATTCTAAAACTATTTTCTCTTGTAATAGCTTGTGATACAGAACTATGCTCGTTGTACAAAACACCTCTGGTTTCACTTGTTCCTATTTGTTTTAACAATTTTTCTCTGATAAATAATTCCAAGTTACGGTTATTTAAGTCAGAAACTTTTTCATATATTCTACCATTTTTGTTAATATACTCTTTTGCTGCAGAACTAGAAAATTTACTTGCTGCAATTTCATAGAAAGCAGCACCATCAGGTTGGTTTTGGTATTTACCATAGACTTGAACAGCTTTATCAAAAACAGGTTTAGGAGCATATTTAATAACTATTGACTCTAAATTTTTATATATATTACTAACTTCTTTTTTTATAATATCAATCTGCTGATCAATCTTCTGTATCACAAACTTATCAATCGTATCACAAGTGAAAGATTCTATCTTATCAATAAGCTTATATACCTCATACTCAAGACGAGTAAGCCTGCCTTCAAGCGAGTTTGCTTCCTTGCTATGTGCTTCTTTTATCAGTTTTTCTATCTGTTTTCTCAATACTCTTGTGTCTCCGAGAAGTTCATTCGCCTGAAGCTTTAACTGTTGAAGTTCTTCTTTGTATTCATTAATTTCCGATTCAATTTCATCTACAACGCTGATTTCTTCTACTTTACAGCGACAGTTTGGATGCGGCCAGTATGGTACTTCATCTTCATCAAACTCTTGTCCGTGCAACGCAGCACATTTTTCACATGTGTTTTTTCCAAACTCAGCTACCCATTTGTATTTTCTTTTTGTTGCATAGCTAATATGTCCTTTTAAAACAAGATTTCCCATTATTTAATACCTCCTAAATTGTTCTGAATCTGATTAACCAGTGCTTGTGTGTTTATTGTTTTGTCTCTCGATGTTCCAATTACAGTATTGCTCACAGCACCTTTTCGTAATGCATTTTTGATAATTTAAAATCTTTTTCCATAAAGTATCTCCTATGGGGTTTGAAGTATATATTTAACTTTTACAAAAATGCAAAAACTGCATACCAATTACCCACAGTTTTTTGATGATTTTTCCTTTATTTTAAACCACACAATTAAAGATAAATAGCAGATAAAGACACCACCAAAACAAAAAACATTGAATAAAGACATATAACTAAAACATGGTATATTAATATAACTATATGTTATACAAAAATCAAGAATAATTACAGATAGAAGAATTTTGATTGCAAATTTTTTATCTAACCTAATTTTTTCAATATAATCAAATAAAAAATTATTCTTAGAAAGATTTTTGTAACAATATGGAAATATACAGATTTTACATATCAAAATAAGTAACATAGTAAAAAACCATAAGCATACAAGGAAGTAAAAGCCAACTTCCTGGCTTATCGGAATTGAAGACATATCTGCAAATCCAATTATCAATAATAGAGTGAAAATCATAGCTGGTAAAATGTTACTACTAATGAGTATATTTATTAATATAAGTAGAATTACTTTGTGAGACATAAAAAAAATATATCAGACAAGGTCTTTTAAAACAACCTTGTCTGAACTAAAATCTATTTTTTAAAATACTTTGAAATTGGTTCTGCTATTTCTACAAGAACATAATAATTTTCAATCGTTCCTGTTTCTTGTAAGTCTCTAGGCAGTTTAACCCACCATTGATTGGGATTGTAATCAACTGTATCAAGAACGGTTGCATACAATATTTCGTTTTCAATCCTGATATTTAAAATGTCACATCCATTGATTGATAAAAAATTGTTCCAATTTGAATTTAAAAAAGTTGGAATTTTAGCTATCGTTTCACCATTAAGTAATTTTTCCTTATTATCATTTATTACTCTTTTAAATTTTAAAAAACTGCTAATAGATTTTGATAGGGAACAATTAGAGTTTAGATACACTCCTCGCGCCTCTGTTTTATTAATTTGTTGTTCAAGCTTATTTCTTACATTTTTTTGCAAATTTTCATTTGGCAAATCCGAAATTTTATTAATCATTTTCCCGTTTTTTTCAATGTAATCCAAACCTCTTTTAAATTTGCTCGAAGCTAAAATCCATAAGGCTGCTGCATCTTTGGCTGTATCAGAGCCTACCTTAACGATTGAATCAACTACCAGTTTTTCTATTTTTAGCTTTGTATCCAAATCTTCGTATTCTTTCTTGTATTCACTAAGATTTGAAGATATATCCTTTATTTTTTGTTCAATCCTCTGTATCACATACTTATCTATTGTGTCACGAGTCAGAGTTTCAATCTTGTCTATCAACTTGTAAACATCATACTCAGTTTTTACAAGCTTGTTCTCAAGTGTGTTCAGTTCACTGCCTTTATTCTCTTCCATCAGTTTTTCTATCTGTTCTTTTAACACACTTGTGTCTCCAAGAAGTTCATTTGCTTGAAGTTTCAATTGTTCAATTTCTTCCTCGTACTCGTTGATTTCTGCTTCTATTTCATCTATCACACTGATTTCTTCAACTTTACAGCGACAGTTTGGGTGCGGCCAATATGGTACTTCATCTTCGTCAAATTCCTGTCCGTCCAATGCTGCACACTTTTCACAGGTGTTCTTGCCATACTCGGCTATCCATTTGTATTTTCTTTTCGCTGCATAACTTATATGTCCTTTTAATGTAAAGTTACCCATTATCTTAAACCTCCTAAATTGTTCTGAATCTGATTAACCAGTGCTTGTGTGTTTATTGTTTTGTCACTCGATGTTCCAATTACAGTGTTACTCAAGGCTCCTTTGCATATTGCATTTTTGATAATATCTATGTCGTAATGTTTAAATATGGCATAGAAGGCTTTGAAGGTTTTTTCGCCGAAGTCACCGTCTTCTTTTAACGGCTCCAATAAATCTTTGTGCAAAAAATTAAGACCTGTTTGAAAATCTTTTACTGCCTGTTCTTTTCCGACAGAGAGAACATGGTTTTTGATAAAGTATGCTATTTCTTTGTAGTTTTCATTTTCAAAATCTTGTTTCTGTGATTTCGGATTTAAGATGTGCATTCGTTCATTTCTCATTGAATGCAGTTTATTCCTCAATTGGTCTTCAAATTTTTGTGACGGGGTTCTGTTTAATGATGATTTTTCGGGGAAGAGCAGTTTTGACACTTGCATAAAGTCTTTTTCCATAAATTTCCTCCTTATGGATTTTGTGAAGCATATATCTATTTGTTTTATTGTAGCAAATTAATTGTACCCGTTCGGGTAATAATTTTTGTTAAAAAACTATTGACAACAAAAAATAGCATAGACTGGGTTCGACTGAGCGACGCTTGCGTTGCGTATATAGATTAGGACCTCCGAAAGGGAGGTCACAAGAACATGAAAAAATAGCATAGACTGGGTTCGAACCAGTGACCTCCCGGGTATGAGCCGAGCGCTCTGACCAACTGAGCTACTATGCCATCTGTTTAAATATTTAACTGTAATCATTATTATTAAATAAACAACAAAAAAATACAATATTTTTTTCAAAAAAGTTTCTAGATAGATTTTGTAACGATTTATGTTGTTAATTTAACTTAAGTAACAATATCAAAAAAACCTGATATTATTGCATCCTTTAAGGTGTCAAAGAAAAAAGAATTTTTAAAGTAATTACTGAATTTACAAAAAATTGCCTCTGTATTTTCCTTTTAGATTATATTTACAAAGAATTTACAAACTGTATAAGAAAAGCTTTGTAACTGCTATAAATATAATAATAAATTTTTTGTATGTAACGCACCCCGAGTTTAAGTTATCGTTACCAAGAAGGAAGGTTATATGTATGAATAAGATATTAAAATACAGAGCATGCGAAATAAATAAAAATAAAACTACGCTGGAATTTGAGATTGATTTAAAAAAACTTATATCCGTAATTACCCTGAATCACAATGACGCAGAACGGGAAGTATTGAATAATCTCAACAAGTTTGAGCACATGGAGTTTTTGGGATTAAGAGACAAGAACGGACAAATTATATACTTTGGAGACATATTAACAGACGAATTTAACAATCTTTTGACACCTGTTTGTGAAATTTCTCATGGAGAACATATTTTATTTTTTAAGCCAATTAAATTTTTAAACAAAAAAATAGGTATAGGGTGCAAATCAACCTACAGTAATACTCTTGAGGTAATAGGAAATATATATAAAAATTCCCAGCTTTTCAGTGGCTTGAAAGCAAAAAATATTTTGACAAAACTTATACGCACATCAAAAAATTCGGAAATACTGACAACAACCTTAAAAATTGAGCTTAACCATATAATTTAGTTTACACTTGATGAAAAACATTTAGCTGTTTATAATAGTTAAGAATCATTCAATGGAGAGGTGTCCGAGTGGTTTAAGGTGCAAACCTGGAACGTTTGTGTGGGGGCAACTCCACCGGGGGTTCGAATCCCCCCCTCTCCGATTTTTCCTCTTTATTACAATAAACAATGCGGATGAAAGAGTTATTATGAAAAAAGTCCTCTGTTTTGGAGACAGCAATACTTATGGTTATTGTCCTGGCAGAGCAATACGCTATGACAAAAACAGCCGTTGGAGCGGAATATTAAAGCAGCTTTGTGACGGAAAGTTTGAAATTATAGAAGCAGGCTGCAATAACAGGACAGCTTTTAGTGACAATCCGGCAGGAATTGATCAGACTGGATACAAAGTTTTACCTAATTTATTGCAGCAAAATCCGGATTACATAATCCTGGCCATTGGACTTAACGACCTTCAATACAGCTACGCACCAACGCTTCAACAGGTAGAAGACGGAATAAAACTCCTGATAAGAATTATCAAGGAAACTTGTCCATGTGCAAAAATTGTACTCGCTGCACCGTCTGTAATTACAACAGACATTTTACACAGTTATTTTATAAACCTTTTTGATATGGATTCTATTGAAAAATCAAAGCACTTGCCTGCAATCTATAAAACCATTGCACAAAGTGAAGACTGTATTTTTATTGACTTGAATAAAATAGCAAAAGTATCAGAAGCTGACGGCTTGCACTATAAAGCAGAAGAACATCAAAAAATTGCACAGGCTATGTTTGAGCTCCTAAACAATAATTAAGAAGAACGAAACCCATAATCCTTCGCAATTTCACGACCTATGGATTTTATCTTTGTTTCGATACAATTCCTGCACTTTGAGGGTTGGTCATTAATACATATTTTGTCAGGATAAATTTCGTATTTAGCTCTGTATTCAGTGGATGTAACATTTGGCATAACAACATTAGCTCCGCTTTGCAAAGCAATCAATCTTCCGTTCGGGTTCAAAGTTTCCATTGCAGTAGTTGCGGGAATATTTATATTTTTCAACATAATTCTAACTATTGCCATCACTTTTAAAGCAAGGATAAAATTTCCTTGCGCACAATCTTTTAATGGAGTATCAGGGTGTGGAATAAAAGGCCCTATTCCTATCATATCCGCGTCAAGCTCTTTAAAAAACAATATATCATCAGCAAGAGATTCCACAGTCTGTTCAGGCAAACCTACAAGACAGCCGGAACCTGTTTCATATCCAAGTTTTTTTAAATCCTTGAGACATTGCATTCTTTTTTCAAAATCCATATACGGATGCATTTTTTTATACAAATTTTTATCAGTTGTTTCTATTCTGATAAGATACCTGTCTGCACCGCTTTGTTTGTATGCCTTTAAGTCATCATAAGATTTTTCGCCGATACTTAATGTGAGAGCTACATCCAGGGTTTTAATATTTTCAATAAGCTTACACATAACATCTCTTGTGAAATAACTATCTTCTCCGGATTGAAGCACAATTGTTTTATAGCCCATTTGTACAGCTCTTTGAGCATGAAGCATAATATCATCAGGCATTATTCGGTATCTTTCAACAGTTTTGTTTTCACAGCGCAAACCGCAATACTTGCAATGGCACTTACAAATGTTAGAAAATTCAATTAAACCTCTAAGGTGAACTCTATCACCAACATATTGTTTTCTCACATTATCCGCATAAGAAAACAGCCACTGATTTTGTGTATCATCTTTTAATAAATCGATAATCTCTTTTTTTGAAAACATACAGTTATTATACAGGAGTTAAAAAAAGTATAAAGTCTTTTGTGCTAGTATAAAATTATGGAGGTTAATATGTACACAATAAAAGAAGTTTCTAATATTATGGACGTATCAGAGCACACTCTCAGGTTTTGGGCAAAAAGCGGTTTTTTCCCTTTCATAAAAAGGGATGAAAATAATATACGACTTTTTTCGCAAAGCGACCTTGAGTGGGTAAAAATTGTTAAATGCCTGAGAAGTGTCGGAACCGAAAACAAAGCTATAAAAAGATACATTGACCTTTGCATCATAGGCGATTCCACTATAAAAGAACGTTTTGAAATCATCAAAGCCACAAAACAAAAAGCTCAACAACAAATGAATGACTTGAAAAAACAGCTTGATATTTTGGAATACAAAGAAGGATATTACAAAAATCTTATAAAAAATAATTCAAGCGATGCATGGAACCCCATGAACAACTTGCAGGAAGAAGAAGCTGTAAGCTAATATTACAATTACTTTTCAAATCATAAATAAAATAATAATTAACCTTTAAAATCATTGAAAAGTCTGACAAACTCTTCCATATTTTATTTTAAAAGTTGAGTATGGAAACAAATAAAGAGATTTACATAAAGGTTACAAAAAACGGGCCATATATGCTTTATGGAGCGCCTCCCGTGGTCAAACAAACCATTATTGTTGATGAAGAAGGCATAAGCATAGAATATGCAAATGAAGGCGTCTTTGAGATAAAAACATCTCCTGTTGCGTTGTGCAGATGCGGCAACAGCAAAAACTCTCCTTTTTGTGACGGAAGCCATATTAACAGCAAATTTGACGGCACATTAAAGGCAGAATTTAATGACATTTTGGATAAAGCCCAAAAGTATGAAGGCCCGACTTTAACCCTCTTTGACAACGAAAAATATTGTGCATTTGCAAGATTTTGTGATGCAAACAGCGGAATATGGGAACTTATATTTAAAGATGACGATTTTTCCATCTCAGAAGTAAAAAGACAAGCAGATATGTGCCCTTCCGGCAGACTTATTGTTTTTGACAAACAAGGCAACCTAATTGAAACAAAACTTGAAAAATCAATAGGAATTTTGGAAGATACAAACCTAAGAATAAGCGGCCCATTGTGGCTGAAAGGTGGCATAAGAGTAGAAAACGAAGAAAATGAAAGC
>OLNL01001430.1_pt1 | contig 22057 bp, 37 predicted proteins | sample 1672181 | NCBI WGS metagenome assembly OLNL01 (sample SAMEA3136656, study PRJEB25190) | human gut metagenome | biome: human gut; feature: human-associated habitat; material: faeces | place: Austria | collected 2013
GACTACAGCAAGCAAGCTATATTATTTCTTGGAGCTGAACCCAAGCAATTATTCAAAGTGGTGCAAGACAAACATTACTGAAAACGAGTTCGCAGAAGAAAACATTGATTTTACTCGGTTCGTACTTGAGTACGAGTCGGGAGTTGGAACTAAAAAGAGAGAAGATTTTAAATTGACTTCCAAGTTTGCTAGAAAGCTATCCATGACCCAGAAAAACCATAAAGGTGAACTTGCAAGAGATTATTTTGCAACGCTTGAGGATAAGGCAAAAGAAATGGCAATCAACCGTTCACAGCTTTCGCCACAAATGCAAATGTTTTATGCCATTGCTGATGGACAGGCAAAAATGGAACTGGAACAGAAACGGCAGGCGGAACAACTGAACCATGTGGAACGGAGAGTTGAGAGCATCCGAGAAGTGGTTGCACTTGATACAACATCATGGCGTGATGATACTGGAAATATTTTAAGAAAAATCAGCATGGAACTTGGTGGCGGACAGGCATACAGCCAAGTAAGAGCCGAAAGCTACGAACTGTTGTCAAAGCGAATGGGTGTAAATCTGAAGCAGCGGCTGACTAACAAGCGCAGGAGAATGGCTGACGAGGGTATCTGTAAATCAACCAGGGACAAATTATCCTATGTGGATATTATTGCAGAGGATAAGAAGTTGATCGAGGGATATACAGCTATTGTGAAGGAAATGGCAATCAGATACGGAGTTGGAAAGGATTAACAGGAGGTATTCATGGATAGACAGATGAACATTGCATTAAGAAAGACATTAGATCAGATCGGCGTAAAACATAGCCTTAAGGGTTACGGTTACATAATCAGTGCGGTTGAGAAATGTCTTGAAAACAGAAGTAAACTTATCAGCATTATTAAAGGACGCTATACTGAAATCGCAGAAGAAAACAGCGATACAGTCTGGAGAGTAGAAAGATCAATCCGGCACGCGATAGAAGTTACTTGGACAAATGGCAATACAAATGCGATCAACAAAATTTTTGGCTATACGGTTTCAGTGGAAAAAGGAAAACCGACAAATTCAGAGTTTATCGCATTAATAACAGATTTTGTTTCCTTGTATGGTGATGAGATTGCCAATGGTTCCTATAAGTGGTAGGAGTGATGTGTCTATGAAGAAGTTAGCAAAGGTAATTGAATTAGCCGGTGCGTTACTCTTTTTTCTTGGAATCAGCGCAGATGCAACAGTAAATCCGATGGTAGCTATTCCTGTGTTAGGTGGATTATTACTGATCTACATAGGATGCAAAGTGGATGGAGACTGGCAGGAAGCAGAAGAAATAGTCGAGGATCATGTTTTTAAAGATGAAGAAACAGACGATGGAATTATTTATATATGCGACAGCAACGAAGATAAAGAGAAACTTCCTTATTATAAAGAAGTTATGAAAAAGAAAAGGAATCATCCGAACCGACCAAAGCTGAATGATTCCCAATCAAAGCAATAGCATAAGCTATTTGCGCCTATTTTAGCATAAGAAAAGGAGAAATTCAAATATGAGAGCAGAAAACAATAAAGTGGAACTTACAGGAACGATTATCTCAGAGCCGGAATTTAACCATGAGGTGTTTGGAGAGGGATTTTATAATATGTACCTCAAAGTGGATAGATTAAGTGGGACGGCTGATATTATCCCATTAATTATTTCAGAGAGATTAATCAATCTGAACGATAAATACACGGGCACTGCCGTTAATGTTTCCGGTGTGTATCGTTCTTATAACAAACACGAGGAAAAGAGAAATTGTCTGTTATTATATGTATTCGTCTGTGAAATTGAAAAAGCGAATCCGGGAGAGCATACAGATTTGAACAAAATCCAGCTTGACGGATATGTATGCAAAGAACCGATTTACAGGAAAACTACGCTTGGAAGAGAAATTGCAGATTTATTAATCGCAGTCAATCGTTCCTACGGAAAATCAGATTATATCCCATGTGTTGTTTGGGGTAGAAATGCAAGATTTGTTGGTCAGTTGGAAGTAGGAACTCATATTGAGATCAATGGACGCATTCAGAGCCGCGGATATATTAAGAAATATGAAGATGGAACAGAAGAACAGAGAACAGCATACGAGGTGTCTGTAAGCAAAATCAATGTATTAGAGGAGGAAAATTAAGATGGCAGAAAATACCGTTACAATTTCCGTTGAAGAATATGCAGATCTGGTTGCATGCAGGACGAAAGTTCATACAGCATGTGCCATTATTGCAAATGAGCACCAAAGAGACATTGAGCTGATGGGGAAAAAGGGAACAACTATTAATTCAAAAATTATAGAGTCAGCTCTTGGATATATTGACGATGAAGCATGCTTTGAAGAGGCACTTAAAAAATATAAAGAGTGGAAGGAGAAGGAAAATGAAACTGAAAATTAGATCATTACATATGGAGAATTTCAAGGGAATTAAGAGCCTTGATGTGAATTTCTCTAATAAGACAAGTATTAAAGGACAGAACGCCGCAGGAAAGACAACAATCTTCGATGCGTTTACATGGCTTCTGTTTAACAAGAATAGTGCCGGAGAGGAAAAGTTCAATGTTCGACCACTGGATAAGGACGGCAACCGCATTGATAATGTAGAAATTAAGGTTGTGGGAGTTATTGACGTTGATGGGAAAGAAGTGGAACTTTCAAAGGTTCAGAAGCAGAATTGGGTTAAGAAACGTGGTACTGATACTGTTGCATTGCAGGGAAATGTCAATTCATTTGAGATTGACGGTTATCCAAAAAGTGAAGCTGATTTCAAAGAATATATTTCCAGTCTGGCACAGAGCGAGGATATGTTCAAGATGCTGGCCAATCCGCAGTATTTCTCTTCCATGAAATGGAAAGAGCAGCGGGATATTCTGATGCGCCTTGTAACGGATGTATCGGATGTTGAACTGGCGCAGACAGATGCTAAGTATGCCCAATTACTCGGCGAGTTGGAGAAAGCACCGTCCACGGATGATATTCGTGCAAAATTTCAGAAAGCTCTTACAGAGTGGAAAAAGAAACAGTCAGAGATTCCGGTACGTATTGATGAAGCCGAGAAATCCAAGGTTGATGTTGACGTGGCAGAGCAGGAACTTGCAAAGGTAGATCTGGTAAGAAGAATCGCTGAATGTGACAAGAAAATGGAGAATGCCGGTAGCACGTTAGGCGATTTGAGAAGCAAGGAAATGCAGTTGCAATTTGATATGTCCGGCATTATGCAGGTCATGAATGACGAACTTTCCGCAAAACGTAGAGGTCTTGACAGTGCCAAGGATGATGCAACACGAGAGTTCAATGACTTACATAATCAGATTCAGTCTGCGGAAAATCAGATCAAGGCAAATGAGAAGACAATTTCCGATACAGATGCAGAGCGGAAAAATCTTGGTGTTGAATACAATGCAGAATTTTCCAAGGCATTTGATGAAATGCCATATCTCTTTGACGAATCCAAGTGGAAATTTGATGAATCTACAACGGTTTGTTCCTTATGTGGTCAGAAGTTGCCGCAGGATAAGATTGAGTCTCTTAAGGCTGATTTTGAGCAGAAAAAGGCAGATGCCAAGGCACGTGCCACCAAGCAGTTAGAGGATGCACGCAAAGCATTTGATGATGCAAAGGGCGCAAAACTTAAAGGTCTGATTGACAAGGGCAACGCTTGCAAGGCTGATATTGAGCGATTGACAAAGGAAAACGCCAAGTTGCAGGAAGACATTGTGGCACTCAAAGAGCAGGAATCCAAGGCACTTGCAAAGCAGAATGATTATGCAAAGCAGTTATCCGAGATCCCGGCAGAAGCTGATTATTCGCAGAATGAAGAGTATGTGAAGCTGAAAACAGAGCATGACAAGATTCTTGCTGATATTGCAAAGGTTGAATCCGAGGGCGCAGACAAGGTTGTTACTGATTTAAAAGCCGAGAAAGCCGATCTGCAGAGTCAGCTTGAAGAGGTGAACAAGGTTATTGCGCAGGCGGCTAACAATGTGGCGATTGATGATCGTATCGAAACGCTTCGTGACGAGCAGAAAGAAATCGGGCAGAAAGTTGCCGATCAGGAACAGATGCTTTATCTCTTGGAAGAGTTCATTCGTTTCAAGCTGGATAAGGTTTCAGAATCTATTAACAGCCATTTCAAGACCGTAAATTTCAAACTCTTTGAAATGCAGTTAAATGGCGGTATGAAAGATTGTTGTGAGTGTACTGTGAATGGCGTTCCGTATTCGGCTTTAAACAGTGGTCATAGAATCGTAGCCGGACTTGATATTATCCGTTCTCTTAGCGAGTTATACGGTGTAAGCGTACCGATTTTCGTTGATAACGCGGAATCGCTGAATGAGTTCAATGTGCCGGATATGGATGCACAGTTAATTCTTTTGAGCGTATCAGCGGACAAGCAGTTGAAAGTGGATGGTGTGTAGGATGAATATTGGAACATTAGGAATAATGGAACGGATGTCGCAGAAAAATAACAAAGACTTAAAGGTTTCTCCATTGTCGAATATTAAATCTGCTCATAGCGGCAGGGATGGATGGGGGAGTGTGACAATCGCTATCCCAAATGAAATTGTTACAGGATTGCTTACAAACCCAGATGGTTATATTGGCGGCTTATTGATTTGCAGCAAAGAAGAATTTGAAAAGGAAAAGAAGTTGGCAGGAGGAGAGGTAATATAGATGGGAAATGCTGTGAAATCCTACAAAGGATTTAATAAAGATATGACTTGCCGTGGCTTTCAGTACGAAGAGGGAAAGGAATACGAGGAAGAAAGCGTAGAAGTTTGCGATCATGGATTTCACGCTTGCGAGTATCCGCTGGATTGCTTGAATTATTATTCTCCAAATGAAAGCGTATACCACGAGGTAGAGCAGAGCGGAGAAATCCAGAAACATAATGATGATACTAAGGTAGCATCTACAAAAATTAAGATCGGAGCAGAAATCAGCATTGCTGGACTGGTTAAAGCTGCAATCGAATATACGGTAAAAAGAGTGAATAAGGAAGCTGAAAGTGATGAAAATCACGGAGCATCCTCGGCAACCGGAGACTGCGGAGCATCCTCGGCAACCGGAGACTGCGGAGCATCCTCGGCAACCGGAAACTGCGGAGCATCCTCGGCAACCGGAGACTACGGAGCATCCTCGGCAACCGGAAACTGCGGAGCATCCTCGGCAACCGGATACAAGGGAGCATCCTCGGCAGAAGACAAAGATGCGGTCGCTGTTGCTTGGGGTTACAAATCAAAAGCAAAGGGTGTTATTGGCTCGTTTCTTGTTTTTGCAGACTGGGAATACACTGGTTCAGAAGATAATACGGAATATGACAGAAATAACCAGAGTGCATGGGTTCTTAACGGCGCAAAGATGGTGCAGGTTGATGGGGAAAATATCAAGCCGGATACTTGGTATACGATTGAAAATGGAGAGATTGAGGAGGTATCAGAATGAATTACATAAAAGCAAAATATCCAAACCAGATCCGGTCATATATATTTGCTACATCAGACGATGTAAAAGCCGGAGATACCGTTGTAAATGCCAAAGGTGCAAAGCTAACAGTTACAGATGAAACCGTGGATATGAAGTGGGTGGAAACCTACGGCGCTGATAAGGTGGCGATTGTGAAGAAATGTGAGGAAAGCGAGGAAAAGCAGTGAAACTTTATTTTTATGGACTTAATTCGGACGGAATCTCCGTCACAGAAGTGGAAGTGATTGAAAAACCAAAGACATATTATCCAGTTGATAAGAAAAGAGGTTTTCCAAATTGCATGAGCTTTGTTAGAAAAGAGGACGAAGGGAAAATTACTGGCTATTATGAAAATATTTTCCTTACAAAGCCGAATTTCGATTATGCAAAGGAAAAGTTTAGAGAAGCCGCAGAAAAGGAACTTAAATCGGCAAAAGAAAAGTTTGAAATAGAAGAAAACAAATTAAAAATCATCATGGAAAGCGAGGAAAAATAATTATGGCAGAAACAAAGAAACAGGAAGTTGCAGTTAAGCAGGAAATGAATACAAGACTTTCATTTTACGCAAATCAGTATACCGGACTTATGGAGCGTGATTTTGCAGAACATGGTCTTGCCTTTGATGATTATTCCAAACAGTGCGTTATGGCATCTATGAGTGCTATTTACAACCTTGTTACATCGAATAAGGCGGCTATGGAAAATCTGAATGGTTCTAATTTGAGACAGGTTATCGGGCAGGTTTCCAGCCTTAAACTTAATGCAAATGCCGTGCCGAGAGAGTGCTATTTCCAGTTGAGAAATAAGCAGGATGCTAATGGAAATTGGTATAAAGAGGTTGAAATGGGTATTGAGGGAGACGGAAACGATGCACTTCTCCGTAATTTCGGTGTTGGTGTTAAAAAGGTTTATCCGGTATGGCTTGTGAAAGAAGGAGATGAATTTACATACCCGAAACATAAAGGTGTCGAGATTACTCCGCCAGAATGGGAAGAAAAAGGATTGTCGCAGAAAGTAATACGTGTCGTTTATCCGGTTGAGATGGACTGTGGAAAGATTGAATACATGATTGCGGAACGTGAAGGCGTGAAAGGAAATCTTTTGGCTCATGTACGCAACAATCTTTTGAATGAAACATTCGGCATCTGTGAGAATAAGCGCAAGGCGACCGATAAACAGAAAGCAGAAATTAAGTCTAAGAAAGATGAAATTATAGAGGCTATTCTTGAATGCAAAACATTGGAAGATATGCTTGCTTGTGAAGTTGCAAGACCATATATGAGTGCCGCATGGCTTGATACATCGGAATCCATGATTGTTCGAAAGATGCGTAATAATGCAATCAAAAAGCATCCAAAAGACCTTAATGCTATTGCAAAACAGTCTCTTATGCAGATGGATGAAACTTATCAGCAGACGCAGGAAGAAATTGCGGAAAATGCCAATTCAGAGCCATTTGTCGTAGCTGAATCCGAAGTTATTGAGACCGGGAGCGAAGTAGTTGAACCACAGCCAGAAAAAGTAGCCGGAGAAGTCGTTGAGAATGACGAAAGCGTACCGGACTTTATGAAAGATTAGAGGTGGATGTATGAGAGTTATATCACAGGACGGCACATTGGATTTTCCGTACGAAAATAGCATTGTTTTTATTGATACAAGGGCGAAAGAAGCAGCATTTGTCCGGATGCAGGCAATCGGAGACAATGAGACTTCAATAACAGCTAAATATTCCACGGAAGAAAAAGCAAAGAAAGCCATGGAAATGCTTAGATATGCATATATCGGTATGCCTATCGTAATGCAGAATGTTGATGTTTCGGAAGATGTGGCAAAGAAATTTGAAAGATTAAAGAAATGCGGTATTATGGTGCAAACAGAAAATCAGCCGTCAAAAATAGAATGCATTAGCAATGCTATCTTTCAGTTTCCGGCAGAGGAAGAATTGGAGTAGCATATGGAAGTTATATCATTTTTAGAATCCGTACAGAAAGGAATGGAAGATAACATTTACAACTTTTGCAAAGATGGGAAATGTAGCCAATGCGGTAACTGCTGTTCCAATCTTTTACCAATGAGCAGAAAAGAAGTAGATACCATTCGCAGATATATTCGTAAGAACCATATCAAAGAGTGCAAACATCTTCTTCCCACTGCGAATAGAACGTATGATATGACATTCCCTTTTCTTGATACGGATAAGAGTTGCGAGAAATGCAGAATCTATCCGGTTCGACCAGAAATTTGCAAGCAATTTATCTGTGACAATGAGCAGAGGGCAAAGCATAATCGGGCATTGTTGGGACAGACAAGACAGATTATTGATGTGAGGAGTGAGTTTTATCACAGAAATGGAAAATAGGCAGAAAGAAAAAATTACAAAAAGCCGAGAACGCGTCAAAAAGTTTGGAGAAGTTTATACGCCGGGCTGGATGGTACAAAAGATGTGCAATATGTTGGAAGATGAAAATGGTGGTGCAGAGTGTTGGAGAGGAACAGTGTTGGAGCCTGCGTGTGGTACTGGAAATTTCCTTGTGGAAATCTTGAAACGGAAACTGTCAATAGGAATGACTGAAACGGAAGCTGCAGAGACATTATTCGGCATTGATATTCTGGCAGACAACATAGAAGAGAGCATACAGAGACTTACGGATCTTGCACCGACAGCAGAAAGTATATTCAGAAAGAACATTGTTCAGGGCAACTTTTTAAAACCGGAAGGAATATGGTTTTTGGAGGATGCCGAATGAGAGAAAAAGCGGAAGACCCTTATGTATCTCTTGGTATATGCTCCAGATGTCACAAAGGCATATTGGGAACGCAGTACAAAATGTGCGCTGAGTGCCGGGAGAAGAAAGCGAAGGTAGAAGCTAAGAGACTTGCAAGGGAAACACCGGAACAGGCAGAAGCACGGAAAGAAAGAGTCCGTACCAGATATTACATGAATAAGTCCAGTGGAATATGCGTGAAGTGTGGAAAACGTAATGCAGTATGCGGAACTGTTTTATGCAACAGGTGTTTGGCAAAGAGGCGTTCGTGCGAGAAGTCCACAAGCCAAAGGGAGTACCGGGAGGATAAAGGATTGTGCATAATCTGTGGTAGACCGGCGGTATCTGGAAGAAAGCATTGTGAGGAACATTTAAAGATGCTACGGAAAACAGTTGCAAATGCGGCAAGCCATATAGACTACACGAAACATCCTTGGATAATCGATAATAAACACATATTTGAAAATTGAGGTGAAAGAGGTATGAAACTTAAAGCCTTAGGCTCTGGTTCATCCGGTAATTGCTACATACTGGAAAATGAAAGCGAAGCGTTAATTATTGAAGCAGGGTTGCCGTTTATGGAAGTTAAGAAAGCACTGGATTTCAATGTGCGAAAGATTAAAGCAGTAATCACAACCCACATACATTCAGACCATCATCAGTACTTCTTTCAGTATGTTAGAGCCGGTATTCCAGTGTGGGAGCCGTTCAAATTGATAGATGGAAATATCCTACAGTTTGGGAAAGAAAGCTTTAGCATACGAGCATTTGAAAACCGGGATAAGTCCGGCAGATGGCTACACAACAACGGAGACGGTTCAGAGTGCCCCTGCTACGGATTTTACATCACACACCCGGATATTGGCAGCTTGGTGTATGCAACAGACACGGAATACGTCAGATGGAGATTTAATGGTGTTAATCACATCATGGTGGAAGCCAACTATGATATGCAGTTTGTGAACCGAGAAGAGCCAAATTACGAACACAGATTAAGAGGTCATATGAGCTTACCAACGGCACTTGACTTTATTTCTACTAACGATAATCCGGCATTGCGAAATGTCGTTCTAATTCACTTATCAGATAAATCAGCAGATTCGGCATTATTCAAACAAAAGACAGAAGAAACAGTTAAATATGGAGCAAATGTTTATATTGCAGAAAAAGGATTAGAGGTTGATATGAACCTTTGTCCGTTCTGAAAGGAGACGGCATGAAAGTATATGAGTTGATTTAAGATCTGGTGCAGTTTAAGCCAGATACAGAAGTGGAGTTCCATGTAAAAGCGAAATTCGATACCGATGTTGAAGCGGAATTTGACAGGAACAATGAGAACGACACGCAGGAAGCAACCGTAACTGCAGAGTTCGATGAAGATGTCGATTTTTATGAAATCGACGATAGCGAGGGTAGCGTATATAACCCAAGAATTACATTCAATCTTGAATATTAAAATAGGTTGCAACACCTTGGTATTTACCTAAAAGAAACCAATTTATGCGGTATCTGATGTTTTGGCAAGGAATTTTAATATATCACAAAAAACTAAATTGAAAGCCATGAGATACCTTTGGCGGTTGCTGAAAGTGACCGCCAGAAAGGAGAATACGTGTTAATAATTGAGGATAAAGGACAGAAAGAGGGCTTGCATATCCTTAAGAATAGATATTTCAAAAGCCACGATATGGAAGTCTTGCGTGCACCATTGCCGGTTGGAGATTACATAATTGCCACAGACAAGGTAGCGGATGTTATCCATAGAAAATCAGCTAGAAAAATGGAACTTAAAAAGATGGATTTTCTTGGCACATATGATGTTTCCGTTGACACGAAAAAGGACATGCAGGAAATTGCAGGGAATATCTGCGGAAAAGCACATCCGAGATTCCGTGACGAGTGTATTTTGGCGCAGAACAACGGAATTAAGCTATATGTGCTTATTGAAAATACAGACAAGGTGTATTCCGTCAATGATGTATTTACATGGCATAATCCACGAGTGGACCGGTATAACAATATTGCATATATGCACACACTTGGAAAATTGCTGAATGTATCGCTACCGAAAACAAAGCCGACATCTGGCAAGGTATTGGCAAAAGCTATGCTGACAATGCAACTTAAGTATGGCGTTGAGTTCGTATTTTGTCGCCCGGAAGATGCTGGGGCAAAGGTTATTGAATTGCTTGGAGGTAGTGAAAATGGCGGAGAATAAGCGGTATTACTGGCTTAAACTGATGGATGATTTCTTTGATAGCAAACGAATCAAAAAACTCCGAAAGATGGCAGGCGGCGATACATACACGATCATATACCTTAAGATGCAGTTGTTGTCGTTGAAAAAAGGTGGCTATCTGGAATATTCCGGATTGGAAGATGAATTTTACAAAGAGATCGCCCTTGATATTGACGAGGACGAAATCAATGTTCAAGTAACGATTCAGTATCTTCTTTCCTGCGGATTGCTTGAAACATCAGATTCCATTGAGTACAAGTTGCCTTTTGTGCAAGATAACTTAGGAAGCGAGGCGGCAAGCACTCGTAGAAGTCGTAAATCTAGGGAAAATGCACAAAAAGCGTTGCAATGCAACAGTGGAGCAACGGAGTGCAACATTTTGCAACAAAATTGCAATGTAGAGAAAGATATAGAGAAAGATATAGATACAGATATAGAGATAGAGAAAGAAAATACAAAAGAAAGCGTGCCTGCATCTGATTTGGACTTTGACGCGGAATGGGGATGGGAATACACGATCAATGCATATCCAAAGAAAACGTCGTTAACGTCTGCCAAGGTAGCATGGATGGACAAGCTTTTAGAAGTTATCGAACCGAACAGAAAAGCCGTTGCAAAGCTGATATATGAGGCTACAGTGGCATATGTTACTGACTATATAGAGAAGAATCCAGATGATACAAATTATCGTTATATTCCGAAATATGGTGATTGGCTGAAAGAGGATTGCGATTACTGGATTCGTCAAGTTGAGAAACGAAAGCGAGGTGAGAGCAGTTGACGGAAGCAGAAATTGGAGTGATCGGATGTGTATTGATTGACAATGATTCCATGTACAAGGTTTATAACAAATTAAAGCCGGAAATGTTTAGTACGGAATTTTGCCAAGATGCTTTTGCTGAAATGCTTGCCATGTATGATCGCAGAGAAAATATTAATGTCGTTTCACTGTCTCAGACACTTGAAAACCACAAATGGGAGCCGGAAATAATTGCAAGCGAATTGAAAGAATGCATATCTGTTACCCCAGTCTCAACGGCAATAAAAAGTTATGCGGATGCAGTCATTAAGGATTGGCGGGCAAGGGAAACGAAAAGCCTTTTCCAGAGAGTGAGCCTTAGACCGTGTGATATTGACAATTCTATAGCTGAAGTTCTCACGAAACTCGAAGAAATCCAAGAAAACAAAACCGTTCACTCAAAAACTATGAAGCAGATTGTTGCAGAAAATAAAGGGAATTATTTCAATGAGCATGTAGGCGAGGGATTGATAAAAACTGGATTTTATCGAACAGATGATTGCCTTGGCGGCTTGGAAGGCGGAGACGTTACTGTAATTGGCGCAAGACCGGGAGTTGGAAAATCTGCAATCGTTACGCAAATGATCGGGCAGATGGCAGAAAAGGATTACAACATTGGCTACTATAACCTTGAAATGAACGAATCACAGGTGTATGAGCGTTTCGTTTCTCGAATGTCTGAAATCGGTCTAACAAGGGTTCGCCGGGCAAAGGCTTTTCTTGGTGGGGAGAAAGAAGCATTCGACAAGGCGAATGAAACACTTTCCGGGTATAGCATCACTATTTCAACCGGCGCGAAGTCGGTAAGTGAAATCCGGGCAGAATGCAGGCACCAAAGATATGATGTGATCGTGATTGACTACTTGCAGTTAATCAAGGCTGATCGAAGATTCGGTAACCGTGCATCCGAGGTCGGAGATATTTCAAAAGCTATCAAAGCCTTGGCTATGGAACTGCATGTGCCAATTATCGTACTGTCTCAGCTTAATCGAATATCAGAGATGAGAGAAACAAAAGAGCCAACCATGGCAGAATTGAGAGAATCCGGAGACGTTGAGCAGGATGCATCAAACATTATCTTGTTATGGAATCTTGATGAGGATGGTCAATATAAGGGATGGAAAATTGAAAAGCAAAGGCAGGGAACACATTTAAAAGAAGTTCTCCAATTTGACGGTGATCACATGAGATTCATCGAGCGAACCGAAACCATTGAACAGATTCAAGCACGGATGCGACAGAAAGACGGTTTCCGAGAAGTATGTGGCATCACACCATTTGATTAAAAGGTGAATGATTATGGCAAGTAAGAAATTTGAAAAAGGTTCCGAAGAATGGCAGTTTTTTAATGACTATTATAAATTTCGGCAGCAGTTTTATGAAGCTGATAACGAAGATGAGTGGTTCCAAGGAATGATGGAAGCAGGGGAAATGCTAATTAAAAAATATGCACGGACAAATATATCAAAATATGTTCAAAGTCTTGTATTTAGCCATTTTGAGGATGTAGAGAGGAGATGGAAGAACAAATGAGTAATGCACTGGCAAGAAAGAAAAAGCGGATGCAGACACTTGGATATTCCAAGAGTGAACTGATTGGAATACAGAGACACGCCAAGGCACAAAGCAATGCGGATTATCTGATAGAGGAATCCTATTATAACGTCCGTATGATGGCATATCAGGCACTGCATGATAAGTTCGGATTCGGACACAAAAGAATCATAAAGGTTGAGCAGACTATTGATGCATATGTGGAGAATGCAAAGGATGGAACGACAGGCGAGGAACTTGGTTTTTATCTGAAAGATAAATGCAAGATTGACGTGCGAGAGGAAACTAATAAGATTCCGTATCGTGAGAGCTTTTATCTGGTAGAGAGAAAGATTGCACCGAACTGCATGATACAGGCAAATAAGTTTTTACTGGCACAGGTATTTAATTATTTTGCTATGTTGGGTGTCTGCCTTAAAACACAGTTTAAATTTTCGGGAAATCAGATCAGACAGGTTTATGAGAGAATCAGATATTTAATTAACTGCCTTGCTACCGGATATGAAACCATGACAGGGATCGCAAGTGTTTTGGAATGGGAATGTAAGTACATTGACAAGCGTTTTATCGGAAAGACGTATGAAATATAGGAGGAATGGTTGATGGACAAGTTAACTGTGGAACTGCAGAATGGATATTTTGTGGAGATTGATTCTCTGAATCACACCCTGAGACAGAGATATGCCGGACAGGATAAGGACGGCAATGAAAAAGAAAGCGTTCGAACAATCGGATATTTTGGAGACATGAAACAGTGCATTAAGGCTTTGTTAGAGCGTTATCCGAGGGAGTTATCTGAAAAAGCACAGATTTCCTTTGATGAATATTTAGAACTGTTGGATAAGGCTTATACGAGGTCAGAACAGCTTGTAAACAGTCTTGGAAAATGACGGAGGTATAAATTGCACAGAGAAAGCAAAGAGAGACGCAGAATCATAGCAGAGATGGAAAACCGTCAGACGAGAATGCCGAAGCATCCAAACCCGGATGCATTGAGAGATTTTAAGGAAGTACCGTATCAGTTGCGGTATGGGAAGGAGAAAAAGGATGCTGAATAGAGAAAAATATGCGGAAGAGATTTTAAATATTGCATGTGATGGATGCAATATTGCGTTAATTAATGGGAAACTGGAAAAATGCAGGGGAGTCTGCGATAAATGCGATTTTTGCGATAATGACATTAGAAATGCTGGTCGTTGCAGAGAAAAAGCAAAAGAATGGGCGAACGGCCAGTATGTTGATTGGAGCGAAGTTCCAGTCGATACACCGATTTTGGTCAGAGATTCTGAACTTTTTGCGTGGAGCAAAGAACATTTTGCAAAATATGAAGATGAAACGGTTTATACATGGGATTACGGAAAAACGTCATGGAGCACATACGACGGTAAAATGAGTAGCTATAAATATGCTATGTTGCCGGAAAGTGAGGATCAGAATGAAAATAAGCAGGATTAAAAACCGGATATCTGAGGTAGCAACAGAAGCCTGTGGGTATTCTCCACTAACAAAAGTGGTTTCGGAGGAAGAAATCAACAGGATTTTGGAGCAGGAAAGCGGATGGATTCCAGTAGATGAGCAGATTCCTAATACTGATAAATATATCCTGGTATCGTTTGAAAACTTTACTATTCCAGATATCGGAAGATATGAAACTGATGAAGATGGTAACGGTGCGTTTTATCCGGGGGATGATGGCAAAAGCTATGCAAAATATGGATTATTTGTAAATGCTTGGATGCCACTGCCGGAGTCGTACAGCACAGATGCAGAAAAGCCACATATTGAAAAGCCACAGACCAATGCAGACCGGATCCGGAGCATGACGGATGAAGAGCTTTTAGATTTCCTTTGCTCAATCGAAACATATGAGCAGGGTAGCGTAAAGACCATTGAGGGCGGCGTAGCAATGTGTTCTGTTACAGAGGTGGAACAGTGGCTTAAGGCAGAAAGTGAGGGATAGCATGGAGAGATTAACATATGTGGCAGAGAATGGAGAAGTTTTATTTCATCCAGCAGATTTACCGGATGATGAGGGAATTACCATTACCCAGCTTGCGAAAGATGGAAGATACAAAGCCCTGGAAGAGATTGCGGAAAGACTTGCAAATAGAGAGCAAGCCGAAGAGCTGGGATTACTTCTGCGGTTGCCGTGTGGAATTTGCTCAGATGTATATTTAATTCCTAGCAAAGTCAATTATGAATTAAATATTTTAAGTCTGCACCCGGAGAACAATAAAATTTATCATCAGAAAGTAGCCTTTATTACTTTTACAGAAAAAGGATGGTACATGGAGTGTGACAAAGATCGGGAATATGGTACAGACCGAATCCTGTCAGAAAAAATGTACAAGGAAACCTGGTTTTTATCACAAGAGGAAGCAGAAGCCAAGTTGAAAGAAATGGAGGAAAAGGATGGAAGATAGATATTTATGCAAAGCAAAACGAACTGATAACGACGAATGGGTTATTGGCGGTTTGGTACGATATGGATTTACCGGAAGAGAAAAATACTATATCGTCCCTAGTTACGCATCAGATTTATATGCTCTGAAAATTGATCCATCCACAATTTGTTGGTGCACCGGATTTAAGGATAAGAACGGAAAGCTGATTTTTGAGAATGATATTCTTTCAGGGCATATCGACGTTGAGTTTCCAGAAGATGAGACGAGAAAGCGTGTCGTGTGGCATGAAAACGGATGGTGTACGAATGAGCCGGGCTGTGATGACTACGAGGAACTGGATGATTTTGATTCAGAGAATTTTGAAGTGATCGGCAACATGATTGATAACCCGGAACTGTTGGAGGTGTAAACATGACGGAGAATGAAGCAATTGAAGAATTAAAATATGATTGTAACGAACTTGGAAAAGCGATTCCGTGTGATACATCATGGGGGAAATCTTTTGAAAATGCTTATGCAATGGCAATAAACGCACTGGAAGAGGTACAGAAATACCGGAAAATCGAAAAAGACTTAAAAGAACGTTATCATGCCAACGTAGATATTCCGCTTTTGATGCACCACTTTATCGAAACGGTGTTTGAAGGGGAGAAGCATGAGGGATTTTGCCTTTTAACAAACGAGGATGCTAAGGTGTGGGAAGAATATAAGGCGATCGGCACACCGGAAGAATGCCGGGTAGCGGTGGAGAAGCAGACAGCGAAGAAAGTGAAATCAATATCCCAGATAAAAGACGGAGACAGCTATGTCGGTCTTATAGGGAGATGTCCTTGCTGTGGAGACATATTGGAAGAGGATACCGTATATTGTGATTGCGGTCAGAGATTAGATTGGGGGGATGAAGAATGAACGAAAAATTGAAGCCATGCCCGTTCTGTGGCGGGAAAGCTGTAATCGAAGTTATTGAGCCACATAGGCACATCATTTGCAAGATGCCAGTGTATACAGGAGGAGCATTTATTGAATGCACGGAGTGTGGAGGAGCCATTAGCGGAGAAACGGGAACAGAAGCGACTAAAAAGTGGAACAGGAGGGCAAACGATGAGATTGATTGATGCGGATGCACTAAAGAAAGATTTAAAATCGGTTACTTTAAGCAATGGAACTTTAGTAAATACAAATGCAGTATTGTATTTACTAGAAGAATATCCGACGTCTTATGATGTAGACAAGGTTGTGGAGCAGTTGAGAAAATTGAAGAAAGCAGAGCAGGACAGACCAGATGATTGCGACGATGACGGATACGGAGACGGCGAACAGATCTACAATGACGGGAGAAGTCAGGGAAGATATGAAGCATTTGGCAAAGCTATCGAGATCGTGAAAGGCGGTGGAGTAGATGAATAAAGCAGTATTGATTATGGATATGCCGGAACAGGTGTGCCAGAAATGCACATTGTGCTATGAGACAGAGAATGATGACGAATATCTGTGCTGTGCGACAGGAAAACTTGTACCAGACAGAGAAAAGCCGGATTGGTGTCCGCTCCGGGAACTGCCAGAGAAGATACCAGAGTTGAAATCTGGTTATGAAGATCTCAGCACATCAATACGTCGGGTGGGCTTTAATGCCTGCTTGGATGAAATTTTAAACTAAATTGAAAGGGGTGAGAGGTTTGCCGTTAGATTGAATGGTTTAAAAGCAATAAAACGATGAATTTGTTGCATAAAACGCAACATAAACAAATTCAAAATGCGCTATTGTAGATATGTGCATGGAATATCAGAAAGGAGCCGAACCTCCGGCCGGGGTAACGATATATCGGGTTCCTTTTAGGAAAAATGAAGAAATTAAAATGTGAAATTTACAGAGATTCAATGCAGAATTATAAAAAATATGCAATTCCACCGGCACAGTTAATTATTACAGACGTGCCGTACAACGTTGGTAAAAATTTTTACGGCAGCAATCCCATGTGGTACAACGGTGGAGATAACAAGAATGGAGAGAGCAAACTTGCAGGAAAAGCAGCATTCAATTCAGATTTTAATTTTAATCTGTATGAGTACTTCCATTTTTGCAGCAAGATGCTTAAGAAAGAACCCAAGAAAGCAGGGAACAGAGGAAGAAGTTCAGATGCACCATGTATGATTGTTTTCTGCTCATTTGAACAAATGCCCACACTGATTGATGCAGCCCGAAAACATGGATTCATCCATTACATACCGCTTGTATTTGTGAAAAATTATAGTCCGCAGGTGCTTAAGGCAAATATGCGTGTGGTTGGTGCTACTGAATACGCACTTGTATTCTATCGAGGCAAACTTCCGAAGTTCAGAAATGGTGCACAGTTTGATGAAAACGGTAAGACGATTCGGGGCACTGGGAAGATGGTTTTTAATTGGTTTGCATGGGAAAAGGATGGAAAAGATATTCCCAAAATTCATCCGGCACAGAAGCCAGTATCTGTTTTAAAAAAGCTAATAGAGATATTTACAGATCCCGGTGATGTGGTAATTGATCCATGTTGTGGAAGCGGTAGTACATTAAGAGCAGCGGCAGAACTTGGAAGAAATGCATATGGATTTGAGATTGACCGCAATTTTTATACAGGAGCAAAAGAGAAAATGCTTGTGTTCGAAACTGATAATCAGATTAGTTTCGAGGATATTCCAGGGGTGATGCCATGAGAACAGTATTGAAATATCCGGGAGGTAAATGGAACATAGCTTCAAAATTGGTTGAACTGATACCGGAACATCACAGCTATGTAGAGCCGTTCTTCGGCAGCGGGGCCGTGTTATTTAATAAGCCGGTATCTGATATCGAAACGATTAATGATCTGGATCATGACGTTGTGAATATCTTCCGGTGTATACAGGAGGATGCGGATCGTCTGGCCAGAATGGTAATGACTACACCGTTCAGTCGTGAAAAATATGAGGATACATATAAGCTGGATGCATGGGAGTTGATGATGCCGGATGAACCGTATCATAAAGCATTACGATTTTTAATCCAGTGTTGGCAGGGGCACGGGTTCCGTACCAATGGCAGCAAGGTAGGATGGAAAAATGATGTACAGGGCAGAGAAAGAGCTTATGCATTATGGAACTGGTACCGTCTGCCGGAATGGATCATTGACATAGCGGAACGTCTGCGAATGGTACAGATTGAGAATCGACCTGCATTAGAAGTAATCGAGAGATTTAATTACAGCAATGTTTTTATGTACATTGATCCTCCGTATGTTTTGGGTACCAGAACCGGGAAACAGTATAAACATGAGATGTCAGATTCTGACCACGAAGAACTGTTAAAACTTTTGTTGTAAAGTAAAGCCAAGATTATGCTGTCTGGCTATGAATCAGAAATGTATAACGACTATCTGAACGGATGGGAGAAAAAACAGTTTTCAAGCTGTGCGGAGCACGGAAAGCCACGGATGGAAACGGTATGGATGAACTATGAGCCGGATCAACAGATGAAACTTAATTTTTCGGAGGTGCTGCCATGATACAGACAGCAGAAGATGAGGAAAAACAATGAATGAAATGAAAATCAGAATATCATTATACTTTGAAATTAAGGTTTCAGAAATGTTTGGCGGAGAGGGTTCCGTTGGATATGCAGAGCAGAATATAGGTTTTACAGTCACAGAAGAAAAGCCAAGGATTTTTGAAGAAAGTGCATACGACTATGTGAAAAGAACCATTGCAAACATGGCGAAAAGTTTAGGCGTGAGTGAGGAATGCATCAGGACCATCAGCAAAGAGGAATATGAGGAAAATACGGAGGACTAATGCAGTGCGAAAGAAACTTATAACAGCCATCATAACAGCAACACTTCTGATTGCCGGATGCAGTGATACAGCAAATGTCAGTGCGGGACAGGAAAACACAATGGTACTGGTGGGAAGTGGACAAGAATATCTTATTTATGCAGATAGTGACACAGGAGTGATGTATTTATATATCACAATAAGCACGGGCGGCGGTCTTACCGTTATGCTAAATGCTGATGGTACACCGAAGATCTGGCAGGGAGAAGAATAAAATATTGGAGGATAGTGGCTTATGAAGTTTTCAAAACTGACTAAGCCAGAGCTTGAAACAATTATTGAAAACGCCAATTTCACGGAGCAGGAAGAAGAAATATTTTATCTTCTTGCCCGTGGACTTATTTCAAAAGAAATAGCCATGAGACTATGCGTATCAACAAGAACAGTGGAAAGAAGAATTTTTGATATTAAACAGAAAGTAAAAAAGTTAGAAGGTGAGTTAAACGGGAAATCTTTCAAATAGTGAGTTGTTGAATATTGCCATCGAAAATGGTATTATCAACATAGACACCATTCAGAAAAAAATTGAAATGAACGAAAGGAAAAAATTTATTGAAAAACACACTTACAGCATTTGGCAAGGAAAAGATGGAAAGTTTTACACATATTTGCCAGATGAAGATAATAAGAGAGGAAAGAGACTTGTAAAGAGAACATCTGAAAAAGCAATTGAAGATGAAATAGTAAAGTTCTATAAAGCTAAGGAGGATGAACCTACAGTTATTCAGGTATATTCTAATTGGATTTCTGAAAAACTTGAATATGGTGAAATAACAAGACAGACAAAGGACAAGTACGAGACAAATTTTAAAAGATTTTTTGAAAATAAGTATTTGCCGATTGCAAATAGAAAAATCCGGTACATTGATGAAGAAATATTGGAATCATTCATAAAAACAGCTATTTCAAAACTGGAACTTACGCAAAAAGCTTATTCTGATATGCGGATATTGATTAACGGAATTTTCAAATATGCAAAGAAAAAACATTATACCAGCCTGAGCATAACCAGTTTTATGGGTGATTTGGAAATTTCGGAAAAGTCATTTAAAAAGAACCATAAGTCAGACTGCGAATTGGTATTTTCTAAGGATGAGGAACTTTTAATTGAACGATTTGTAATGGAAGATGAGCCTGCATTGATAGAACTTGGCATTATTTTGGCATTTAAAACAGGATTGAGAGTTGGGGAAATATCTACCCTCTCATGGTCTGATGTCGGAGAAAATAAGATACATATATCAAAGACAGAAATAAGATATAGAGATGATAATGGCAAATATGTATTTGATGTTCAAAATTTTCCTAAAAGTGATGCCGGGTTTAGAGATGTTATAATTACCGCAGATACCAAAGAACTTATGAGAAAAATAAAAATGCTCAATCCATTTGGGCAATATATTTTTATGAAAAACGGTAAACGAATAAAAGGTCAGGCATTTACAAGGCGGCTATATGTGATATGTGATAGAATAGGAATTGGTGAACGTTCAATTCACAAGGCAAGAAAGACATATGCAACAAAGTTGATAGATGGAAATGTTCCAGAATCGGTAATAAAAACACAAATGGGGCATACAGATATCAGAACAACTCTCGATCATTACTATTTTAATAACAAGACAGAGAGTGAAATGCAGGAATATATTACAAAAGCATTATCAATGTAAAAGGTAACACGAGGTAACACCTTTGGAGATAAAGAAATTCAGTATTTATGCGGGTTTGAGAGAATTGATACCGAGTTCGAATCTCCCTTCCGCTACTTTATTTTTATTTAAGAAAACCTTGTGAAGCCTTGATTTTACTGAAAGAAAGGAGTTTTTGAATGGTGTCTTTTCTAAAGGTCAAAATCAAAGGTAACACTAAAGGTAACACGAACGGATGTATGGACGCTTAATGCGTTCTTTTTTTTTGTATTTTTTGACGGCAAACTGTCGGAATCGTGACGGTTTTGCCGCCTTTTTTTATGCAAAAATATAATCAAAGGGAGGGATGGTGGTGTTTTCAGATGAAGTTCTTGAAAAAATTTTTGCCAGAAAAGAGTTACAGTCCTTGGACTTGTCAACGCAGTCGTCTATCATACACGCAATAGAAGATGTTTTAGAGGAGGTCAAACAGGATGAATATGACCGTGATATGGATCGTTCTTCCGGCAAAATGTATTACACAGAGCCTACAATTGCGGCAGATGGCGGTATGCGTGACCGCAGAGAGGGTAAAAGCGGAATGAGCCGCAGAAGCTACATGGAAAGCAAAGAGCTTCACAAAGGCAATACGCCGGAGGACAAGGACGCAAAGATGCATGACCTTGAAAAATACATGAAAGAGCTTTCGGAGGATATGGCGGAACTTATCTCCGACATGACACCGGAAGAGCGCACAATGACAAAAAGCAAGCTGTCAACGCTTGTTTCCAAAATGTAATGGCAGGGGCAGCAATGCCCCTGTTTGTTTGAACATTGACAACTGAATATCAGCTAGTGATTTGTGGATTTGGAAATTTTTCAAAAAGGTATTGACTTTTTGTGCGTACTATTATATATTAAATGTGCGTACAGAAAGAAGGTGCTGAGAATGTCTCCACGCACAGGCAGACCTAAAGTTGACAATCCTATGAATGAAAGACTTTATGTTCGAGTATCGAAGCAAGAAAAAGATGAAATTATGAAATTTTCATCAGAAAGTGGATATTCCATATTAGAACTTATAAGGGCGGGGATTGAAAAGCTAAAAGGTCAAAAAAAATAAGAAGTTGCCACGCTACCAACGAAAACAACTTCTTATCAACCGAGATAACTCTCTGTGAAATATTTTATCATAGAGAGTATCTCTTTTCAAGAAAAAATTGAAAGGCAGGAAAAATCTATGAGAGAAATGTATATTGAAGAAATTACCAAAAATCTGAATGTAATCAGCGAACACTTTTTAAGATGTGTCTGGATTTTTACAAGTAACCTTGCATCCGACAAGA
>OLNL01001454.1_pt1 | contig 21744 bp, 21 predicted proteins | sample 1672181 | NCBI WGS metagenome assembly OLNL01 (sample SAMEA3136656, study PRJEB25190) | human gut metagenome | biome: human gut; feature: human-associated habitat; material: faeces | place: Austria | collected 2013
TTGATAAACTATATGATAAGTTCACCGACCTGGAGAAGAAAGAATTTCTTAACAGTTTTGTAGAACAGGTGGACATTTATGAGCAGGAGCAGCCAGATGGCAGATTCCTGAAGCACATAAAGTTTCGTTTTCCGGTGTATTTTGGAGACAGGGAGACACAGGAACTTTGTTGGGACAACGAAAGTACCGTTGAGACTGTAGTACTGATGTCAAAAGTACAGAAGTAAGAACTGCAAATGGACTTGAAATAAAGGGATTTCGAGAGTTTGGAGTAAATATTATAGGTTTGCTCCATGCTCTCTTTTTTGTGTCTGAGAGAACTGGTCTGCTCTGATTTTGATGTAGGGTTGAGTTAACAAGATGAACATTGGCATAGGTTGAGTTGATAGGATTATTGAATTGGCTAATTACTATATGTTATTATTGGTTTATATTGATTAGGCGTCAGATGGGAGGAGAATAAAATGTGCAGAGAAATTCAAAGGTACATTTTATACCTCCGATACCGAAGAGAGAGCAACATGTCGGTATTTATTGTCGTGTTAGCACAAACAGTATGGAGCAACTGCAAAGCCTGACTGCTCAAGTATCTCATTTGACAAGACTGACGGCTGCTATGCCGCAATTGGTGTTGGCAGATGTTTATATGGATATTGCTACCAGCAAGACAGGTTCATCAAGGAAAGAATTCAATCGTCTGTTGGCAGATTGCGATTCGAGGAAGATTGAGATAGTAATTACGAAAAATATCAGCAGATTTGGAAGGGATACTGTAGAAATTTTGGATGCCTTGAATCAACTGAGAACATTAGGCGTTCGTGTAATATTTGAGCAGGAGGAACTGGATACTGCGAATACGGATAGCGACTTAATGATTTCAATAATTGAATCGCTTGCACAGGCTGAAAATGAATCCCGTAGTGAAAATATAAAATGGGGCATTAAGCAACGAGCAGCGTCAGGAACTTCAAAACTGTATGACAGGAAGTGCTATGGATATAAACATGATAAGGATGGCAAGTTGATTATTGATGAACAAAAAGCTGAAAATGTTAAACTGATATTTGATTTGTATCTTAGCGGTCAAAGTGTTATAGGAATTATCAAAGAGCTGGAAAAACGGGATATTCTCTCACCTACCGGAAAAGAGAAATGGTGTAAGAGAACGATTGATGTAATGCTTAGTAATGAGAAATATACTGGAGATGTCCGGCTTCTAAAATCGGGTAAAAGTGAGGTTCAATATCTGTCTTCGAATAATAATCCTACGATAATTTCAAAAGAAGCGTTTGAGGCTGTGCAGATTGAAAAGAAACAGAGAAGTAATATGGTAAAAGATGAGAATGGATGGCAGAGAAAAAATGAGAAATATAGTTCAAAAAAGAAAATCGAAAACAAATAGCATTTGCAGATATAACCAGAAAAATAATAACTAAAATGGGGTGATTTTTTGCAATCAAATAATAATGAGTTATATAGGCACCATATTGCAACACATTCTGAACGTTCAGCAGAAGATCGTGCAGCAGTTTCAACTTTAGAAACATTCCTGACTTCAGATGGAAAAATTAATACAAATTTCTCTTGTGATGATAAGTGGCCAAATCATGATGGTACATTTGAGTTTGTTTCGGAACCCGAAATATCTAGATGTCCAGAACAGAACTTTATAGTTCAGATAAAAGGAACGCATAATTATAAAGACGTTGATGGAATTATTTCGTATAGCTTGACAAGCTTAGCATTTCCAGCTTTTATAGCTAGTGAAGTAACTGCAGATCCAGGAATTTTATTTATTGTTTTAAATCCGGATGTCAGAGGCAAGAAACGTGTTTTTTGGAAATATTTGTCTCCCAGTTTTATCCAATCTATAGACTTTGGAAAAAATAGTACTACAATTAAACTCAGTTCTGAAGATGAGATAGAAGATACAGATGAAAGCGTTAATATGTTCTGTCATAAACTTCAAAAAATTATCGATATCCATTTGTTCCTGAGTAAATTAGATAAGGATAATCTCAGAAAAGAAGAAGCTGTAAAAATCATTGAAACTAGATGTGAGGATATATCACTAGAGATTGATAGAATTAGTGATGGTAACAAATCTCGCGACTATATATCCAGAAGAATTGTGAATGGATTATATGATTTGTGTTATGCTGTTTTAGTTTTAAATGCAATAAATCTGGGATATATGAATGTCAATGAAAGATTGGCATGGGAGTTATCTCAATTTAATATTGAAACTAAATATTTGAGTAACTTTTTGAAAGGTCTTAAATATATTGGATCAAGAATTCCAGAAGAAGGTCAATCAGAAAGGTTGATGCTGAAATACTACAACTATCTTTGGGAAATTAGAAGGTTCTTAAAAACTAATTTCAATATTGATGTATTGAGAAATCTGGAAAGATTTCCTTTGAATACGGATACTCTTGATGTAGAGTATTATGAAATGGTAGCTTCGAGCATTTGTGCAATTGATTTATCACCAAAAGCACCGAGGATTTCCAGATATTATATTCAAAAAAAGACACCTTTCTTTGTTAATGGGGAAAGATATTTTGAAATCACGTTACAGCTCGCCGGATTGTATGCAACGAAATTTAATCGTATAACTGTATATAGCAAGCAAAATATATCAACTAATTACTCAATACAAATTGCATATGCCGATGCAGAAATTAACCTTTGGGGAGCAAAAAGTAAAATTAAAGTAGTAACGAATTGGAAGGTGTCTATTGATCCTTCATGTTTGAATAAGTTAGGGAAAATCTTAAAAATTGATATTAAATTAAATAAAAATTATGGTGAGTACAACGCATTGATGAATTTTCTCACTAGAACAGGCATAAATCTTTTTGATTTAATTAATATACATGAAGATAACTTTCAAAATGCTTTGGATCAAATCTATGGAGAGACAAACACTAATACATTTAAGGATGTATTGATTAAACTGAGAAGAGATTATTCACTTTCTTCAAACAAAAAGGGAAAGCATACAATACGCTACATATTACTAAACCTGCGGGAAGAAACGTTAGAATTCGTGCTTCCTAATGCGTTTGATAAGTATTGTCTTTCTGATGATCTTTATATTACGAGTAGATGTTATCCATTTGAGAAAAAACCCTTTATTTCAAATTTAGCCGGAAGGAAAACCAGTAAGGGTAATATAAAGGATATCCTTGAAATAACAAATGGCTCTACGGAGTTTGATACAGTACGTCCTTACTTAACGATTGAAAGTATGATACGTGAAACGGGGGAGCTGTATTTTGATATTGATTCGGTAGCAAGCCGGGAAGCGATAAAAAAGTACAACTCTAGTCTGGATCAGTGGGAATGCAGTAACGGTTTTATGATAAATGAAGAAAATGGATTTTTATCAATTGCTTCCTACGAAACTACAACTATATTTATACTTAATAAATTGCTAAAGTTTTCAAAAATAAGTAATAGAGGACAAAGGGAGTCCAACCTACGATATCTTAAGCAATGTAATATAAATTTCGAAGATCCATTAAAAAAGGTTGCCTTGCAAAAGTTATTTGTAAATTCTCAAGTAATGCTCATTTACGGAGCAGCTGGTACGGGAAAGACAACATTGATTAATTACATTTCAAATATGATGAATCAATCAAAGAAACTTTTTCTTACGAAAACGCATACTGCTTTGCAGAATTTGGAAAGACGTATAGAAAATCCGGGTCTTGATTCTGATTTTATAAGTATTGATAGCTTTACAAAGACAATTACACTTACAGATTATGACATAGTTTTTGTTGATGAATGCAGTACAATAGACAATAGAACAATGAAGAGGTTGCTTGAAAAAATTGATGAAAGTACATTGCTTGTTTTAGCTGGAGATATTTATCAAATTGAGTCCATTGATTTCGGTAACTGGTTTTATTATGCCAAGGATATTATTAAAACGGATGGTGCCAATGTTGAACTTTTAAATACTTGGAGAACGGACAAAAAAGAGTTAAAGGGCTTATGGGATGAAGTTAGAAAAATTCAACCTATTATTACTGAAAAACTTGCAATAGATGGTCCCTTTTCAGCTGATATAGGAGAAGAAATATTCGTATCTCAGGATGAAGATGAAATTGTACTATGTTTAAACTATGACGGTAAATTTGGTTTGAACAACATGAACCTTTATTTTCAAAATGCTAACACTAAAAGCGAAGTATATACATGGGCTGAGTGGACATTTAAAGTCGGAGACCCAGTGATTTTTCTCGATACCAAGCGTTCTCCTTTATTATATAACAATTTAAAAGGAAGAATTGTAGATATCTCGAAAAGAGATTCAGCTATATTATTTACGCTTGATATAGACACTATTTTAACAGAGCGGCAATGCAGAAACGAAAGTTTTGAATTTGTTGATGTGACAGATCGTGGAACAAGAATACGCTTAGAAGTAATCGCAAGCGATGATGAATCGGCACCAGAGGAAGAACGATTCAAGACAATTATTCCTTTTCAAATCGCATATGCTGTTTCTATTCATAAGGCACAGGGTTTAGAATATAACTCTGTAAAGATAATTATTCCCTCTTATAATGCAGAAAAAATATCGCATTCTATTTTTTACACTGCAATAACCCGTGCAAAAGAAAAACTCAAGATATTTTGGAGCGCGGAAACAATGAAAGCCATTGTAGAAAGTTTTGATAAAGAAAAAATCGGACAGCGTACGCTTGAGTTTATAGAAAAAAAGCTAGAATAATATAATAGCCTAATCAAACATACAATGTTGAGAAGATAAGATGGCTGCAAAAGGCTTGAATTTCAAGGAATTTTAGCAAATGTGGGTTTGTTTGGTTATAGCCTAACTATTACATGTAGAGACGGTAGTTTTACTTTCAAAAGTGCACACTCCTGAATAAATCAAAGCTAGTAAATAGGGGCTTTTCAAGAGCTTATCGTTGAAAGATACGAGCGGCTATAGAGAAGCCTCTATTTTTGTGGTTTGAGAAAACTGATCGACTCGCTATCGTTTAAAAGTGCATACCTTTGCAAACGATAGTGGTTTCAATTTGCAGGGGTTTGAATAGGAAAACTATTGGAAGTATAGTAAGTTGGAAAGCGAATATCAGAGATTAAAATAGAAGCTGATTAGGTGATGCAAAAATTCAAATATAAAAGCTAGTTGGACTTTTGCGTATTTTTTTGAAGCATCTGGTGATAGGTGATGTAAGCGTAATTGACATTTAATAATTGATTACCATTAACGTTATATTTTATCAGGGATTCCGTAACTCTGCGTGTCGAAAAATAACGAAAAAAGTCCGAGAAAACGGACACTAATCATTGAAATGATGAGACGGTTTCGTTATACCTCAGATAAATAATAAATCGGAGGAAACGGAAATGGGGAACAAAGAAAAAGTATATGAATTGGTTTGCGGTTATATCAGTGAGGCAAAAGATCATACCGTTGCTGGAGTTGAAGTACAGGATGAATTTCTGGAAGGACATCCTTGTGAAAATTTGTATGAAGAAATTTATGAGCGAAAGAAAAGAATTTGTGATAAACTAGGAGTAGAAGAAGATAAGGATCTGAAATTTTTAATCAACCTGATGGATGACATCACGAAAAATGTATGAGTATGGTGTATTGATAGGGGCTGATGAGTTTTAGATTAATAAATCGGAGATGAATAACAAAAGCTGAAATATTGAAGCCGCTGGATACAATGGAAGGGGTAAAAGATAACTATCAGTCGAAATAATAGACGAGGTTATTTTCTGCGAGGTGAAATGTACGGGGTGCTAGCGCATGGGAGAGGCGCATCATTTATTTTAAATGAAGGGAGTGGGTTCGATTCCCACAGCCCCATCAAGGGCACTCAACTTAAAAAGCGAGGTTAAAAGTATGAAAAAGAAAAGAAATATTCTAAAAAAAATATTATTGATGTGTTGTATGGTGGGCCTTCTTTTTTCAGTGACATCATATGAGAATTATTCTGAAGTATCTGCGGCATCAAAGGCCTCATATAAAATTGTCAACAAAAGACAAGTAAAACGATATAAAGACCATAAGGCAGAATATCTCTATCAGCTTCCACAATTGAAGGGAAAGAGCGCAGCTATAAAGAAGATTAACAAATCAATAATGGCTGATTACAAGAAGACATTCGAATATAAAAGAAACTTGTTTGATTATTTTGACGTTTTAAAAAAATCATCACATACTTACATTTTTTATCTAAATAAATGTAAAGTGACATATAATCAAAAAGGATACGTTAGTTTTAAATTTACTAGTAGCTGGTATGCTGGAGGGGTTGGAGAAACAAAGGACTACGGTCTAACCTATCGATTAAGAGATGGTAAGAAGATGACAGTTCAAGATGTGGTTTATGGTAAGAGATCATCTGTCAAGAAAAAGATAGCTGATACGTATGCAAAAAAAGTCTATAGAATAGGCTATAAATATATTATGAAAATGAAATATTCGGACATTGATTTTTATGTTAAACCGGGGAAAAAAGTATGTGTATGTTTTGGTCCATATCAGCCAATGGGAGGACATGGACGTTCAGCAATTGTCTTGAAGGGTAAAATTTAACCAATCAGAGAATTAAATAAATGGTCATATAAAACATCTGTCAGAAATGGCAGGTGTTTTTCTTTTGTTGGGAGCTTAAGGGGCTCCTTTTTTGTATCCGTTTTTAAGGAGGTGAGGCAGAAATGGCAGGTCGTATTCAGGGTATTATCGTAGAGATCGGTGGAGATACAACCAAATTACAGAATGCGCTGAAGGGCGTGAATGGACAGATTAAATCTACCCAACAGCAGTTAAAGGATGTAAATAAACTTTTAAAGCTGGATCCTGGTAATACAGAACTTCTGGCCCAGAAACATAAACTTCTAGGTCTGGCTGTCAGTGAAACAAAGGACAAGCTGGCTACATTAAAAACAGCAGCGGAACAGGCCAATACTGCACTTTGCAAAAGGAGAAATCTCTCAGACACAGTATGATGCCCTACAAAGGGAGATTATTGAGACTGAGCAGGACTTAAAGCGATTGGAAGAACAAGCCAATCAGTCAGCAACAGCAGTGCATAAGATCGCAGCCACTGGAGAAAAGCTGAAAACTGTAGGAAATAACATCTCCTCTGCCGGAGAAAAGATGCTTCCAGTTACCGCTGCGGTCACGGGTTTAGGCGCTGCCTCCGTTACGACTGCAGCAAACTTTGAGTCATCCATGTCTCAGGTTCAGGCAACTATGGGAGTTACCAAAGATGCGGTGTCCTCGGTGAATGGTCAGTCTGTGAATACGATGGATGGCTGAAAGAATTTGTTGAAAATATGATAGTAGAATATTGCTCTGGAACTAGTAGAAGGGACAGTGTTGCTGAAGAGATTCTAAAGGCGGTTGTGAAAAAATGTCCACTTTCATTTGCTATGGAATTATCAGAACTGGCATGTAAATCAGCGGAATCATTATGGGGACAAAGAGTGTCAAGAAAGCATTTTGCGTGGACCATTGGATTCTAGAAAATAATGGATATGAATATCAAAATAAGAGGTCCGAGATAATTCAAGAATATTTGTATGATGGTAAGGGGGTAGATTTTTCTGAGTTTGATATCAGAAATTATGATATAGATCTTCTCTGTAATATTGCGTGTTGTGGATTGGATACAGAAGATGGCGTGGATGTTCGTACGATCAATGAGCATATTAAGAAGATTTATTCCGACTCGGAGCTTGAGGAAGATTCAACTATCCGGAATTTCCGGATAGTTCAAACCGAAGGTCCCCGTCAGGTGACTCGTGATACAAAGCATTATAATCTTCAAATGATTATTGCGGTTGGATTCAAGGTTAATAATGAGCGAGCAGTACAGTTTCGTAAGTGGGCCAATGGCATCGTGAAGGACTACGCCATCAAAGGTTGAGTCATGGATGATGAACGCCTGAAAAATGGTGGCTCTGTGCTCACAGTAGAATATTTCGACCATTTGCTTGAGCAGATTCGAGAAATCCGTCTCTCTGAGCGTAGATTTTATCAGAAGATAACAGATATCTATGCTACAGCTCTTGATTATGACCGAACAGCGAAAACAACAAAGCAATTTTTTGCAAAAGTGCAGAACAAGATGCACTATGCAGTTCACGGACATACAGCAGCGGAGTTGATTTACGAGCGAGCAGATGCAGATAAGCCACACATGGGATTAACTACATGGGCTGCAGCTCCGGAGGGCAAGATTGTAAAAAGTGATGTCAGCATTGCGAAGAATTATCTAACAGATAAGGAAATGCGTTCATTGGAGCGTATTGTATCTGCTTATTTGGATTTGGCAATGGAACGCTGCAGACATCAACCCTGACGGGTGCAAAGATCAAAGAAATGGCAAAAGAAGGCTGTGATCTCAATGGAAACGGATATCCTTATCCATATGTGCTTCTGACCAAAGATGGAACCGATCTGGAGGACGAAAAAGAGTACACCGTTGTGATCTGTGGTTTCTTAAAAGGAATGGAAGACGAGCTGAATCAGCAGGATACCGGAATCGTCGGTCTTGATGCAGCAAAAGAATATCTGAAGAACGTAAAAGAAGTTTCATCCGGTACGCTGGATGACAGTCTGGTCAAAGAACAGAAAAAAAGACCATTATGTGTACGGATGTTGTGATCGAAGAAAATACGTATTACATGGTTTTAAAGAAGCTGGACGGATACGACTGGTCGATGCTGATGCTGGTGCCGACATCGGATCATTATGCGCAGATGTGCCTGCGGGTAGCGGATAATGGAATCGGTATGAGCAAAGAATTCCGGAACAGCAGCCACCCGCTGGCAAAGAAAATCCCGATTCTTGCGATGACAGCCAACGCATTTTCAGAAGATGTGCAGAATGCCTTCAAAGCGGGCATGAACGCACACATAGTAAAACCGGTGGATATGAAGGTACTGATAAAAACAGTGCGGAATCTTCAGACGGGCGCCGGAGCGGCAGGAACTTTAAATTGAAAAAATCCGGCAGAGTGTTTATAATGGATGGGAAAAACAAAACAGAAAGGCAATGCCGTTATGCGTAAAATTACAGAATTAAAAGAAAAACAGGAGATTGCGCTTGGAATATTACTGTATCTGGATGAAGTCTGCCGGAAACATCACCTGATCTATTTTGCAGCAGATGGAACGCTGCTCGGGCTGATCCGGCATCAGGGGTTCATTCCGTGGGATGATGATGTGGATGTCTGGATGCCGAGAGCGGATTATGAAAAACTGGAACAGATTGTAAACAGCGAAACGGATACACCGTACCGCGTCATGAATTTTCATAATACAAAGGGTTTCACACTGGCATACGGAAAGCTGGTACACACCGGAACGAGTCTTGTTGAGCACGTGGCAGGAGCTGTGGATACCGGTCTTTTCGTCGACATTTTCCCGTTTGACGGACTGCCGGAAAAAGATACACCGGAGTACGACCGTCACTGGAAAAAGCTGCTGTTTCTGGAAAGCCAGCGGATGAATGCATTCCGCACCTACCGCCAGACCTTAAAAGGAAACAAAGGAAGCTTCGCAAAATGGTGCAAATGGGCGATCCGGAAATGTTATGGAAAAGAGCGGATTCTGCGCGAGATGGAAAAAGAGTGCAGAAAGTACCGCGCGGAGGACTCAAAGTGGGTGGCCTGCCAGTGCGGCGGTTACCGCAAGTCGGACGCGATTCCCAAAACAGCGATCGAAGAGATCGTGCGCCTTCCGTTTGAAGGCCATCTGATCAATGCCCCGGCGGGATACGAGACGTATCTTCACACCCTGTACGGCGATTACCATCAGCTTCCGCCGGAGGATCAGCGTCATCCTGCGCATGTGGGAGATGCCTACTGGCGTTAGAACAGAGAAAAAAGCAGATGAGAGGTAAGCAATGAGTAAAATACTGGTGCTGGGACGTACCATGGACATGGGCGGAACGGAAGTGGCCATGGCAGCGCTGCTGCAGAAACTGGTGGAGAAAAAAGAAGATGTAACGCTTCTTCTGGTCGAAAAAAGAGGCGTTCTGCTGGAGCGGATTCCGAAGGAAGTGGAAGTGCGCCAGATGATCTGGGACAAAAAGCCGCATCCGGCTTTGGAACGGATTGTGGGAAAACGGGAGACACCGGCAGAACGGTCTTTCTATGCCAGAGGAATGGGCGTATTTCTGATGCGCGTCGTGTATGGAAAGAAACGGTATGGAAAACTGTATGAACGGATTCTGGAGTGTGTGGAGCCGGAAACAAAACAATACGATCTTGTTTTCGACTTTTTCGGATTCGGTGCGTTCACAACCGCATTCGGAGCCAGAAAGACGAATGCGCGGAAAAAAGCGGTCTGGTTCCACGGAGAAAATCTCTGGTGGCTGTTCCGGACCAGGGACTTTATTCCGGAGTATGATAAAATTTACTGCGTTTCCGAGCCTGTCCGGAAACAGGTCATTGCCCGTTTTCCGGAACTCGCAGACCGGACAGAGGTTCTGCTGAATTTCATTGACATCAAACAGGTGCAGAGACGGAGTGAGGAGCCGCTTAGCGATCCGCAGTACACAGGAGAGCTGAAATTTCTGACGGTGGGAAGAGCTTCGGAAGAAAAAGGATATGATATTGCGGTGCAGATCACGGCGGAGCTGAAAAAACGGGGACTTTGCTTCAAATGGTTCATTATCGGTGATGGAAGAGATCTGAACAAGCTGCGGACCATGGCAAAGGAATATCAGGTGGAGCAGGAAATTATTTTTCTCGGAATGCGCGAAAATCCTGCGCCGTACGTAAAATCCTGCGACCTGTATCTCCAGCCGTCCCGTCACGAAGGCTATCCGATTACGATTGTAGAGGCGAGAAGCCTGCAGAAGGTCATCATCGCTTCCGATATTCCGTCCATGCGCGAGCAGATCCGGGATGGGGAAAACGGATATCTCTGTCCGCTGGATGTGATGCAGTTTGCCGATAAAATCCAGAAAGTGCTGGCAGATCAGGAAGGACGCGATGCGGTCAGAAAGAAGCTGCGGGAGGAACCCATTGATTTTTCAGCGGGATATGCGCAGATAGAAGCGTTTGCAAAAAAATAAAAGAGAAACAGCAAGAAAAAACGCCAGAACCGGCGATAAGATATTTCCGGTTCCGGCGTTTCTTTAGTTCTGGCGTCCCTGCTTGCTCTGCTGCTTGTTTTCATACATATATTTATCTGCTTTGTCAAACAGCGTGCGGAGCGTACATTCGTTGTAATCGGTGGAAAGTGCCAAGCCGTGGGAATAGCTGATGCGGAACTGGGTTCCGTAGCCGTTGAACTGTTCGACTTCGTTCTGAAACTCTGTGAGGATTTCTGTGATGCTTTCGCGGGTTGCATCATAGATGACCGCCATAAATTCATCGCCGCCGTATCTTCCTACGAAATGCTTCGCGGGAATCGAGTTTCGCAGCAGCCGGGCAAAGTTCAGAATCAGCTGGTCGCCGATGGAGTGGCCGAGGCTGTCGTTGACGCGTTTCAGGTTGTTCATGTCAAAGACGATACAGGCGGTAGGAGTTTTGATGAATTCCACATTGTGGAACAGCTCTTCGCACTTGCTCTTGTTCGGCAGTCCCGTGTGAAGGTCGATGTAGGCTTTCTGTTCCAGCTGGCGGTTGGCATGGGAAACTTTGACTGCGGCAACCGTTTCATCTGCCATCTGGAAATACGTCTCGCTCATGTCTACCAGATCCGCCGTTCCGTTTTCTCCGGATCTGACCTTCTGAATTTCATTTTTCAGTTTATCCCAGTAGGCAATCTGGACATCCAGTTTTTTCTGATAATCCTTGTCGGAAAGACTCACGAGATCGTAGTGGCCGTCCTCGTATTTCAGTCCGCTTAAGATATTGTCCAGGTAAGGTCTATCTCAAATCCGGAAAGATCCTAGACTTCAATACTCTTTTTTCCCTTCCTGAAGCTCCTTTTTCTCCCCTCGTCCCGCTGAAACATGCTTTCCGCATCCTGAAACAGAAGCCTTCTTTCATCTTTCAGACGGATTACCGTTTCTAAACCGCATTCCTTCAAAGTATTGATAAACGGGGCATTCAGGTACAGTGCATCCGCCATAATCACATCTGCGAAATGACCATGCCTTTTCTTTAAATGCCGGATGAGCCTTTTCGCTCCTGTCAGTTCCCCTTCATCTTTTTCTGAACCATCTCTGGGTTTCAGCATTTCCTGCCCAAAGATCACATGCGGCGATTTTCCTACCGTCATACATACCACACTTCGATGAAAGTATTCTGTCTTCCTCGTCCCGTTCTTTCGGCTCAGGCAGTCTGGACAGGACTTTTTTGTACTGCTGAATAATTCCACCCCATCAATACCTGCCGCAACATATCCGCCTATGGTTCCTTCCCGAAATACGCGGTTGCGTTTCAGAACATCAATCGTCTGCGCGTGAATTTCCTCGATTTCTTTTGGATCAATCCGGGAAAGAAGATCCCTGACTGCATCAACTTTTGGGATTTTTCCACGGATACAGTTTTTCGGTCGTTTCTCCATGCTTTCCGGCGCTGAAAAAATGGTGTGAAAACTTTCATACTGAAGCATCAGGAAAATCAGCACTGGCATAACGATATTAAACAACGGGATGGGTTTTCTTTTTCTTTCATCGGATAAACCCTTGATTTTTTGTGGAATTTTGTATACACTTTTCATATAAGTTAGCAGTTTCTTCAATGCTAATTTTTCATTAAGGACACCTTCTTTCGTATGTTTGTGGGGTAACATAATTATACAATAAAAGGTGTCCTTTTTGATTGTTTATTGCAGTAGTGGAAGAAACAAGAATCCCCCTGCTTTAGCTGTGGGGAGTGTCAAAGTCTACAATTGGAAGCGAGGTGAAGCATTTGGAAAAAGAAAAACAGAAAACAGAGAGAAAAGAACATATTCTGGTCTGTCTGTCATTTTCGCCGTCCAATGAAAAAATTATCCGGACTGCGGCACAGATGGCCCGGGCATTTGGTGCTAATTTTACAGCACTGTATGTGCAGACCGCGGAACCGGCAGAGAAAACGCCGGAGGATCAGGCAAGGCTGCAGAAGCATATCCGCCTGGCAGAACAGAGCGGGGCGGAGATTGTAACGACGCACAGCGAGGACATTGCCCTGCAGATTGCAGAATATGCGAGAATTTCCGAAGTAACGCGGATTGTCATTGGAAAAAGCATGATGGATCAGGGATTTTTTCGAAAGAGAAGGGAATGGACCGAACGGCTGACCGATCTGGTGCCGGATTTGGAAATCCATATCATTCCGGATTCCAATATCATTACCATATATCTGGTCGGCGTTATGATGACGTCCATTCTGACCAGCGGTTATACCTGCAGCGTAATCAGTTCTGTGATCAGTGTAGTGCTGTTTAACTACTTCCTGACAGAACCGCGTCTGACACTGTACGCGTACGGTTCCGGTTATCCGGTGACCTTTGCCATCATGCTGGGCATTTCCATTCTGACAGGTACGCTTGCATCAAAATTAAAAGAGAATGCAAAGCTGTCTGCGCGGGATGCGTTCCGGACGAAAATTCTTTTCAATACCAGCCAGCTTCTGCAGAAGGCAGAGGATGCGTCGGAGATTTTTGATATTACAGCGACAAAGCTTGTAAAACTGCTGGGAAGGGATCTGACGGCCGCACCGGCAGGGGCACAGGAGAGCAGAATTGTCCGCGGAACACTTTACAGCGCGCAGACAGGAGGAAAGACGGAAAAAATCTTTGACCCAAGGGAACAGGAAATCATTCAGTGGGTTCTCGACAGCCGGAAAAGAGGAGAAAAATGTCTGGATCGCGGTGGAGGACAACGGCCCCGGGATTCCAAAAGAGTCCAGAGAGCATGTGTTTGAGATGTTCTATTCCGGGAAAAATAAAGTAAGCGACAGCCGCAGAAGCCTTGGCCTTGGACTGGCACTCTGCCGTTCGATTGTAAATGCGCACGGCGGGGAGATAGCACTTTATGACTGCGATCCACAGGGCTGCTGCTTTCGGTTTAACCTGCCGCTCAGTGAGGTGAATTTGAATGAATAAGACATTAATTCTGGTTGTGGAAGATGATACGCCGGTTCACAACCTGATTACTACGACGTTAAAAACACACGATTATAAGTATATTTCTGCAAAGAACGGTGCGGGTGCCATTATGGAGGCATCCACACATAATCCCGACATTGTTCTGCTCGACCTTGGCCTGCCGGATATTGATGGCGTAGAGGTGATTGAAAAGATTCGAAGCTGGTCGAATATGCCGATTATCGTAATCAGTGCAAGAAGTGAGGACAGCGATAAAATCGAGGCATTGGACGCAGGAGCGGATGATTATCTGACGAAACCGTTTTCTGTGGAGGAACTGCTGGCCCGCCTTCGAGTCACACAGCGCCGTCTGTCCCAGATGCAGGCAGAAAATGGAGTCCAGTCGGCTGTCTTTGAAAACGGCGCACTGCGGATCGAGTACGCAGCGGGGTGCGCATATCTTGACGGAGAGGAACTTCATCTGACACCAATCGAATACAAGCTGCTCTGCCTGCTGTCGCAGAATGCAGGGAAGGTGCTGACGCATACGTTTATCACACAGAAAATCTGGGGAAGCAGCTGGGAGAACGATATCGCTTCCCTCCGTGTTTTCATGGCGACGCTTCGGAAAAAGCTGGAAAAGAACGGAGAGCAGACGCAGTATATCCAGACGCATATCGGGGTTGGCTACCGGATGCTGAAGGTAGAGTAAAAGAAGAAAAAATTTGACTTTACAGGCCTAAAATGATAGCATAAAGGACAGAGAACGCAGTTTTGGGAGGACGAAAAAACGGATGATGAAAAACCTCGAAGTACTGGAGGAAATTAGAAAACAGGGAAAAAATCTGATCGAGACAAAACGGGATGAGTTTGTAAAGCAGAATCTTTTATCGGACGAGTTTATTCAGATGATGCAGAAGAACAAAAAGCCGTTCGAGCTTCTGATGTCGTATTATCAGTGCGCCATTATGGAAATCGAGACAAAGTTCCGGGTGCTGAATCAGGAATACTCGCTTTCCTATGACCAGAACCCGATCGAAGGAATCAAAACAAGGGTCAAATCGTATGAGAGCATTATGCGGAAAATCCGCGTGAAAGACATCCCGGTCACACTGGAGTCTATCGAGGAAAATATCCGCGATATCGCCGGTGTGCGCGTGATCTGTTCTTTTCCAAGCGATATTTATAAGCTGGCAGACAGTTTTCTGAAACAGGATGACATTACGCTGATTGAGCGGAAGGACTATATTCAGCATCCGAAGGAGAGCGGCTACCGCAGTCTTCATCTGATCGTTCAGGTGCCGATCTTTTTACAGGATACAAAGAAACTGGTCTACGTGGAAGTACAGTTCCGTACGATCGCGATGGATTTCTGGGCGAGTCTGGAGCATAAGATGCGCTACAAGAAAAATATTCCCGAAAATCATGTCAAATATCTGCAGGATGAACTCTACGACTGCGCAAGACAGAGCGCGGAGCTGGATAACCGTATGCAGAATATCCGGAATCTGATTGCAGAGGAAGCAGAAGAGGAAAACCACTGCACCTTTGTAACGCTGCCGATGCGATGACGGATTTGAAACAAGGAAGATGCAAAATGAAACAGTGTATGGATGCAGATAATCTTCACCGCCGCCTGAAAAAGATCATCGGTCAGGTGCAGGCGATCGACCGTATGGGTGGATGAGGATGTGCCGTGCGAGGATATCCTGGCGCAGATCAATGCGGCAAAATCGGCACTTCATAAAGTAGGACAAGTTGTCCTCGAGGGCCATATCCAGCACTGCGTGCGCGACGGCATCGAGCACGGAGATGCGGATCAGACGATTGTACAGTTTACGAAGGCTGTGGAACGGTTTGCAAATATGAAATAAAAATAAGAAGATAAGATGAAAAGAGAACTTCCGGCAGGAGCAGAAAAAAGATGCTTCGTCGGAAGTTCTTTTTGTTTTTCTGATTTTGAAAAACTCCTCTTGATAACCAATACCCCTATAGGTATACAAGGAGGAAATAGTGTGAAAAAGTTAGAGGAGTTTCTCGAGTGGGGAGGAACGAAGAAGGACATCACGCTGGCATGCGCCGACAAGAGCAAAAAGCTTTTCGTCTTCCTTGTGTAAATCGATCATGGTAAAAATCCTCCCAAAAACAAAATAGAAATAAGTCGTTGTATCCTGTTTCTAGCGTACCGGATTTTGCAGAAAAGACAAGTGCGTACCTGAAAGTGGCATGGTTTCCAAAAGATACTAATGGACTTCGAAATTAAAGAATCAGCTCCTGTTCCCGGAACAGTGCGTCGACCGCCTCTTCATACTCGGCAAGTCGGTTCGCCTTTTTGATCTTTTTCAGATATTTCTGCGGATTGGTAAACGACATTCCAAGATAAATCCACAGTGCTTTTAATTTGAACAGCACATTTTTATCCCCGGAAATCACACGCGCATAACCGGCGCAGAGATCCTCACAGAACGCGTGCAGCAGCTCTTTATCGGGAGCAGAGGCTTCGCCGCCTGCCGGATCTGCACTGCGCAGCATCCCAATCAGCCACGGATTCTGCAGTACCCCGCGTCCGAGCATCACCTTCTCCGTGTCCGGAAACTCACGGCAGAGATTCTGAAAATCATCGGGTGAGAAAATGTCACCGTTGTAGCAGAGCGAGCAGCGGCTCGTCTCATACGCTGTCCGGTAGCACTCCATGCGCGGCGTAAATTTATAGAAATCTTTCTGAATCCGCGGATGAATGATCAGTTCCTCGAGCGGATATTTGTCGTAAACCGTAAGCAGATCCTCCCACTCGTCGGTATCCGTTGTGCCAAGCCGCGTTTTGATCGAGATGCGGCAGTCGCACGACGAAAAAATCTCATCGAGAAACGCGTCGAGCGTATTCGGCCACGCGAGCAGCCCGGAGCCGCGCCGCTTGGCGACAACCGTGCCGGACGGGCATCCGAGGTTCAGATTGACGGTATCGTAACCGTACTCCCTCAGCTCCTTTGTCAGGGACAGAAAATCTTCCGCCTGATTAGTGAGAATCTGCGGAATCACCGTCATCCCTTCGTTGTGCTCCGGGAGAATATCGTTCCGTTCGCGGGAACTCATTTTTTTATTTGTAATAAACGGCGTGAAATAACGGTCCGCCGCCGGAAAATATTTGTGGTAAGCATTCCGGTACACATATCCGGTCAGCCCTTCCATCGGGGCGAGATAAAACTGCATGATGATAAAATCCTTTCGAAAAATAGTCAGGGAACTGCAGAAAATGACTGCATTTCCCAATATCCAAAAGTGTACCACAAAACCATGGAAAACGACAGAAAAAGTTCCTACAGAAAGTGCAGTCAGACACCGAGAAGCACGGAAATACAAAATATACTAAAATAGTGGGAAAAATAGAGAAAAAATGCAGAAAAGGTCTTGACTTTAAAGTGTACTTGAATGATACACTGATTCCAGAAGGAAACATAAGGGAGGACTTTCAAGATGGAAAAAGTAAAAAAAGTAGCCCTTTCCGGCATGATCTTTGCGATCGGCCTGATCCTGCCGTTCTTCATCGGCCAGATCCCGGCAGTTGGAAAAATGCTCCTGCCGATGCACATCCCGGTGCTGATCTGCGGCCTGATCCTCGGCTGGCAGTACGGCCTTGCCGTCGGCTTTCTGCTGCCGCTTGTGAGAAGCGTCCTGTTCGGCATGCCGGTGCTCTATCCTAATGCAATTGCCATGGCATCTGAGATGGGCACCTACGGACTCGTCGCCGGATGGCTTTACAGCCACGCAAAATGGCAGCGGACGAAAGAACGGTACGAGGAGTCGGGCGGAAATGTCGATTACAAGCGGTTCGAACAGGAAGTCCTTGTGCCGCTTAAAAAGGGCGAAACGGTGTTCTACCGCCCCTATTATCCGCCGAAATGAAGCTTCCTTGAGACAGCAGAAATCGTGCCGTGCCGCGTCAATATCGTGGAGGGAACGTACTCCTGCCATGAACGGCTGGAAGCATACTACGATCTGAAGGTCTTCCTCACGATCGATCCGGTCGAGCAGATCCAGAGAATTGAAAAGCGGAACGGGAGTGAAAAGGCGGTGGAATTTCAGAAGAAATGGATTCCGCTCGAGGAGCTGTATTTTGAAAAATGCCGCACCAGAAGCCGGTGCGACGTCTGTTTTACAATGTGTGATGAGATGTAGAAAAAATCCGATACAGAATCTTTTTTGAGGGGTCCTCAAAGATTTCTGTACCGGATTTTTCTAATTCTGCATATGAATCTGCTCGCCCGTCACCGGCGCAAAGCAGCGAAGCGTTTCGCCATCGAGATTCTCGCGGTGCATATCAACCGCAGAAATCTGATGATTGTCATACGTCGTATAATAGTAAATTCCCTGCGTCGCATTGCAGCAGGAAGTATAGAGCGTGATCTCATACTTTCCGTCCGCCACCTCGCAGCATCCTCTCTGCTGGTCAACAGAATTTAAAATATGGAAAAACTGGCTGACACTCTCCGTTTCGCTGTTTCCCGAGATCGAGTTCTGCTTTACAAACGCCACGCGTGCAAAGCGGGAAGCAGACGAGAGGTCGCCCGGCAGTCCAAGACCGCCCATGCCACGGCTGTACGTAGAAAGATCGAGCTGGTTGGAAAACGTGTTGGCCGGCTGTTTCGGTGACAGATGCAGGTAATTGTTCAGTGAGAACATCTGCATTGGAAACGGCGGATTGTTTGTCAGAACGCCGACCGGATTGTCGTAGACATGCAGACCGTCCGCCGTGGATTCCACGGTGATGGCACCCGATGCATCTGCGATGATCCAGTGAAGCTGTGCGAGCGGAAGATTCTTTTTAAAAGGTGTGCTGATGAGATTGATACGGGAGAGGGATTCTTTTGCTTCCGCAAGCGAAGCACATGTACCGAGAATCCACGGGATCAGCTCGAACTGTGCGATATTGTCTTTCTCCGGTTTCGGATCGAAATAAACGGCATTTCCTACAAAATTAAGGCCGGCGATACCAAGCCCCTTTTCATTGAACGCCTCATAATAGAGCGGGTAATCATCCATCACACACGCCATGCCGATCATTGCATAGTGATGGGAAAGGGACGGCATATGAAGAAAGGAAAACGGGTAATTGCGAGGTGTAACGGTGATCTGGTCGCCATAGGAAAATTCATAATCGAGTGTGCGGCCCATATAAAAGTCGCGTGTTTGATAGGTTGCTGCTGTACACATAGAAAAACTCCTTTCGATGGACGGGTTGTCATTGCTGTAAGGTATCATAGCACAGAAGCGGAGGAACGAACAGGAGAAAAATATGAAAAAAGTATAAAAAAGGATCCTGTCAGGCAGGATTCTTCAGAGTGGAGACAAAACCCTGCTTTTGCAGGGTTTGCTATGGGTGTTTTTTGAGGGATGATTGCTCAGATACGCTCCGGGTCGCTGACCGGTACCTGTTTCGAAGCAGCAGATCAGACATAGATGCTGTGATTTGAAAGGATGCTGCAGGAAGAGGTGGAATTACGCAAGATGCTTCCAGAAGTGTTCTATGACAGCAACGGATTCTGCACTGACAGGTTTCGGAACAGCGGACGGTTTTGCAAGAAAATAGCCCTGCAGGAGATCAACATCCAGTTCCAGTACCTTCAAAAGTTCAGCTGGAGTTTCCAGACCCTCGGCAATGATTTTCATGCCTCTTTGATGTGCATAGGAAACAATATTTTCTACGATCTGCTGCTTGTCCGGATCGGAGTCGATATCGCGGATGATGGAAAGATCCAGCTTGATATACGCCGGTGCAAGCTCCAGAAGTGTTTTTTCATTGCTGTAGCCGCTGCCGTAGTCATCCAGGGCAAATACACCGGAAAATCCCGGCATCTCACGTTTTTTCAACAGAGCTGTAAGATCCGGTGAATCCTCCTCTGTGATCTCGATGACAATCCGATCCTGAAGAAAGCTGTATTGTTCGACGTAAGCCACTGACTCATCGTGATTCATGTATTGGCTTGCAATCGAATTGACAAAGAGAAGCTCATCACCGCGTATCTGATGGGTGGAGAGGAATGTGGCATAGGATTTTGCAGAGAGAAACATAGTCAGACGTTCTATTTCATGCAGGCACTCTTCCTCGTGAGCCAGCTGCAGGATCTGATCCGGACGAGTAAGTGCCGGGAGATTTCCGCGCATCAGCGCCTCGTAGGCGTAGATACTGCCGTCCGCAGCGGAAACAATTGGCTGGAAGTAATACGTAAACAGCTCTTCATTCAACATTTTATGGAACAGGCGGCGCATCTCGGTTTCCTTTGCATTTTTTGTAAAAAGCTCCAGATCGAATTCGGTAATGTACCCTTTTTCTGCTTTCTTTACCTGGTACATTGCGAAATCCGCATATTTTTTCAGCGTAGACAGATCTGTACTGTTTTCCGGATACCAGGAAACTCCGCTGGAAAGGCGAAGGGGCAGTTTACGACCACTTGGCAGCTCCAGAGCTGTATTTGAAACCGCAAGGGAAAGATTCTGCAGAAGTGCTCGAATTTCTTCCTGCGATTGGTAGCCGTAGAACAGAAGATTAAATTCATCGCCGGAAATACGGGCACAGAGCGTTTTGGCCGGCACAGAGGAGATAAAACACTGTCCTGCCTGCCGGATATAGGCATCGCCCCAGTCGTGGCCGAAGGTGTCGTTGGTGCGTTTTAGATTGTCAAGGTCGATCATCAGAAGGGCAGCGTGACCGAGAACTTCCGAATGCTCAAAAAGAGCTTCACTTTCCCGCTGAAACGCGCGTCGATTGTAGAGACCGGTCAATGCATCGTAATCACGCTCGTGCTCCATGCGCTGCCGTTCCAGCATAACGGAGGTAAAATCTTCGACAAGTCCGATCTGCGCATAGCCCTCGCGGGAGGTCTCCATACGGATGTAGCGGATTGTTCCGTCAGAAAATGAAATTTCATACACCTTAGAATGTCCGACCCATACGGTATGAGAATGTGTCTGGTCAAATTCACGCAGCATCTGCTGGAAATACCGGGTGGAAAGCCCGGAGACATCTTCAGATGGAAGGTTGAGCATGGGAAAAAAGTTCTTTGTGACATAGACCGTGTTGAGATCAAAACGCATCTCATAGCCACCCAGTTCAATACTTGCCATTTCCATGATACGCAGGAATTTTGTGGAGGTTGTCAGAATAATATGGATACTGCTGTCATCGGAAAAGTCACCTTCTTCCAGGTAATTGGGAAGATAGGCAGCCTTTTCTTTCTCTGTAAGATAAGGGGAAAGATCAACGACCTGTCCCATCTGCTCAAGCGTATAGGCGGTATCGGCGTAGGCGGAAAAAATATTTGGCATGGCAAGGGCACCAACCCTTCCTTTGGCGGCATCGAGAACATTTTTTTCCAGGTCATTGATGCTGCCCTGACTGGAGGCTTCGACCGTAATATGCTCTTTTTTTCCGATCGTTGTATTGAATTCCTCAACAAGACGTTCAAAGGAAGCTAACTGATCTCCGTTGTAATACGTCCATACGGTCAGCGTAACGGGTTTGTCGGAGGCGCGGCATCCGCCAAGAAGCGATACAGCGAGAACAGAACTCAAAAGAACGGTTGTGGCTTGATTTAAAAAAATTATAACATAAAGGAACAGGAGCCGCAATCGAAATTAAGCCGTGGAACAGAAAAGTTGTTACAGTTCACTGGTTCCCAGCGAACTGTAACATTCGCAGCCCTCATTTAAAGT
>OLNL01001457.1_pt1 | contig 21709 bp, 20 predicted proteins | sample 1672181 | NCBI WGS metagenome assembly OLNL01 (sample SAMEA3136656, study PRJEB25190) | human gut metagenome | biome: human gut; feature: human-associated habitat; material: faeces | place: Austria | collected 2013
AAACGGCAAAGCCGCCGCAGGGGAAAACGCTCCTGCGGCGGTGCCGCCGGCAACTCTGCCGGTCTTGGAACCGCTGTGTGAAAGTGTAGAAAACACACAGCGGGAAAAGTTGGCTTCGTTCGGCCGCTTAGTCCTCGACCTTCGGCCAGCTCTTGGACAGCTTTGCGCGCTCCTTGATGGACAGGCCGAACAGATTGATGAAGCCTGTTGCATCGGCCTGGTTGTAATCCTCGTCCACGCCGAAGGAAGCGGTCTGCTCATCGTACAGGGTGTACGGAGAGGTAACGCCTGCGTTGATCATGTTGCCCTTGTAGAGCTTCAGCTTGACGTCGCCGGTCACGGTCTTTGCCAGGCTGTTGGCGAAGGCATCCAGAGCCTCGCGCAGCGGGGTGAACCACTGGCCGTTGTAGACGATGTCAGCGTACTTCTGAGCAAGCTGCTCCTTGAGGTGTGCGCTCTCCTTGTCGAGGGTGATGGTCTCCAGCACATTGATGGCCTTGTACAGGATGGCACCGCCGGGAGTCTCATACACGCCGCGGCTCTTCATGCCGACCAGACGGTTCTCAACGATATCCAGCAGGCCGATGCCGTTCTCGCCGCCGACCTTGTTCAGGTACTCGACCAGCTCCACAGCGCCCATCTCCTTGCCGTCGATTGCGGTGGGGATGCCCTTCTCGAAGTGGATGGTGAGGTAGGTCGGGGTATCGGGAGCCTGCTCCGGGGAAACACCCAGTTCCAGGAAACCAGGCTTGTTGTACTGCGGCTCGTTGGCGGGGTTCTCCAGATCCAGACCCTCGTGGCTCAGGTGCCACAGGTTCTTGTCCTTGGAGTAGTTGGTCTCGCGGTTGATCTTCAGGGGGATGTGGTGAGCCTCGGCGTAGTCGATCTCTTCGTCACGGCTCTTGATGTCCCACTCACGCCAGGGAGCAATGATGGCCATATCCGGGCACAGGGCCTTGAGGGTCAGCTCAAAACGCACCTGATCGTTGCCCTTGCCGGTGCAGCCGTGGCAGATGGCATCTGCGCCTTCCTTGATGGCGATATCGGCCAGAGCCTTTGCAATGCAGGGGCGTGCAAAGCTGGTGCCCAGCAGGTAGTCCTCGTACTTTGCACCGAACTTCAGGGTGGGGAAGATGTAGTTCTCCACAAAGTCCTTCTTCAGATCCAGAACGTACAGCTTGGAAGCGCCGGTAGCCTTGGCCTTTTCCTCCAGGCCGTCCAGCTCGGTGCCCTGGCCCACGTCACCGGAAACGGCGACGACTTCGCAGTTGTTGTAGTTTTCCTTCAGCCAGGGAATGATAATGGAGGTATCCAGACCACCGGAGTAGGCCAGAACGACTTTTTTGATGTTTTCCTTTTTCATAATAAACGCGCTCCTTTTAATAAAAATACACTTTTGTATCCTGATGCGCACTTTCCCTTCGCATCCTCTGTCTTTGATTCGCGGTTGATGCTTTTATTATACACAGCGCGGCTTTTCCGTCAATGCTGAAAACTGCCAAACATGCCGCGCGTTTGCGGCAGGATTTGTTGCATCTTGTATGTTTATGCAGTATTATTTGTTTATATTCAAATTTTATGCAGTTAAAATGTATATATGAAATGCAAAAAAGCGTCCCGAAGGACGCTTTCTTTATGTCTGGTATCTTCCCAGGATCTCCTCCACCTGTTTCTGTGTCAGCGGGTGGGTTGGCTCCGGCTTTTCATTGCCCCTGCGCAGGGGCAGCCACCAGGTGGACAAGCCCAGCCAGCCGAACTTATAGGCGGTGTGGGGCTCACGGCCCACGCAGGTGAAGCCCAAGCGGGCATGGATACGCTCACTGGCGGGGTTGGGGTCTGCCACAAGGGCGTAGACATTCCAGTAACCCATCCCGTCCAGAATATCCAGCAGAGCGCGGTAGAGGGTATCCCCCACACCAAAGCCCCGGGCATCGGGGGCACAGTAGATGGTGCTCTCCACAGCCCAGTCGTAGGCCTCCCGGGGGTGGTAGCGGTGGGCACAGGCATAGCCCAGCAGCTTCCCGTCCCCATCCCGGGCCAGCAGCAGAGGGATCAGCGCACGGGTGCTGTCCACCCAGTCCTCATACTCCGGCAGGGAAGAGGGCGTTACCTGAAAGGTGGCCGTGTGGTGCAGGACATACCAGTTGTAGATGTCCAGGATCTCCGCCGCATCGGCCCGGGTGGCCAGCGAGAGCCGGGGCAGGTTCTTCTCAGCCCATTCGGCGCACATGGCTTCCTTCTGTGCCTTGGTCAGCTTTTTCAGGGCTGCTTCCCGGCGCAGGGCGGCAGATTTGTCTGTGCACCGTTCCAGATACGCGAACCGCTGTGCCCCCAGCGCACGGGTGCACTTGGCCCCCTTCCCGCTCTTGTGGGCGTGCAGGCGGCTGGCCGGGTCATTTGTCCAGCCCGTGTAGAGCTGGCCGCCTGCGCAGCGCACCATATAGACATAGGCCCGCTCCGTCTTCTCCGCTTCCCCGCTCATATCACAGTCTCCCGTTGTTTTTCAGCACCTGACGGCAGGCGGCCAGCGCCGTCTCCTTGTCCTTTGCGGTGATGAGGAAGCGGCTGGCGTGGCAGAAGCTGATGCCCTCGATGCCGCTCTTCTGCTCAATGACCTCCCGCGGCTGGCCCGCCCAGCTCTGGGGGAAAGGCAGCTTCGGCTTTTTGGTCTTGTGGTCGGTCACGCACTGGGCGCTCCACCCGCCGCGCTGGCTGGGGTAGATGACGAAAAGGGCATCGGTCTTGTACAGGCCATTCTTCCAGGGCAGGTAGCAGGGCAGGATCACGATGCCGTCCCGGGAATTCTTATAGGCCTGCTGCACTTTCTCGTCGGCGCGGTTCACGGCGTTCGCGCTCTCGATCTGGTTTTCCAGGATCTGCTTTGCCACAGCCACCGCCTTGAAGAAGCAGGTGTCCTGATCCTCCTTGGAATCCCACACCGGGTTGAAGAAGCCGATGGCATCGCACAGGCTGTTCTGCTCGCCGGTGTTGTCGTTCAGGTCAAGGGGCTGGATAAAGTTTTCATCGATGAGCCGGGCCTGACGCTCCCCCACCAGCCCCGGGCCCAGCACCCGCCACAGCAGGCCGAAGGCCGCATAGGGGATGCCGTTGGCGCGGTACTCGCGGGGCTCCTGATGGTGATCGAACATGCCAAAGCCGATATCATACACGATGCCGTCGAAATCGTCCGGTACCACAAAGCCGCGGGTGATCCTGATGTCCGGCCGGATGATCTGCAGCAGCGCCGTTGCAAATACGTCGTCCGCATGGAACTTGCCGGCGTGGGTAAATCCGTTTGCAGGAATTTTCATAACAGCAATACCTCGTTCTCTTTCTTTGGGAACAGTATATCACATTCTGAAGCAGGGGACAAATTTTTGTGCACAACAAAGACCCGCCGGGCAGCATACGCCACACAGCGGGTCTGAAAGGAGGAAGTGCCGTTTCAGGGCACCTTATGAGAAGCGTGTGTTACAGGACGATGGGTTTCTCCGGGTCGATCTCCAGGTTTTCGCCGTTGGATTCGATCACGCGGCGGTACCACTCGTAGCTCTTTTTCTTGTAACGTTCCAGCGTACCGGAGCCGTCGCTGTTCAGGTCCACATAGATCATACCGTAGCGCTTTTTGATCTCCGCCGTGGAGCAGGAGATCAGGTCAATGCAGCCCCAGCTGGTATAGCCCATCACGTCCACGCCGTCGTGCAGCGCTTCGCTGACCTGCACCAGGTGGTCGTTCATGTAGCGGATGCGGTAATCATCCTCCACCGTAAAGCTACCGTGGCCGTCCGGCACCAGGGTGTCGTTGGCACCCAGGCCGTTTTCGGCAATGAACAGGGGCTTGTGGTAGCGGCTGTACAGCCGGTTCAGGGTGTAGCGCAAGCCCTTAGGGTCGATCTGCCAGCCCCACTCGCTGACCTTGGAATACGGATTGCGCTTGAGGGTGGGGACCATGTTGCTGCCGGTGGGCTCACCCAGCGAGTGGTCGGCGGCGGCGCAGTTGCTGGAATAGTAGCTAAACGAAACAAAGTCCACAGTGTGGGTCAGGGCTTCGCGGTCCTCATCGCTGATCTCCAGTTGCACGCCCTTTTCCTCAAACACGCGCTTGGCGTAGTAGGGATAGGCACCCAGGGCCTGCACGTCCGAGAACAGGTACACCTCGTTGTCCAGCTCCATCACCTCGATGATGTCATCGGGATTCGGGGTGAGCGGGTAGATGGTAACGGCCAGGATCATGCTGCCCACCTTGTACTCCGGGTCGATGCTGTGGGCCAGCTGCACAGCCTTGGCGCTGGCCACCAGCTCGTAGTGGATGGCCTGATACAGCTGCTGGTTGCTCAACTGGGCCTTGGGGGTCAGGATGGCACCGCTGACAAAGGGCTGGTGCAAAATGGAGTTGATCTCGTTGAACGTGATCCAGTACTTCACCTTGCCCTTGTACCGCTCAAACAGGACCTGGCAGTATTTCAGGTACAGGTCGATCATGATGCGGTTGCTCCAGCCGTTGTACTTGCGGGCCAGGGCCAGGGGCGTTTCGTAGTGGGAAATGGTGATGAGCGGCTCGATGCCGTACTTGTGGCACTCGTCAATGACATCATCGTAGAACTTCAGGCCCGCCTCGTTGGGCTGTGCTTCCTCGCCGGTGGGGAAAATGCGGCTCCACGCAATGGAAAAGCGGTAGACCTTGAACCCCATGCCCGCAAAGAGCTTGATGTCCTCTTTGTAGCGGTGGTAGTAATCAATGCCTTTCAGCTTGAGGTTGTCGGGGGTCGGCTCCTCGGTGATGACCTTGAAGCCCTTGGGCAGCACATCCTGGATGGACAGGCCCTTGCCATCTTCCAGATAGGCACCCTCGCACTGATTTGCGGCCGTTGCGCCGCCCCAGAGGAAATTTCTCGGGAAATACATACAGGTTCCTCCCTAATGTTGCAGCGTCCGGGGATCAGCTCTTTTTCTCGTCACGGAACAGGACGAACGAGACGATAAAGGCCACCACAAAGGCAATGGCTGCACCGGCGCAGGCATAGTAGAAGTTGGACATGGGGGTATCCAGGCCAATGTAGCTGGGCAGGGTCAGCAGACCGGGAGAGCCGCCGGAGTAGTTCTTGGTGTTCATCAGGCCCATAAAGAAGCCTCCCACGCCGCCGCCAGCCATGGCTGCGATCATGTTGGTGCGGATCTTCATGGTAACGCCGAACAGGACCGGCTCGGTGATGCCGCAGACGGCGGTGATACCGGTGGCGGAGGTCAGCTGCTTGAGTTCGGGATCCTTGGTCTTGATGGAAACGGCCAGAGCAGCAGCGCCCTGTGCCACGTTGGAGGCCAGCTGGCCCGGATAGATGATGGTGTCAAAGCCGATGGTCATACGGTTGTTGATGCCAATGGGGGTCAGGGCGTGGTGGGTACCTGTCATGACCAGGAACGGCAGGAACACGCCGACGATGGTGGGCACCAGCCAGGGTGCCAGGGTGCTCAGGCCATTAATCACAGCGGCCAGGGCGTTGGAGACCACATAGCCCACCGGGCCCAGCACACACAGGGTGGCAATGCCGCAGATGAACATGGTCAGCAGCGGAGCGGTAAAGAAGCGGATGGCTTTGGGGGAGATGCGGGTAACCCAGGGCTCCACCTTGGACATCAGCAGCACGCCCAGGATGATGGGGATCACGGACGAAGAATAGGAGGCGTTATAGATGGGCAGCATGAAGATGGTGATGGCCTCGCCGCTTTCCTTGGAGGCAGCCACCAGGTTCACAAAGCTGGGATGGATCAGGATGCCACCCAGCATCATGGCCAGGTAGGGGTTGCAGCCCAGCTTTTTCGCCGCCGAGTTAGCCAGCAGGATGGGCAGGAAATAGAATGTGGCATCGCCCATGAAGTTGATGACCTGGTAGGTGCTGGACGTATTGCTGACCAGCTTGAACGCCACCAGGATGGCCAGCACGGCCTTGATCATGCCTGCTGCGGTCAGCGGGGGCAGGATGGGGGTAAAGATGCCGGTCAGGGTGTCGATGACACGGTCGTACCACTTGCCCTTGGGGGCGGGGGCTGCGGCGGCAGGGGCGGTGCCCAGCATCCCGCTGAGCTTCTCGTACACCAGCGTGACCTCGGCACCAATGATCACCTGGTACTGGCCGTTTGCCTGGGCAACGCCCACAACACCGGCCAGGCCCTTGATGGCATCGGTATCGGCTTTGGATTCATCTTTCAGGTTAAAGCGCAGACGGGTGACACAATGGGTGGCGTTGCTCACGTTTTCGGCACCGCCCACCAGGCTGAGGATCTGTTTTGCCAATGCGCCGTAATCTTCTTTTTTTGCCATTTGCAATTCCTCCATGATGGTTTGATCCGGGGTGATCCGGAGCCTGCTGCGCAGAAGCTCTGCGTCAGCCACACCGGGCAGCCCGCGGATCGCGTTGAGGTCGATCACACTGCGGTCCTTTACGGTAACGGACAGACAGCCGCTGCGGAAATCACACAGGCCTATGTTTTCTTTTCCGCCGGCCGGAGCAGCCAGCTGCTCCAGGAACTGTTTACGATCCATGGCAGAGGACCTCCCTCTCGGTCAATATCTTCTGAACCGCCCAACGCGCGCCATTGGGTGGATTCATGCAAAAAGGTGGGCAGGGAAGCGGGCCGGTTCAGGCCTCGTTCTTCTCCTGCAGGCGGGTGATGTGCAGCATGAGGTACACGATCTCCTCATCGTTGCACTGCCAGTTCCAGGCGGCCCGGAAATAGTCCGCGATGGCGCGGGCACATTGATACGCCTGCGGATAGTCCCGCCGCATCTGGGCCAGCATCCCGCTGATCCGCTCCTCCACCTGCCTGCCGGAGGCAAGCCGCTGGATGAGGTAGCGCAGATGCATGGAAAACCGGGAATACGAAAAGCTCTCTTTGTTGAGCGTAATAGCAAGCTGTTTCTCCACGATGCCGTCCACGTCCGAAAGGGCCTTGAGCGTCATCATCATGGAGTGCATATCGCCCGCTTCCGCCTCGGCGTTGATGAGGTGGAGGGCAATGTTCACCACCTCGCTGTCTGGCAGCTTCAGCCCGGCTTCCCGCGCCAGCAGCTCCCGTGCCTGTTTGGCCAGCTCTGTCTCCTTGGGGTACAGGTGGCGCACATCGTAAGCCAGCGGGGTCGAGATCTCGATGCCCTTGCGCAGCCGCTCCGCCGCAAAGTTCAGGTGGTCGGCCAGGGTAAAGGGCAGGTTTGGGTTCAGCGCACAGTCCAGCTCGATCTCAGCCCGCTCCGTGATCTCGGCGCAGGCCAGCACCAGCGGGCGGGGCAGATCGGCCGCCATGCCAAAATATTTGGGGTTCACGTCGTAAAACGTTCGCTCGATGCGGGAAAGATCCGTCAGCTCGTAAGGCATTTTGGGGAACCCGACCCCCCGGCCAAGCACCACCAGCTCCTTGCCGTTTCCGTCCAGTGCCAGGGCGGCATTGTTGTTGATCTGTCGGATGATTTTCATACCGTTCTACTCCCTGCATCGAATTTTCGGACAAAAAGAAAAACCCCGAATGCAGCAGCTCACACTACTCCCCTTGTTTTAGAAAGGGAATTCGATGCAAGTAGCGCCTCCGAGGAGTAACGTCTTGTTTTTACGAATTTATAATACCAAAGGTTCTTTGCTGTGTCTATTCGCACGATACCCAAAAAAGCGTATTGTTTTTTGTGCACCGTGAAAAAAGTGTAGCAAAAAGCCGCCGGGCAGAAAAATGCCCGACAGCCATTGGTTCAATCTAAATTCTATGCACTTACTTTTTCCGGCTGCGCGTCTTGGTCACAGCCGTGGTGGGCTTCACGACGGGGGAGAGGTTCGGCTTTTCGGTGAGGGCGGTGGTGGTGGGCTCGCCCAGTGCCAGCACCTCGGCCAGCTCCTTCTGCACCTTGGCGTTGACAGGGTCGTTCACGGCCAGCACATCGGAGTAGAACTGCTCCATCTCTTCGCGGGTGGAGAAGGTTGCAACGTACATCTGGTTGCCCATGGCACCAGACAGAGCCTCGGGGATGCGGTCCACCATCCGCATATTCTTCTGGTACTTCTGCATGATCTGCTCATGGCTGTACACAAAGTTTTTGCCATCGCGGCGGCCTGCAAAGGGGCAGTAGTAGTGCTCGCCCACCGGCATATCCGTGCCGCCGAAGGCGATCATATCCGCCCAGATCTTGTACACGTTGGTGGAGCGGGCAAAGTTGATCATATCCGGGGTAAAGCCGCCGCAGGGGCGCATATTGACCTCCAGCGCCACGAGCTGGCCCTTTTTGCCCATGCTGGCCTGATCCTCGGTCATGCGGAAGAACTCAAAGTGGACGAATCGGCTCTTCACGCCAAAGCTCTTGACGGCGGCACGTCCGGCGGCGCGGGTATCCTCGGGCAGATCCTTGATGATATAGTAGATGGAGTTATCGTTGTCGTTGACGATGTCCATGATGGACACCGGGCTGACGTTGCCCGCCTCAAAGATGGGGTTGCCGCTGCCGTCGATGATGGCATCGTAGCTGTTGACCTCGGCATGGACGAACTCCTCCATGATGTAGGCGAGGTCGGGGTGATAGGTGCTCTTGTAGAGCAGGAAGCGCTTCAGCTCCTCATCGCTGGACAGCTTATGGGTATCGGAGGCACCCACACCGTTGTCCGGCTTGACCACCACCGGATAGCCCACCTCGTTGATGAACTTCCTGCAGCCCTCCAGGTCGTCCACCATGTGGTAACGGGCGGTGGCGATGCCGGCCTTCTGGTAATACTCCTTCATCTTGCTCTTGTACTTGATGCGGGGCATATCCTCGGTTTGGAAGCCGGACTTGATGTTGAAGTCCGTGCGCAGGGCCGCATCCCGCTCCAGCCAGTACTCGTTATTGGATTCCAGCCAGTCGATGCGGCCATACTTGAAGGCGAAGAACGCCACCGCACGGTAGACCTCGTCATAATTCTCCAGACTGCCGACCTTATAGTATTCGTTCAGGCTGTCCTTCAGCTCCGGCTTCAGCTCATCATAGGGCTGGTCACCGATGCCCAGCACGTTCATGCCGTTATTTTTCAGCTCCCGGCAGAACTGCCAGTAGTTGGTGGGGAAATTGGGGGAGATAAAGATAAAGTTCTGCATAGCTTGATGATTCCTCTTTTATCCTAGAATATAAGGCATATAATACACGACCTGCTGATACCACCAATCCCAGTCGTGCTTGACATCATAGCCCCACAGGTCCACCCAGACAGGGATGCCTTTCTGCTCAAAGATCTGCTTGAGCTGCCGGGTGGTATCGGGCTGCTCCCAAGCGCCCTGACCGCAGCAGATGACCGCCTTCCTGCTGCGGTAGAGGTCCATATAGGGGTGGTCGGTGGGGAAGTTGGCCATATAGTCCACGGGGGAATTCTGGTAGACCACCTCGTCCATGTAATCGCCAAAGCCGTATTTTGCGGTGTAGATGCCGCTGAGGGCCAGACAACCATCGAAAAGATAGGGGAACCGCAGGTAGAGGTTGACGGCATGGGTCGCGCCCAGGCTGCAGCCAAAGGCAATCACGCCGGGGAGGCCGTCCCAGCCGTTGCGCTCCTTGGCGATATACTGGATCTTGGGCACGACTTCCTCCACGATGTAGCGGATCCACTGCTCATAGCGGCGGATCCGCCAGTAGGGGTCGCCGTTGGTGTCGGACCAGGTCTCCTGATCGATGGTGTCGATGGAGATGACCATGATCTGCCCGGATTCGATCCACGGAGCCAGCGTACCGGCCATGTGGAAGTCCTCAAAGTCGAAGAAACGGCCATCCTGACAGGGGATAAAGAGCATGGGGCGGCCTGCGTGGCCGTAGACCTTGCATTCCATCTCCCGGCCCAGTGCGGGGCTGTAATCCTTGAAGTATTGTGTTTCCATCTGGTTTCCCTCCTCTATAAAAACCTCTCAGGCGCTCCGCGCCTCTCCTACCAGGAGAGGTGGCATCCCGAAGGGATGACGGAGAGGTTCAGTCCAACTCGTACATCAAAGTATGGAACACGAACGGCAGCTGCTTTTCCCAGCTGGCTTCGCTGTGGGTGCCGCCGGGCACCAGACGGCTGGTCAGGTGGATGCCCCGGACCATGATCTTGCTGCACATCTCGGCAAATTCCCTGCGCATTCCCTCGTGGTTACCCATCTCCTGGGAACCGTAGTCCATGTAGAGCACCGTGCCGGGCTCCAGCTTTGCGCGGCCCACCAGACCGCTGAGCTTTTCAGGAGACACCCAGATCGACGGCGACAGGGCTGCCGCGCGGCTGAAGGTATCGTTATACTGCAGCAGGGCGTACAGGCTCATCAGGCCGCCCATGGAGCTGCCGCCAATGAACGTGTGCTCCCGGTCCGGCAGGGTGCGGAAATTGTGGTCAATGAAGGGCTTGAACCGGTGGATGAACCAGCTCATGGTCGCCTGCCCCTTGCCGTCAAAGTGGCCATAGGTCGGGTCATCGAAGCGGTAGGGCGAATACTCCACAAGGCGCTCGTTGTTGGGGCCTGCATTGCACTCCACTGCCGCCACGATGAGCGGGGTGTCAGTGTAGTCCAGATAATCCGCCACGCCCCAGCTCTTGCCGTAGGTGGCATCTGCATCAAAGAACACATTCTGGCCGTCGAACATATACAGCACCGGATACCGGCGCTCCGGGTCGGCTTCGTACATGGTGGGCAGGTAGACATACACCCGGCGCTGCTCCACGCCGTTCACCGCAGGATAGCTGACGCTCCATTTTTTGACCATATTCCAGTTCCCTCTCGTTTCTGTTTTTCTGCACATAGTCTAGCACTGTGCAGGCGGAAAAGCAATCGGGGAACAAAACCTCTCCGTCAATGCTTCGCATTGCCACCTCTCCTAGCAGGAGAGGCAAGAAAACGGTATCGTAAACTTGGCTCCCCTGACTAGGGGAGCTGCCGCCGTAGGCGGTTGAGAGGTTCTATGATACGGCAAACGCCGCCTGGCGGCATTCCCACCCGGCGGCGTTTGCAAAAATTCTGAACAGAGAGAAGCGCGGGAAGGATCAATACTTCTTCTCAACCGGAACGATCCAGCCCTTGGTATCGGGGATCTTGCCCCACTGCATCCCGGTCATGGTGTCGTACAGCTTCTGGGTCACAGGGCCGATCTTGCCATCGCCAATGTAGGCGTGCTCGCCCTTCCAGACCAGCTCCTTGACAGGGGAGACGACTGCGGCGGTACCAGTGCCGAAGACCTCCTCCAGCTTGCCCTCGCGAGCGGCCTGCATGATGTCCGCAATGGCCAGCTTGCCCTCGATGACATCATAGCCCCAATCCTTCAGCAGCTCGATGCAGCTGCGGCGGGTAACGCCGGGCAGAACGGTGCCGACGGTTGCAGCGGTGTAGACCTTGCCGTCGATCTTGAACATGATGTTCATGCTGCCGACTTCCTCGACGTACTTCTTCTCCACGCCGTCCAGCCACAGCACCTGGGCATAGCCCTGCTCCTCGGCCAGCTCACCGGCCTTGATGGAAGCAGCGTAGTTGCCGCCGCACTTGGTGAAGCCGGTCAGGCCGGGAGCGGCACGGATGTATTCATCCTCAACGTAGATGCGGACGGGGTTGATGCCCTCGGCGTAGTAAGCGCCGGAGGGAGCACAGATGATGCAGAAGATATAGTGCTTGGAAGCGTGCACGCCCAGACCTACATCGTTTGCAAAAACGAAGGGACGGATGTACAGGGAAGCACCATCGGTATGGGGCACCCAGTCGCGCTCCACGTCCACCAGAGCCTCAACAGCCTGCACAAAATCCTCCTCCGGGATCTTGGGGATGCACAGACGGTCGGCAGAATCCTGGAAACGCTTTGCATTGCAATCAGGGCGGAACAGCTGAATGGTGTCATCCGCGGTGCGGTAAGCCTTCATGCCCTCAAAGATCTCCTGCGCATAGTGGAACACCACCGTGGCCGGGTCCAGCGGGAAGGGTGCATAGGGGACGATGCGGGCATCGTGCCAGCCCTCGCCCTCGGTATAATCCATCACAAACATGTGGTCGGTAAATTTCTTGCCGAAGCCCAGCTTGGTCTCGTCCTGAGGCTTCTCCTTGGGAGAAGTGGTACGAGTGATCTTGATATCCAACATGATATATTTCCCTCTTTTCTGATCTCACACAGCAGATTTTGCGCGGCACGCGCCCGCACCTGAAATGCCGAATGTTGTTTTCTATTATAGTAGCATGAGCCGGATTTGCAAGGAAACGCAAAATCTTTCATGTTTGGGGGCTGTAAGTTGTCGCAAATTGTGATATTATTGCTGTAAGCAGGGCTTCTCCCACAGCGGCCCCTGCTGTTAAACCTCTCCGTCAAAACCTATCGGTTTTGCCACCTCCCCTAGTAGGGGAGGCCTTGGCAGTCCGGGCAGGTTTCCAGTTTTGCCAAAGGCTCTCCTATTAGGAGCAACAGCAACAACCGCCGCCAGTGGCGGATAAAGGGCGTTGCTGTTGGGGCCGCGGCCAGCAAAACATAAAATTGGATGCTGGGAGCCGCAACCTGTGCCTGCCGAGCGATAGCGACGGCTGAGAGGTTAAACAAAGTATTATCTCATCAAGAAGGGAACCAATCCATTATGATCAACGGCGTGATTTTTGATATGGACGGCCTGATGTTCGACACCGAGCGGATGTGGGCCACTTTCTGGGAACCGGCGCTGGCGGCGCTGGGTCTGGAGTACAAAGAAGGCCTTGCCGAGGCTGAACGCGGCACTGCAGGCGAAACTTCCCGTAACATCGTGCGGAAGTTCTACGGAGAGGACTGCGATGCCAACGCCATCATCGACAGCCTGCACCGGGTGGCCGATGAGGAGTTCCAGAAACCGGTGCCCAAAAAGCCGGGGCTGGACGAGCTGCTGGCCTGGCTGGATGCAAACCACATCCCCATGGCAGTGGCCTCCTCCAGCCGGGTCCATGTCATCGAGGGCAACCTGAACAACTGGGGGCTGACCCACTACTTCAAGGCGCTGGTATCCGGCCAGCAGGTCAAGCACTCCAAGCCCGACCCGGAGATCTTCCTGCTGGCGGCGGAAAAGCTGGGCACCGACCCCGCCCACACGCTGGTGCTGGAGGACAGCTACAACGGTGTCCGCGCCGGTGCCGCCGGGGGCTTTGTCACCGTCATGGTGCCCGATCTGCTCCCCGCCGACGATGAGATGCGCGGCCTGTATACCATGGAATGCACCAGCCTGAACGAGGTGCTGGCCAAGCTGAAAACGGGAGAACTGTAATTGAGGGAAAGCTCCGCAAAAGGGTTCCCTGTTCCGGAGTTTTATTGTCTCCTGTGTTATGTTATAATAAAAGAAAAGAAAAAAGGAGATATCCCCCATGAAAATCGCAATTCCTTATGAAAACGGTATGGTATTCCAGCACTTCGGCCACACGGCAGAGTTCAAGTTCTACGAGGTCGAAAACGGACAGGTGACCGCCAGCGAGGTCGTTTCCACCAACGGGCAGGGCCACGGCGCACTGGTGGGCTTTCTGGCCCAGCACAATGCCAATGTGGTGTTCTGCGGCGGCATCGGCCCCGGGGCACAGAATGCCCTTGCACAGGCAGGCATCCAGCTGTTCGGCGGGATCAGCGGCCCGGCAGACGCGGCAGTAGCAGATTATCTGGCCGGAAAGCTCCGCTTTGACCCCAACGCCCATTGTGACCACCACGACCACGGTGAGGGCCACCATTGCGGTGAACATCATTGCGGCGGGCACTCCTGCGGCCAGTAACCCATAACATCACAAAACCCCGGAGCGATGCATCACAGCAAACGCTCCGGGGTCATTTTATGCCTTAGAAGAACCGGCAGAAGCCAGGGCAGTGCCGTGAGCGCTCGGCCTCATCTTGACAGCATTTTATTGGGACACAAAAGAGATGCTCTCAGTCTGCTTCGATTCGGCCGGGCGGGGCGGGTCTGCCTTGGTCAGCATCTGTTGGAATTTCCGCGCCGCCGTATTCAGCGGGCGGTGGCGGTCGTAAACAAGGCAGATCGAACGGGTCGGGATGATCTCCTGCAGGTGGAGCTGCACCAGCTCGCCCCGCTCCAGAGCATCCCTCGCCATGGGTTCCGGCACAAAGGCAAGGCCCAGCTCGCTTTTGACCAGCGTGAGCATCTGGTCGGTGGTGGCGGCTTCCGTATCCGGCTTGAGGACCGCGCCGTGATCCAGGAAGAACTGCCGGTACAGGCTGCGGGTCACGCTCTCGTCGCTGAGGGAGATGAGGGGATAGCTGCGCAGCTCCTTCAGGGTCAGGCTCTGACTTGCCAGCGCGGTGAAGGTCCTGCCACCCACCAGCACCTCGTAAAACGACTTCAGCTCCACCATTTTCAACCCCGACTCGATCTCCGCCGGGGTGCTCACAATGGCAAAATCCACCTCGCCATTCTTCACGGCCTGCACCGCCTGCGGGGTGGAGTGGTTCGAGATGCGCAACCGGATACCCGGATATTCGGTATGGAAATCCCGCAGCTTTTTGGAAAGATAAATGTTGAGCGCCGTCTCGGTGGCGCTGATGCTGATGGTTCCGTGCTCCAGCGTGGCACTGGCGCTCAGCTCCTCTTCGGCATCCTGGATCTGCACCGCCGCCGAAGCAATGCGGGAGTAGAGCATCTCGCCTTCCGGTGTCAGGGTCACACCCCGGTTGGAGCGGATGAACAGCACGCAGTTCAGCTGGCTTTCCAGCCGGTTCATCGAGTGGGTGATATTGGGCTGGTTGTTGCCCAGCACCCGCGCAGCCTTGGTAAAGTTCTGATACTTCGCCACATAATAGAAGATCTTGTAATACTCCCAATCCACATACATGATATGCCTGCCTCCTCCATGTAAAAATCGCATTGCTGCCTTGTGCAGAATACTTTTTGCACATTCTATTCCTGCCCGTATCATAACAACTGCAATCGAAAATTGCAAGAGGAAATTGAAAAATAGTACACCTACCAGAACGAGCACGGCAAGAGCTGCGACAAATGGGAGAGCTTTCCCACCCAAGAGCGCAGCATCTGGGAGGTGGAGGAGATGCGGGCAGCGCTGGACAGCATGGAGGACCCCATCCTCCATCTGGCGGTGCACCTGACGCTGGTGGGTGCACTGCGGGAAGGGGAGGTGGCAGGTCTGACCCCGGAGGACATCGACTTTGATGCCGCCAACGGCATGGGCACCTTCACCGTCAACCGTTCCATGCAGCGAGTGCAGAAGGACACGCTGGCACAGGTGGACAAGGGCTGCATCCTCCGCATCTTCCCGGACAAGCTGGAGGGCAGCAAGACCTCCCTCATCCTGAAAGACACCAAGACCGAGGCCTCCTGCCGCACCATCTTCATGACCGCTGCCCTGCGGGAGGAGCTGAAGCAGTGGCTGGAACGCTTGAAACGGGAAGAAGCCCTCGACCCGGAGCGCTACCGCAACAGTGGGATGCTGCTGCGACTGCCCAATGGTCTGGCGGTGGAGCCGGTGCTCATCCGCAAAAAGTTCCTGAAATGGCAGGACGCACATCCGGAGTTCCCGCGTATCGTGTTCCACGGTCTGCGGCATTCCAGTGCCACCTATCAGCTGATGATCTCCGGCGGTGACATCAAGGCGGTGCAGGGGACCACAGGACACGCCAGTGCGGATATGCTGGTGAACACCTACGCCCATATCCAGCAGTCCTCCCGTGTGGAGCTGGGCAAGAAGTTTGAAAGCGGCTTCTATGCCAAGCCCGACACCCCCAGCCCGCAGGCTGTACCCGCCGCAGGCGAACCCACCATCTCCATGACGGCTCTTTTGGAGTTGCTCAAGGATGCCGACCCGGAAATGAAGGCAAAGCTCCGCCTGGCACTGCTCACCTGATGCAAAAAAGGGCACTGATTGCAATGCAATACAGCGCCCTACATAATCGGACATGGAAAACACCGACCGTGCAAAAACCGTGCAGAAACCGTGCACCCATGGCTTACAAAACAAAAAAGCCATGAAATCTTTCGATTTCACGGCATTTTCTGGTGCAGGAATGCAATCCAAATCCGAACCATTTTCCTTTGATGCGGCTTGGGCCGCTTCCTCAAACGTGATGGTCTGTGTACCTTCTTTATAGTTAAAGGTTATCAAAACCTTATCATCGTACAGATAAATCGAATTGATGAACGTATCCACCAACGCTTGCCTCTGGTCTTTCAGGCTCATGTCCAGTTTACGGAAGCGCATCAGCCAGAAACGGATAAATTCCTCTTTGATTTTTGGCTTTGCCAGCTTTTCTTCCGCAATGCGGGCTTCAAGCTCACGCTTGGTTTCTTCGAGCTGTTCCAACCGTTCCTTGGTGGAACTGGTGAGGATTCCGGCTTGAATTGCGTTGAGCATATTCTGGATACCCGATTCTGCATCCCGGAGCTGTTTCTCATAGAGAGGAAGGTTGGTGTTCTCTCGGTCTTGCAGCTCCATGACCTTGGCGATAATGGATTCCATGGCGGCATCGTCCCGGACAAGCTGCATGGTCTGGTTCACCACCAGATCTTCCAGCCACTGTTTGCGGACAGTTTTCTTCTTGCAGCCCTTCTTCTTTTTGGCCGTGGCACATTTATAGTAGCGGTGGACTTCTCCCGTCCGGCTTGTGCCGCTTTCGCCAAACATCAGCGCACCGCAGCAACCACAGTGCAGCTTGGTTGTCAGCAGGTAATCGTCCTCTGCCTTTCTTCGGGCAGGGGCTTTCTTGTTTTTGGCAATCTTTTCCTGCACATCATCGAACAGTTCCAGCGGCACGATGGGCGGAATCGCATCCGGCACGACCACATCCCGGAATTTCAGTTCTCCGATATAACGCCGGTTTTTGAGCATGTGCTCCACGCTGTTGTAAGTAAATTCGCCTCCGACCGGGTTCTTGATGCCGTTTTCATTCAGCCAGTCCCGAATCTCTTTCATCGTGAGGCCATCCCGATACTTCGTGAACGATTCCAGCACGAAAGGGGAGGCAAGCGGGTCGATGTGAAATTTCCGCTCGGAATCCAGCGTATATCCAAACGTTCCACGACCACCGTTGCAGCGGCCTTTCAGGATGTTCTCTGTCTGTCCACGGACAACCTTTTCGGCAAGGTCGGCAGAGTAGTATTCTGCATAGCCCTCCAGAACCGATTCCAGAATGATACCCTCTGGCCCCTCGGAGATGATCTCCGTAGCCGACATGAGCTTGACACCGTTCTTCTTCAGCTGGGTCTTATACCGGGCACTGTCGTAGCGATTCCGGGCAAAGCGGTCAAGTTTCCAGACCAGAACAATATCAAACAGCTTCTTGTCGCTGTCCTTTATCATCTGTTGGAATTGAGGGCGATTATCCGTCTTGGCAGAGATGGCGCGGTCAATGTAGTGCTTGACGATAGTGATGTCATTCTTTTCGGCATAGGCCGTGCATTCACGAATCTGGCCTTCGATGGATTCTTCGCGCTGGTTATCACTGGAATAGCGGGCGTAGATCACAGCGGTCATGGCAAGCACCTCTCTTTACACGTCATTGAACGGTGGAGCGTTCTTTCAAAGCACTGTTTCGTATAATGTATATACCATGTTTTGATGGAGAAATCAAGACTTTTTATTATCTTCAGTTTTTCTTTTTGAACAATTGACCCAACAGCCACCCCTCTCGTTGAAATGAGGTGACTGTTGGGCCGACTTGCTCGGATTCCTTTATTCTTCGTTTAGCTGGACGATGGTATTATAAAAGATTTTGTTTGGAATAACGACTTGAAGAACACCCTTTTTCAAAAGTGCTTCTATGCGTTTCATGACATACCAGTCACTTACCGGAGCAGAAATCGCTTTTAATACGTCTGCGGTAAGTTCACCAACCGAAATAGGAATTCTCGATACTAAACTAATAATTCTCTGGTCGAAATAATCTATGTTAACGCTTTTAACATCGTTCGCATGCCAAATACGCATGGAGGTGTTTTCGTTTAATAGCTTTCCCCATCTTTTGGCATACTCAGTAATAGTTTCTTCCGTCAAATACTTTTGTGAGATCTTATCGGTTTTCCCTTCCATAAATTCTTTCAGACCTTCTCTGGATGCAAGCAAAATTCTATTTGTACCATACTTTGCTGCATAGTAACAAATATAATAAATGCCGCACCAACAATCGGCAGAACTCCTGACCCAAACACGCAGTGGCTTATGATTTATCATATCACATTGAACCGCATTCGCTGTACCATGATATTTCGACCACAGTTGTCTAGCTTCAATTTGGCTGTCAGGATAATATTCTGAAAGGCAATTCACGAATTGTTTGCAACGATATTCTGAATCGCAAGCATATTGAAGTTCTCCCATTGATAACATAAACGGAAACAACTTTACACTTTCGACGATGCCTAAAGCTGCTAACATATTGACATCACTGGGTTCAAAAACAATTTCATCCATAGCTGGTCAAAATCATAATTTCGGGATGGTAACTTGTGTAGTTGCACTCCAATAGATTGGTTTGCTTGAGCCAACCACTCCAAAATAACACCCAACGCTGCAATCAAGATAAGTTCCAACATCATAGAAGTCATATGTATAGGTTGTATTATATATACTTTGTTCTGGAACTAGTGCTGTCGTTGAAAATGGGCAGCTTCGTTCGATGTTATCGGAATAGCTCGTGTAGTAATCCGTTCCTGAAACATTTTTTATTAAATCCGGGCCAATACCGACGGTAGTTCCACTCATATAAAAGCCCAATCCATTGGCCTTTGTATAAAGAACTCTCCATGTTCCATCAATATACGATACAACTCTTGAGCCGTCTGTATTAGAAACAGGAATGCGCATTGGAACCTCGGCCAAAACATAAAATCCGAGATTCTCTTGTTCTTGCACAGAAAGATTGAGAAGTTCTTCTATCGAATAATCATCGATCTTTCTCTTATTTCCAGTTGCAAATGCTGGCTGAATGGTCAGGAGAAATAAAACCGTGACCAATAGAATGGAAATCAGCCGTTTGATTTTGTTAGTCATAGTATACTGCCTCCTAATTTATTTTTTTCTTCACTCAATACACTAAAGCTCCATTGGAATCACCTTCATTAAATTTTCCCCTTCAGGTGTATACTCCTCGGCAAATAAATGTGAACCATACAAATGCTGAAACTACTAGAATACTGCTGGAATAGAAAATATTGTGACCTTACACTGCTTTGGGTGATTACTTTGCTTTCCTTCATTGAATAGCTAGAACAACAGCTACTATCAAGAACAAAGTTGAAAGCCCAAGCTGAACCCATGCAATTTTTTCGTTTTCGGCATTGTTACAGCCTTTGGAGGATACTGCCACTTGGATATAATGCACTGCTACGATTCCATATGAGAAAAACAAAGAAGCCCAAGCATAAGGTACTGCGCTTTTATCTGTCAATCGGACAAGATTACTAGTCCATACTGAAATGCAGCCCCAAAGAGCAAAAGGAGCAATAAGAAAAAAGTTGCTTTTGCCTTTTTTCATTCTTAACCTCCCACAGCTTGATGGTACGATTTTGTAGTATCCATAAGGTGTCCACCGGAATCATACGAATACAAAATATCATGATAGCAATGGGTATAGTAGCTATTATCATATGCGAAATGGACTTCATACAGCGATTGATTTATAACAACTTTCGATGGAGAAGTAGCTAGAACCACACTAACCAAAAAGGATCCAACCGTAACAGCAGTGCTTCCCGGCAAGTGCAACCCAGTAATTAAAAGGCTTGCTGCAGTTTCAACTCCACCAATCTCAATTTGCGCAATCGCCGTATTGTCAATTGTATAGCTGAGATTTGATACAAATATATGCTTATACTGTGATCCTGTAACATCACTTCCAACAGTGGCTCCCCTTGTTTGAGGCATAGATTTTGAAGTTGCTAATTTCAAAAAGACATCATAGCTTTGATTGGTCAATTTGCTTTTTTTCGTTTTTTGGGCTTTCGTATAGACAAGTTCACCTGTACCATCTTCTTTAACGCTCCGGTTCAAGGTAACATTTTGTCCATCAATATCAGTAAAGCGAGTTACTTCAATGATCGTATTTTTATCTATTTTGTAGGACACTTGCACAGTTCTTGCAACAGTAGCCACCAAATTTTCACGGTCGCTTTTAGAAATAATTTTTGTTTTACTGATTGCACTGTCTGCAAAAGCCGTTGTCATTGGCAAATTTTGTAAAGCGGCTACTGTTATGCCTAAACATAAAGTTTTCAAGAATTCTCTTCGAGATACATCTTTCATATTCTATCACCTCACATCGTTTTTGATATAATGTCTATCATATGAGTTTAGTTGCGATCAAGCGATTCAGGGACATCCGGCTGATACGCTGTAAAGCAGCAGGTGCTATTCACACTTAAGACTGCAATCGCCATTGCAAAAGCACATGTAATTTTACTCAGGAAAAAAATCAGTTTTTGTGAATTCTGTTTCATATTGTCCTCCACATTACATAGAATACGTTACATCGACTTCATTGTTTGTTCCGCGAGGAGTTCCCTTCAGCCAGCAAGTATGAGAAGCAATACCATTATAAGCGTTACTGGTAAAGGTGAGTTTTGCCGAACTGGAGTTATACGTCAAACTTGCATCACTATATGTGGAACCCAAAGTTGTAATCGAATAGTCCCATGCATTTGTGACTTTGTTATTCGTCACTGTCATATAAAAATATGCATGAATCACCACTCCCTTATACGAAACCTTCCAAGAATTCGACGATTTCGCTACACGAGAAATTGAATTGTCCACTGACTCGATAGTAATAGTTGCTGGATCACCATTACTGTCAACTACCGCAATTGCGAGCTTCTCGTTTGCCTTCAGTTGATCGAGATTGCTAAAAGTAACAACATTGTTCTTAACGGTAGCTTTCGGTGAATTCGATTCAGCGAAGGCAGACTGAACGCCAAACGACATTACAACCGCAATAAAAAGCAGACTCGCCGTAAGTTTTTTGATGAATTTTCTTGTACTCATGATCACATTTTCCTTTCCTTATTTTGATTTGATTGCTTTTACGACTAAATAAATGACCAGTATGCCGATGCAGAGAGAAATAATTGTCAATGCCTCTGCCGTTGCATTAAGGCAAGCACCAATAAAATAAATCAATACCAAAAATGCAACAAAAGCGATAAGAAGCAGTACCCATTTGTTTTTTTTCATGTTATCACCTCCCTATCTACAAAAGTTGGCATTAAATTTTTGTTGAACCAAAGGAATTGTTGAGAATACAATCAATACCCATTTGGAGAGATAGTAGCAAACTACATGACGTGTATACGGAAGCACATTAAAAATGGCAAGCAGGAAATCTATTGATGAAAGAATAGATGCGATTGTCTTGTAACTTGACTTCTTCTTTTCACCTAAAGACTTATTCTTTGCTTCGATAGGAGAGAGAAAGATGGAGATGACCAAAAGAGCTGCTGTTGTCAGGATACGGAAAAGGTGATTTGCTGCGATTGCCTTACTTAGCAAAATGCAGATAAGTGCCAGTCCGGAGAATGCCAAATAGCATCTGGTGTGCGATGTTGCATGGTATCCGCCAATGTAGATTCGCTGTGGGATAAACCCAATCAAAAATGAAAGTGCGTACCGCACATCACCACACACAACAGCGATTAAAACAACAAGCAGAACGCTCACAACAGATGATATGAGCAACTCGTACCCATAGACATACGCATCCGCCTTTGCTTCATCTATCACTTTTTGCTCGCAGAAAAGACGGACTGAT
>OLNL01001466.1_pt1 | contig 21613 bp, 18 predicted proteins | sample 1672181 | NCBI WGS metagenome assembly OLNL01 (sample SAMEA3136656, study PRJEB25190) | human gut metagenome | biome: human gut; feature: human-associated habitat; material: faeces | place: Austria | collected 2013
GGGAAGCCGGTGCTGCTGATGAAGCCCACCACCTACATGAACCTGTCCGGGGAGGCGGTGGGGGAGGCGGCCCGGTTTTACAAAATCCCCCCCGACCGGGTGCTGGTGATCTCCGACGATGTCTCCCTGCCCCAGGGCAAGCTCCGGGTCCGCCGGAGCGGGTCCGCCGGCGGGCACAACGGGCTGAAAAACATCATTGCCCACCTGGGCACCGACCAGTTCCCCCGGATCAAGGTGGGGGTAGGCGGCAAGCCCCATCCCGACAGTGACATGGCCGACTGGGTCCTCAGCAAGTTTACCGGCCCCGACCGGCAGGCCATGGAGGCCGCCATCGCCCGGGCCGCCGACGCGGTGACCTGTCTGCTGTCCCAAGGGGTGGACCAGGCCATGGCCCGGTACAACGGCTGATCCCCCAGTCCGCCGCCCCGTTTGTCGGGGCGATTCTGCCCGAAAAAACAGCCCACCCCCACCGCCCCCGGCGGTGGGGGCGACCTGTCGTGGGGCCCTATGCCCACCCGCCTCTATTCCTACCCTGAAAGGAGTTTTGCTATGTCCGCCCCCCTCTCCCTCCCCGGTCTGACCCAGTTTCTGTCCCGGCTGGAGGATTACCCCCGGCTGCTGGAAGCCGTGGACCAGGGCAAGCAGACCATCGCCCTGTCCGGTCTGTCCGCCGTCCACCGGGCCTATCTGGCCGCCGCCCTCCACCAGTCCACCGGCCGCCCCCTGACCCTGGTGTGCCCCGACGACGGAGAGGCCCGGCGTCTGGCGGGAGACCTCAGCGCCCTCACCGGGGCGGAGGTGCCGGTTCTCCCCGCCCGGGACTTCCTCTTTCACCCCGGGGCCGCCTCCCGCCAGTGGGAGCACCAGCGCCTGGAAATTCTGGCCCGGCTCCACCGGGGGGACTGTCCGGTGCTGGTGGCCACCGTGGAGGGCCTGCTCCAGCGGACCATGCCCCCCGCGGTCTTCGCCGCCAGCTGCCGCCAGCTCCACGTGGGTCAGGTCTGTCAGCCGGAGGGGCTCACCGACTTTCTGGTTCGGGCGGGGTACACCCGGTGCGACCAGGTGGAGGGGACAGGGCAGTTCGCCCTGCGGGGGGGCATTCTGGACGTCTTCTCCCCCGGCCTGGACCTGCCGGTACGGATGGAATTTTGGGGGGATGAGATCGACTCCATGGGCCTGTTTGACCCGGTGACCCAGCGGCGCACCGCCCAGCGGGAGACCTGCACCCTCCTGCCCGCCGGGGAGGTCCTCCTCCCCCAGGACGACCCCTGGACCGGCCCCCCGGACCTGGCCCTGGGCAGGGTCTATGACCAGCTGACCACCCCGGCGGGCTATCTGCCCGGCAATGCCCTGGTGGGCCTCTGTGACACCCCTCGGGTGGCCGAGCGGGCCAAAAACTATCTGTGGCAGCTGGGTCAAGACATCACCGCCCTACTGGAGCAAGGGCTACTCACCGGCAAGCCGCCGGTGCTGGCCCCGGCTTTTGAGGCTTTGTGCGCCGGCCTGGCCCCCCGGACCCTGCTCTACCTGGACGCCTTCCCCACCGGTGCGCCGCCGGTGCCCCCGGCGGCCCTGCTCTCCTTCACCGCCCGGCAGCTGTCGGGCTACGGCATCCGCTTTGCGTCGGTGACGGAGGACCTGCTGCAGTACCAGAAGGAGGACTTTGCCGTGGTGCTCCTGGCCTCCAGCCGGCGGAAGGCCGACGCCCTTCAGGCCATGCTGCGGGAGAAAAGGGTGTTCTCCGCCGTGGACGAGCGCCTCCACGACCTGCCCGCCCCCGGCCGGATCACCATCGCCGTGGGGGGGCTGTCCGCGGGCTTTGACTTCCCCGACGGAAAGTTTGCCGTTCTGGCGGAGGGGGAGGCCCTGCCCGCCCGATCCCCCCGAACTCGCCGGCCCAAGGCGGACCCCACCACCCGCCAGCGGCTGGAATCCTTCACCGACCTGGCCCCCGGGGACCTGGTGGTCCACGAGCACCACGGCATCGGCCGGTTTGTGGGCATGGTGAAGATGCCGGTGGACGGGGCGGACCGGGACTACATCAAGCTGCAGTTTGCCGGCGCCGACATCCTCTACGTCCCCGCCCTCCAGCTGGACCTGGTGTCCAAATACATCGGCGGCGGGGACGACCCCGGGCGCAAGCGCCTGTCCAAGCTGGGGGGCACGGAGTGGGAGAAGTCCAAGACCAAGGCCAAAAAGGCCGCCAAGGACATGGCCAAGGGGCTCATCCAGCTCTACGCCCAGCGTCAGCGGCTGGCCGGCCATGCCTTTGCCCCGGACACCCCCTGGCAAAAGGACTTTGAGGCCCTCTTCCCCTATCCAGAGACGGAGGATCAGCTCCGCTGCGCGGCGGAGATCAAGGCCGATATGGAGAAGTCCATCCCCATGGACCGCCTTCTCTGCGGGGACGTGGGGTACGGCAAGACCGAGGTGGCCTTCCGGGCCATTATGAAATGCGTGCTGGAGGGCAAGCAGGCCGCCCTGCTGGTGCCCACCACCGTGCTGGCCCAGCAGCATTACATGACCGCTCTGAAGCGTTTCTCCCATTTTCCCGTGGAGATCGAGATGATCTCCCGGTTCCGCACCGCCGGACAGACCCGGGACATCCTCCGCCGGACAGCGGAGGGAAGCGTGGACCTGCTCATCGGCACCCACAAGCTCCTGGGCAAGGACATCCGGTTCCACGATCTGGGCCTGCTGGTGGTGGACGAGGAGCAGCGGTTCGGGGTGGGCCACAAGGAGAAGCTGAAAAAACTCACCAGCCAGGTGGATGTGCTGACCCTCTCCGCCACCCCCATTCCCCGGACCCTGAACATGGCCCTTTCGGGCCTGCGGGACATGTCCACCCTGGAGCAGCCCCCCACCAACCGCCAGCCCGTCCAAACCTATGTCCTGGAGCACGACTGGGGTCTGGTGGCCGACGCCATTCGCCGGGAGCTGGACCGGGGCGGTCAGGTCTATTACCTCCACAACCGGACCGAGACCATCGACCGCACCGCCGCCAAGCTCCGCGCCCTGCTGGGCGAGTCGGTCCGCATCGCCACCGCCCATGGAAAAATGGACCAGGAGCAGTTGGGAGACATCATGAGCCAGATGACCGATGGGGAGCTGGACATCCTGGTGTGCACCACCATCATCGAGACGGGCATCGACCTGCCCAACGTGAACACCCTTATCATCGAAAATGCCGAGACCTTCGGCCTGGCCCAGCTCCACCAGCTCCGGGGCCGGGTGGGTCGCTCCACCCGCCGGGCCGCCGCCTACCTCACCTATCGACCCAGCAAGGTGCTCACCGAGGACCAGTCCAAGCGGCTGTCCGCCATCCGGGAGTATGCCGCCTTTGGCTCCGGGTTCAAAATCGCCATGCGGGACCTGGAAATCCGGGGGGCGGGCAACCTGCTGGGGCCCGAACAGTCCGGGTTCCTCATGAGCGTGGGGTACGACCTCTACCTGCGCCTGCTGGAGGAGGCGGTGTTGGAGGAGCAGGGCAAGCCCGTGGTACGGGAGACCCTTTGTACCGCGGACTTTGCCGTGGCCGCGGCCATTCCGGAACGGTATATCCCTGCCCCGGAACAGCGGATGGACCTCTACCGCCGCATTGCCCGGGTCCGCACCCAGGAGGAGGGGGACGACATCACCGACGAGCTCATCGACCGCTACGGCGATCCCCCTGTGGGGGTGGCCAACCTCATCGCCATCGCCCTGCTGCGGGCCCGGGCCGCCGCCCTGGGCATCACAGAGCTGGTGCAGAAGGAGGGCAGCCTGCGCTTCTCCCTCCCCCAGCCCGACTTTGCCAAGGTGGCGGCGGTGTGCGGCCTGGAAAAGTACAAGGGCCGCCTCCTCTTTTCCGCCGGCGACAAGCCCTATCTGTCCCTGCGGCTGAAAAAAGGGGACGACGTGCTGAAGCTGGCCGGCATCGTCCTGAGGGATTTTGAGGCCGCCGGCTGAGCTCTCCCAAACACAGACCACCCGCCGGGCGTTTTTGCCCGGCGGGTGGTTTTTCTCCCTGCTCTTTTTCCTGCTCCCCGCATTTTCCTTGCCTTTTTCCGCTGTCCTGCGTATAATGAAAGCATTCTACCCCCGCCAAACAGAAGGAGAACCGATGCTATGAACAAAAAGAAACTCCGCAATATTCTGCTCCCCATTGTCATCATTGCCGTCATCGTGGCCTGCTATGTGGGTTATTTCATGCGCACCCAGCCCCTCCTTGACTGCATGACCGGCACCGACATCCCCACCACCGGAGAAATCACCCGGTACGATGAGGCCCACAAGGAGGGCATCTCCCTGGCCGTGACCAGCCCCGACCAGGTGTCCGGCCTGTGGCAGGCCATCCAGGACACTGAGGTCCGCTTCGTCCGGGGCCGGGGCACCGCGGTCGCCCCTCCCGGCGGGGTTTACTATGAGGTCTCCCTGACCAGTGCGGACGGCGCCTCGGTCTATGGTTTCGGCTGCAACTCCAACGAGGACCTTGTCATCCAGGGCTCGGCCTACGTCATTGTGGGAGAGAGCCAGATTCTCCAGGCTTTGGACGCCCTCTTCCCAGATTCGGCGGAGTAACCCGCCGGGCCGCCAAAAAACTTGGAAATGCCCCGGAAATTTTCAAAAATACAGTTGATTTTTGCAGGCACGGCAAGTATAATGTTGCGGTAAATGTACGCTTTATGCATACCTGTTAAACTTTTTTGGAGGTACGATCTATCATGAGAGACGTATATGTCATCAGTTCCTGCCGTACTGCTGTCGGCACCTTCGGCGGCTCCCTGCGGGATGTCCCCGCCGCTGACCTGGGCGCCACCGTCATTGCCGAGGCCCTCAAGCGCGGCAACGTCAAGGGCGAATGGCTGGACGAGGTTATGTTCGGCAACGTCCTGTCCGCCGCTCAGGGCCAGAACGTGGCCCGTCAGTGCATGGTCAAGGCCGGTGTGCCCCTGAAGGTGCCCGCCTACACCGTCAGCATGGTCTGCGGCTCCGGCCTGAAGTCCGTCATCGAGGGTGCCCGCGCCATCCAGTGCGGCGACGCCGACCTGGTGATGTGCGGCGGCACCGAGAGCATGAGCGGCGCTCCCTATGCCATCCCCACCAACCGTTGGGGCGCCCGGATGGGCCACACCCAGATCATCGACACCATGATCAAGGACGGCCTGTGGGACGCTTACAACAACTATCACATGGGTACCACCGCTGAGAACATCTGCGACATCTGGGGCATCACCCGGGAAGAGCTGGACGAGTTCGGCTACAACTCCCAGATGAAGGCTCTGGCCGCCATCAAGTCCGGCCGCTTCGAGGACGAGATCGTGCCTGTCATGGTAAAGAAGAAGAAGGAGACCGTGGAGTTCAAGGTGGACGAGCATCCCAAGGACACCACCCTGGAGAAGATGGCCAAGCTGAAGGGCGCCTTCCCCACCTCCGCTGACGGTGCGCTGGACAAGGTGGAGATGACCTTCGAGGCCACCCACATGACCCCCTCCGCCGACAACACCGGCGTGCAGCGGGTCACCGCCGGCAACGCCTCCGGCCTGAACGACGGCGCAGCCGCCATCATCATCGCCTCCGAGGAAGCTGTGAAGAAGTACGGCCTGAAGCCCCTGTTCAAGGTGGTCTCCTGGGGCCAGGGCGGCGTCGATCCCAAGATCATGGGCACCGGCCCCATCCCCGCTTCCCGCCAGGCTCTGTCCAAGGCCGGCCTGACCATCGACGACATGGACCTGATCGAGGCCAACGAGGCTTTTGCTGCTCAGTCCATCGCCGTGGCCCGTGAGCTGGGCTTTGACATGTCCAAGGTCAACGTCAACGGCGGCGCCATTGCCATCGGCCACCCCGTCGGTTGCTCCGGCGCCCGGATCATTGTCACCCTGCTCCACGAGATGATGAAGCGTCCCGACGCCAAGAAGGGTCTGGCTACCCTGTGCATCGGCGGCGGCCTGGGCGTGGCTGCCATCTTCGAGAAGTGCTAATACACTCCCATTCCCTGGCAGAATCATGTAATTTTGGCGGCGGTCCATTTGGACCGCCGCCTTTTTTCCCTCATGCCGGAAAGCCGCTTTGCCCGACTATCCGCATCGCCCCATGACAAAAGCCGCCGGAGAACCTCCGGCGGCTTTCATCCACTCCCTTTCCGCCTGACGTCCGGGGAGGCCAACCATCCTCCCCAGACCGGCCGGAGAAAAACAAAATGCCGTGCAGGGGCAGATCCTACACAGCATAACAAACGACAGCATCGTCTTGGTACGCACAACGCGCCGCAGGGATGTTTTTCTTCCGCCCTTTTCTCTCCACTCAGCCGGGAGTTTCCTTCCATGCCACCGCCCCTCGGCGGGACGGGGAAAAGGACTTGCCAGCTCACCGGCGGCCTGCGGCCGTCCGTCGCGGTATCGTCAACCGGCGAAAGTTATACGTATTTTCCACGAAAAATGGAAAAAGGAAGGTTGGTTTGTTCCCGTTGAAAGGCAAGAAACCCTCTTGCATACGGGGTGAAAAAACGGTATAATCATCTTGCGGTGCGGCCTGGTGGCTGTTGTGTAGGTGCTCTGTTCACCTGGACAGGTTTCCGGGAGTTGCCGCTCCCGGAAACTGCCGCTTTTTTTGTTTTTCGGGTTTATTGTAACAATATTTGTCGAAAATAGCAAGAGGGAAAACAAGAACTTTTGTGACTTTCCCGGTCGGCCGGGCTGTCTTCCCCCTTTGCCGCGCTGCCCCAGGGCAGCGTTTTTTACTGGGTTTCTCCCTGGATTTTTGGGCGTTTCCGGCGGATTTCCAGCGGGGACGGAATTGACAGGAAAAAACCGCCGTGCTACACTAAGGCTCGTTGGTTAGCATTCGCTAATCACCTTCTGCCGCCTCTGCGGCAGAAGGCCCTTTTCACCCCAAGAATTAGCGTTAGCTAATCCCATCCATAGGAGGAACACAATGAGAGACAAGAACCCTGTTATCATGGGGTTGATAGGGGCTCTGCTCCTATCAACCCCTGCTGTGGCTGCCACAGCAGACGACTTTACGGATTTTCCGTCGGACTGGTCAGCCCCGGCCCTGAGCCAGGCCGTGGAAAATGGACTGCTGAACGGCTACGATGGAAAAATCAATCCCACCGGCCTGCTGACCCGGGCCCAGATGGCCACCATGGTCAACCGGGCTTTCGGCGCCACAGCCACGGCCTCCCTGTCCGGTTATGAGGATGTGGCACCCACAGACTGGTACTATGAAGAGCTGGCCAAGGCCGTGCAGATGGGGACCTTCCAAGGGGACAACGGCGCCTTGCGGCCCAATCAGCCCATCACCCGGGAGCAGGCCTTCGCCGTGCTGGCCCGGGCCTTTGTGCTGGAGGCGGAGGACACCGACGCGCTGAACACCTTCCCGGACAAGGGAGAGGTCTCCTCCTGGGCCGCAAACGCGGTGGCCGCCCTGGTGGAAAACGGCTATGTCACCGGCTCCAATGGCAAGCTCAACCCCAAGTCCCAGATCACCCGGGCGGAGTTTGCCCAGGTCATCAGCAATCTGGCCGGCACCTATGTGGACCAGAGCGGCCCCGCGGCCCGGATGGTGGCGGGCAATGTGATTGTCCGGGGGGACGCCGTCTCCCTGGACCACTTGACGGTTCACGGGGACCTGATCCTGGCCGATGGCGCGGCCAACGTCTCCCTGGACAACGTCCGTGTAACGGGACGGATCGTCATCCGCGGCGGCGGAGAGGGCGTCCAGCTCACCGGCACCTCCGCCGGCAGCGGCACCGTGGTGGCAAACCCCAATGGCACCACCCGTCTGGACGCCTCTGCCTGCGATCTGGGGACGGTTACGGTTCAGTCTGACCTCTCCATCGACGGTAAGGTAGACCGGGTACTCGTGTCCGAGTCCGCCCACATCACCGTTGAGAAGGGGGCCGCCGTGGACGCCATTACCGTGGCGGCCGAGAACACCCGGATCACCGGCAACGGCAAGGTCTCCTCCGTCCAGGCCAATGCCAGCCAAGTGACAGTCTCCACCCAGGGAACCAAGGTATCCGCCGCTGACGGGGTCACCGGAATCAAGGCTGGCGACAAAACCGTCTCCCCCGGCAAAACGGAAACCGTTCCCTCTTCCAGCGGCGGTTCCGGCGGAGGCAGCTCCTCCGGTGGGGGCAGCTCCTCCGGTGGGGGCAGCTCCTCCGGTGGGGGCAGCTCCTCCAGTGGGGGCGGCGGCACCACCCAGCAGGACCTGGTGGTGGCCAGCCAGACCAAGCTGGTGGACCTGGGCTGGAGCCAGTTCGTGGCAGTGCGCTTCACCGACGGCAACAACCTGGAAAACTGCACCGTGACCGTGGATGGCACCGATGTCACCAGCGCCTGCACCCCAGTCACCGACGACGGTTCCCTGGTCAAGTGGGAGATTACCGCCCTGAACCCCGCCAAAGTGGTGATCTCCAAGGGCAGCCAGCGCCAGACGGTTGCCCTGACCGACAACGCCAATCCCACGGCACCGGCGGTCGGAGAAAAAGCAGAGACCTATTACTTCCTGACCAACGGTCCGGTCTATGTTTGGGACTATCATCTGACCAATTACGACGCCGCCGGACAGGTCCGCGTCAAGCCCGGCAAGACCACCTTCAGCCTGACCAACCAGGACGCGGATGCCATTGCATACTACTCTCCCGATGCGGTTCTGAAGAAGGACGATTCCGCCGGAAACATCTATAACGTAAGCGGCGCCGTGGAACTGATGTTCAACTACGCCAACGGCACCGAGGCGGAAAAAGCCTGGGTGGACGGGATCACCAACGTGGCCCTGGTGGCCGCAGATGAGAGAAACAACACCCTCAACGAGAACCTGGACTACACCCTGGACAAGGCATACCCCCACAATGGCGGCACCGTGGCCTGCATCCAGGTCCCCCTGGGACAGAGCAACTTCTTCTCCAACGGCCGCTATCAGCTGCGGGTCACCTCCCAGGGAGAGAGCAAGCTCTTCCCCATCCACGTGGTAAACGAAACCGTCCCCTCCATGACCCTCACCGAAGCCTCGGTAGAATCCGGCAAGAATGTCCACTTCCAGGTCCAGGATATGACCTACGGCATCACCATGCCCATCTACCGGGTGGACCTGACCGACCCCGCCGGCAAAACCACCACCCTCACCAAACTTGACGACTGGTACCTGATTGGCGATACCTTCGTGCTGTACAACGACAAAACCAATCATATCCCCACCAAGGGGACATACCAGCTGACGGTATACGCGGACGGATTCCAGTCCTTTTCGAAAAAATTCGAGGTAACGAAAGGAACGGACCCAGCCTCCGCCAACCTGCCCAAGGGGCTTGCCATCGACGCCCTGTCCGGCTCCACCAGCAGCGGCGGCGCCACCTCCGGCTCCGGGTCCGAGGGCGGCAGCAACACCATGAATGCAAACCTGGTGTTCCAGGCCGATCTTTTGATCAACGCGGAAATTATGACCGAGCTGGGGACCGGCAACGCATCCGCCCAGGCCATTGTGGAGCGCTGGGACAGCATGACCCACGACGCGGTCTATCTGGAAGGGGCCGCGCAAGTCTACACAGCCAGCGGCTACTTTGACGCCGTCAATACCGCGCGGAGCAGTGGCACATACCTGTCCTTCGCCGAGTATATCCAAGAGGACGATGCCGTGACCACCCCCAACCGCCCCTACGCGGTCAAGCAGGTCCTGGAAGACAACCTGCTGGGAGAGGCCACCTCCTTCAGCGAGACCGCCAGCAAGCCCGTACCGGACCTGATTCTGGTGCAGGAGGAGGGCGGCCGGTATACCGCGGTCTCCCAGGTCACCGAGGGCACCGACCCCATATTCCTGTGCCAGGATGAAGCGTATCTGACTGCCCTGGCAGAACAGGGCAAGCTCTACCTGAATGACGCCACGTACAGCGGCGCGGAACTGGACGAGGCCGACTACGCCATTGACCAAGACGCGGGCACCATCACCCTGGACCAGGAGAAGCTTGGAAACAAGCTGGCGCTGGGCGCCAACACCCTGACCCTCTCCGTGGAGGGCTACCAGACCGCCAAGCTCACCTTCTCGTATCAGAAGGCGCTGGAGGAGGTTTCTCTGAATGCGCCGGCAGAGCCCATTGTGCTGGGAGAGGCCGTGGTAATTACCTGCAACGGCCATCACGAGGACAGCGTCTGTGATTTTCTGAACAATCTTACTTCCGTGCAACTCACTGGGCCTGACAATACCACAAAAGAGATTTTCAAACATGGCGTGGAAAGCGTGCATAAAGACACAGGCTATACCATTGCGGGAACGACGCTGACCTTGGGGAAGGACCTCTTTGAAGATAAGTGGTCTGATGCGCCCGCCGGGACGTATACTCTGACCCTTTCCGCAGCGTATGGCTATGGGAAACAGACGGTAACCTTTATGATGAAAGAAAAAGAGGAAAAACCGGAACCAGGCCCCGAGGAACCTTCTATTTCCGTCCCTACCACAGCGCCCAGGATTGAAAAGAAGACAAACTATTCTGGCAACACTTATTATGAACTGAAATTTGACGAAGCAGATCGGGCATGGGTGAGCAAAGTATCCGGCATAGTAAGGGATTCTACTACGGAATATTCTTTTGAAGATTCCCTGGATGATGTCGGTTTCGGGAACACCTGCTACTTAAACGAAGCGAACAACAGTATAGCAATGGCGTTTCCAAGTAATTTTTCAGATGGAACATATACTATTGTGATTTCTTCTGACCAATCAGCAGACCTGATCCTGGAAGTCACCATTCCTGGATTATTCGGAGGCTCTCCCAGCGTAACAATTAAAACCGCAGATTCCTAAGAGACGTACAATATTTCCTATCCCCTCCCAGGGCACGGCCTCCCGCCGTGCCCTGGCCTTTTCCCCTCCTTCCCCCAGGAAAATCCCTCTTTTGCGGACATTCATCCCCCTGAGAAAGTACAAGCAGAGGGCAATTTGTCCCCATTTTTTCACAAAATGCCAGGCTCCCCTCCTCTGGTTTTTTTGAGAAAATTCTAAGGTTTGCAAAGAAGGTCCCTGGATTCTTGACGGGGTCGGTTTAGACGGATATAATAAATAAAATCGGGATAACTCCCATTGCCGTCGCCCGGCAATGGTTGCTCTGTTTGAAATTAGAAAGGGGTAATTCTTATGGCAAATGATCGTGTTTTCAACTTCTCGGCAGGTCCCTCCATGCTGCCCTTGGAGGTCCTTCAGCGGGCCGGTGCGGAGATCACCAACTACGGCGGCTCCGGCATGTCCGTGATGGAGATGAGCCACCGCTCTAAAATCTTTCTGAAGATTTTTGACGAAACCCAGGAAAAATTCCGGAAGCTGCTGGGTGTGCCCGAGGGCTACAAGGTCCTCTTCCTCCAGGGCGGCGGCACCATGCAGTTTGGGATGATCCCCCTGAACCTCATCGGCAGAACCGGCCAGGCTGACTATGCCGTGACCGGTCACTTTGCCAACCTGGCCATGAAGGAGGCCAAGAAGTACGGTCAGGTCACCATCGCCGCCTCCTCTGAGGACCGCAAGCATGTCTACATCCCCGCCCAGGAGCAGCTGAAGCTGAACCCCGATGCCTCCTATTTCTACTACTGCTCCAACAACACCATTGAGGGCACCCAGTGGCAGTACGTCCCCGAGACCGGCTCCGTGCCCCTGGCCTGCGACATGTCCTCGGACATCCTCTCCCGCCCGGTGGATGTGAGCAAGTTCGGCCTGATCTTCGCCGGCGCCCAGAAGAACCTGGCCCCCGCCGGCCTGACCATTGTCATCATCCGGGAGGACCTGGCCGGCCAGGAGTTGCCCATCCCCCCCGCCATTATGAATTACAAGTCCATGATCGACAAGGACTCCATGTACAACACCCCCCCCTGCTGGTGCATCTACATGCTGGGTCTCATGTGCGACTGGCTGGAGCAGCAGGGCGGCGCGGCCGGCATGGAGAAGATCAACCAGAAGAAGGCCCAGATGCTCTACGACGTACTGGACAATGCCAAGCTCTTCACCGTCTCCGCCGAAAAGGGCTCCCGCTCCCACATGAACGTGACCTTCCGCTCCGCCTCCGAGGAGATGGACGCCAAATTTGTGGCCGAGTCCGTGAAGGCGGGCTTCACCAACCTGAAGGGCCACCGGTCCGTGGGCGGCATGCGGGCCTCCATCTACAACGCCATGCCCACCGAGGGTGTGGAGAAGCTGTGTGACTTCATCCAGAAGTTCGACAAAGAAAATTAAGACCCGCTTCGCTGGGCTCTCAATTTTTCGGTAGATTAAGAAAGGAAATGCTGTCGTTATGTACCATGTTAAGACGATGAATAAGATCTCCAAGATCGGCCTGGCCGAGCTGGACGACCGGTTCGAGATCAGCGACACCATGGAGCACGAGGACGCCATTCTGGTGCGTTCGGCCAAGCTCCACGACTATGACTTCCCCGCCGAGCTGCTGTGCATCGCCCGGGCCGGGGCCGGGGTGAACAACATCCCCCTGGACCGGGCCGCCGAGGCGGGCATTGTGGTCTTCAACACCCCCGGCGCCAACGCCAACGGGGTGAAGGAGCTCACCATTGCCGCCCTGCTGCTGGCCTCCCGGAAGATCTCCCAGGGCATCACCTGGGTGAAGGAGCAGGCTGCCGCCGGCGCCGACGTGGCCGCCGTGGTGGAAAAGGGCAAGGCCGCCTACGTGGGTCCGGAGATCCAGGGCAAAACCCTGGGTGTGGTGGGCCTGGGGGCCATCGGCGTGCTGGTGGCCAACGCCGCCGCCGCCCTGGGCATGCAGATTGTGGGCTATGACCCCTTCCTGTCCGTGCAGCACGCCCTGAACCTGACCCCCGGTGTGAAGGTGGTCTCCACCCTGGAGGAGCTCTACGGTCAGGCCGATTATATCTCCCTCCACCTGCCCATGACTCCCGAGACCAAGGGGACCCTCAACGACGCCGCCTTCGCCGCCATGAAGGACGGGGTCCGCATTGTCAACCTGGCCCGGGGTGAGCTGGTGGACACCGAGGCCCTGAAGGCCGCCCTGGCCTCCGGCAAATGCGCGGCCTATGTCACCGACTTCCCCAACAGCGAAACCGCCGCCATGGAGGGTGTGGTGGCCATCCCCCACCTGGGCGCCTCCACCCCGGAGAGCGAGGACAACTGCGCCATGATGGCCGCCCGTCAGGTGAGAGATTACCTGGACAACGGCAACATTGTCAACTCTGTGAATCTTCCCGTCCTGTCCATGGCCTGGGCCGCCAAGAACCGGGTGTGCGTGCTCACCAAGGGGGCTGACGCCGCCGCCATCGCCGCCGCGGTTCCCGCCGTGGCCTCCGCCTCCAAGACCCGGGGTGAGTACGGCTACTTCCTGCTGGACACCGACGCCCAGGTAGACACCGACGCCATCGCCGCCCTGCCCGGGGTCCTCCGGGTGCGGGTGCTGCACCAGTAAGGAGGTCCCCCATGCCAAAGATCCATCCCACCGCCTGGGTGGCCCCCGGGGCCTTCGTCCGGGGGGACGTGACCATTGACGAACAGGCCAACATCTGGTACAACGCCGTCCTCCGGGGCGACCAGGAATCCATCACCGTGGGCAAGGCCACCAGCGTCCAGGACAACTGCGTCCTCCACGGGGACGCAGGCTGCAACGTGGTGGTGGGCCAATACGTCACCGTGGGCCACGGGGCAGTCCTTCACGGCTGCACGGTGGAGGACAACTGCCTCATCGGCATGAACGCCGTGGTTCTGGACCACGCGGTGATCGGCGCGGGCTCCATCGTGGGCGCCGGGGCCGTGGTAGCCGCAGGCACCATCGTCCCCCCCAAAAGCCTGGTGGTGGGGGTACCCGGCAAAGTGAAGAAAACCCTCACCGATGAGGACGTGGCCGGCAGCATTGCCAACGCGGAGAGCTACCTTGGCCTTATGGCCAAGGGCATGGCCGACCCGGAGAACCAGAAGTGATTCTCCCTGGCGCCCACTGCAAACAACCCTGGGGGACGGATCATTCCGTCCCCCGGTTCTGTTTCACGGAAAGGAGGCCCTTGTTATGCCCCACAGCTTGACACACCCGGAACGGCTGACCATCACCGGCCCCCAGGGGGAGACTTACCAGGGCGGGGACCAGGAATGGTACCGGGACCTCTGGCAGCGCCGGGCGGGCTGCGGGCCCACCACCGCCGCCGCTCTGCTGTCCTATCTGTCCCAGACCCGCCCCGGGCTCCGCCCCATGGCGCCGGCGGCGGCCAGGACCCAGGCGGGCTTTCTCCGCTACATGGAGGCCCTCTGGCCCTACGTCACCCCCGGTGCCCGGGGGCTGGACAAGCCGGAGAGCCTGGTGCTGGGCTGCCGCTCCTTCGCCCTGTCCCGGGGATGCCGTCTCCAGGGGCAGGTGCTGGAGATCCCCGCCCAGCGGGAGGCCCGGCCCTCCCTGGACCAGTGCCGGCAATTCGTCGCCCAGTGCCTGGACCAGGACTGTCCCGTGGCCTTCCTCAACTTCTCCCACGGAGCCCTCAAAAACCTGGACAGCTGGCACTGGGTTCCCCTCACCGCCATGACCGAGGGAGAATCCGTCCTCCTGTGCACCATACTGGATGAGGGGGAAGCGCGGGTGATCGACCTGGCCCTGTGGTGGGAGACCTCCTCCCTGGGCGGGGCGCTGGTGGGGCTGTTTCCGGACATGGAATCGGAGCAGACCGACAGCTGAGGGCCGCCCCTCCCCTTCCATCGCTTGACCCGGCCCCTTTTCAAGACCCATCCTGCCACCGGAGGTGACCATGGAACGCATTCTAAACTATTTAGACCTCCCGCCCCAAGAAAGAGACGCCGTGTGCAAGCAGCTCCGTTCCCTCGGTTGTTCTCCCGCGCATGGGACGCGAAGAACCATGAAAAAAGAAATGGAAAAATCCCGGCCGGGAACGCTGCCCCAGTATCTCTTTTTGTTCCGAGACGACGCGCTGATCGGCTATCTGTTCCTGATCGCCGAAAAAGAGGGAGCCTGCAAAGCATTTCCTTGGTGGGCTGTTCACAATGCGGACGAGCTGCCACGAAACACCGCCCTTTCATTCCTGGCCCATGGAATCCAGCTCTCCTTGGACTGCGGCTGTCCAACTTTAGCAAATCGGTTGCAAGCGCAGTTGGAGGACCAGAAAAAAGGGATCGGACGCCGGCCGGAAGAGGCCTGCCGTTAATTGCCCGCGGGGTTGCAGGCGTATGTACCAACAACCTTTGAAACCACAGCGTCCCACAGGGCACCTAACACAGTGCAAAACCAGATTGTCCCTTGATCGCGCATAAAAAGCTCCGTGTTTTCTTGAAAACAGGGAGCCGAATAATATATCAGGTGATTCATGAAAAAACAATCCATTCAAATGATTTTGCAACGCAGTCCCAAACGGAAGTATCTTGTATCCCTTCTCGCCGTTGTGCTTGTGGTTGGGGGCGTCTTTGGGCTTCGCGCCCTGTCTCACGAGACCGTGTATATCTCCGGGCTCCTGGAGTACAAGAGCGTAGACGATCTGTTCGCGCAATCCTCCCTTGTGGCCGTTGGCCAGATCACGGGGCATTCGGATGCCATCCGCGTCCAGCATGTGACGGAAGACAACGCTGTGAACTTTACCGATTACACGTTTTCGATCTCCTCTCTTGTGCAGGGGCAGCCGGATACGGACACGGTTACGGTCCGCGTCCTGGGCGGCACCGCCGGCAACGTCACAGAAGTCTATGAGGAAAGTCCTATCTTTTCGGATGGAGAAACCTATCTCCTCTTCCTCTACCAGCCCGGCATGGGTGGGGCTTATAACACAGCCGGGGACTACTACTACCTCTGCGGGGTCAATCAGGGGGTCTACACGGCAGACAGCAACGGCCGCTATGTCTCTTCCCATGGCGAGGTGTTGCCTTTGGCACAGCTCTCGGCGGCAAATCACACTGCCTCTGTCAATGAGACCTTCTCCCGGGATCAGTTTCTGGAAAACCAGCGGTTAAACCTTGCCAATGGGTTCATTTCCCAGGCAGAATACGATACCCTTATCGGCAGCATGGATGAGTATGCAGAGGTCATCAGCAAATAATCTATGACATTTTTCCCTCCCCAAGGACGGGAAATGTATCCCCTCAGAATAGCAAAGGACGGGCAGGAAGAGGTTCTTCCTGCCCGTCCTTTGCTGCGGGGCACTTACTTTTTCATCTTCGTGGCAATGGTCACGCCGCCAATGGCAATGCGGTCCAGGCCGTTGTCGTGGAAGACCAGGGTCAGGTCCTTGTCCTCTCCCAGAACCTCCCGCACCGCCGCGCGCATGCCCTCGGCGATGGCATTGACCTTCTCCTCCTTGATGGGGCCGGCCTCGATGTTGGCCACCACCATCTTCTGGGGGGCGGGCTGGCCGTTTTCGTAGAGGGTCTCATACTCGTTGACGAAGGTGTAGATGTGGGGGGCCTTCAGAACGGGGGCGGCGGCGTCATAGAGCTTGGCCACCAGGGTGTTTTTGGTCTCCTGTTCCAGACGGGGAACGTTGACGTACATACTGGGCATGGTAATGTTTCCTCCTTATATTGGGCGGCGGGGCCGCCGTACAAAACGCCGGACGGCGGTTTGCTCGGGTGTTAGGACAGGGGGCCCTGCCCCTTTTTCTTCAGCTTGGTCTGGGTGCCATCCTTTTCCACAATGTAGACGTTGTCCAGCTGGGCCTCCAGGCTCTGGCGGATGGCGGCCAGATACTCCTGGCGCAGCAGAGCCTGCTCCTGCTTTTCCTCCTCGGTCAGGCCAATGGTCTTGCTCTTCCGGGCCAATTCATTCAGGCGGGCAATGCGTTCTTCTGTCATCGTAGGCAATCCTTTCTTGCTTCTATGGAACTTCCCGTCCCCGGGTCGGCTTTTCTGCCCGGAGCGGGTTCCGATCTCTCTCTTTTACAAATACCGTTCCAGCTCCAAAATGGTCCTGCCCCGCTTGGAGGTGCCGCCGATCTCCCGCAGCACACACTTTCCCAGGCCCCGGCAGGTGAGCACATCCCCTGCCTCCACAGCCTTGTCGGCTTTGCCGCAGGGCCGGTGGTTCACCATCACCCGGCCGCCCCGGATCAGCTCGGCGGCCCGGCTCCGGGGAATGGAGAACCCCGCCGCCGCCACAGCGTCCAGCCGGGGGGAGGCCACCGTGGCCCGAATCTGCTTTCGCTCCCCCGGGACGGGGCGCAGCTGCGCCAGAGGGATGGGGGTCAGCCGCACCGGGTACCGCCCCACCTTCTCCCACTGGGACAGGAGAATGGGCAGCACCTCCCGCAGCACCACCACCTGGGCCCCCTGTTGGGAGAGGAGAATATCCCCCAGCTTCTCCCGGGTCAGACCCAGGCCCATGAGGGAGCCCAGATAGTCCCGGTGAGTGAGGCCGGCCCCCGGCGGGGTCTCCACCTCCAGGGCGCACAGAGGGCACTCCTCCCCCTGCTGCCAGGTCTCCTCCTCCAGCCAGTCGGGGAGAAAGGCCCACAGCCTGCGCTCGGCGTCGGGATAGCCTCCCGCTAAAATCCCCTGTCCCGGGGCCGCGGCCATGAGCAGGTCCGCGCTCACCGCCTGCTCCGCCGGGGAGAGAAAGCCGGTGTGGGTGGGAACGCCCCGCTGCTCGGCCCGCTGCCACTGGTCCAGCACCCGGGCCAACAGCAGGCGGCTGTCTCCATCCCGGGCATATTTGTCCAGCAACTCCGTTTTGTGCATCCCCGCACCCTCCTTTCCCGCCTCAGAATTGGAAATTTTTGTAAATTCTTGAGGGGGCTCTTATGAAAATCAGTATATCCCGTCAATGTGCCTATTGTCAACGGAAAACCAAGGGTTTATAATTTTCTTTATATGATCTTAAACCCTGCCGCCCCAGGGTCCGTCCCCTTGACCCTGACCAATCTTGCCATAAGGAGGAGACCTCGTGAAACACGTCCTTTTTATCTATAACCGCCACGCGGGAAAAAACAAGACCTGGGCCAATTTGTCCGACATGATTAACACCATGACAGAGGAGGACTGCCTCATCACCGCCTACCCCACCCAGTACCGGGGAGACGCGGGGGATGCCATTGTCCGATGGAGCAGCGCATTTGACCAGATCGTGGTGGCCGGAGGGGACGGCACCCTCAGCGAAGCCATCGCCGGCGCCACCCGGCTGCCGGAGCCCCCAGTCATCGGATACATCCCCGTGGGCACCACCAACGACTTTTCCAAAAACCTGGACCTGCCCCTGGACAAGCTCACGGAGCTGGCCGCCACCGCGGTCACCGGCGTGCCCCACACCCATGACCTGGGCCGGTTCAACGGGAGAAGCTTCCTCTACGTGGCCGCCTTTGGGGCCTTTACGGAGATCGCCTACTCCACCCCCCAAAAGGCCAAGAATCTGCTGGGGTACAACGCCTATATATTAGAAGTGGTGAAAAATTTGGCCTCCATCAAGCCCTACCACATCAAGGTGGAGTGGGAAGACCAGGTTCTGGAGGGGGATTACCTCTACGGCATGGTCAGCAACACCACTTCCGTGGGCCGGTTCCGCAACTTTCCCCCAGGAAACCCCGATCTGTCCGACGGCCTTCTGGAGGTCACCCTCATCTCCCCCATCCGGGATGTCAAAGACATGGAGGAGTTCAGCCGGGCGCTGCTCATGACCGATCCCTCCATTCTCAACTCCATGATGACCACTTTTTCCACCGCCAAGGTGAAGATTACCGCCGCCGCAGAGCTCCTCTGGACCCTGGACGGGGAGGCCGGCGGGGCCCACCAGACGGTGGAGATTGAAGCCATTCCCCACGCCTATACCATCATCCACGGCAAATAGTCCTCCCGTCATTTTTGGATATTTTCCCAAAGCTTCTCCCCTTTCCTTGACTTTGTTTTGTTTTAGTTGTATAATGAGGCTGGAAAAAGGGTCCACGCCGAAGGAGGTTTTTGCCATGAAGAAAATTCTCTTGCCGGTTGACGGCAGCAAGCGCAGCATCCGCACCGTGGAAATGGTGAAGCAGCTGTGCGACCCCGCCGACAGCGACATCACCGTCGTGAAGGTGGTCAGCGCCCAGCTGTACATCAACTCCATGGATGAGATCAAGCACAACGCGGAGAAGGCCCAGCCTGAGCTGACTGCCGTGGCCGACATGCTCCCCGGTTATCAAGTGAAAACCCAGGTCCTGCTGGGCAGCGCCCCCGGCGCTGAAATTGTAGAGTATGCCAAGGAATCCGGCACAGAAATGATTATCATGACCCGCTCCTCCCGAGGGCCCTTGCGGAAGCTGGGCTCCGTGGCCACCTACATCGTCCGCAACGCCTCTTTCCTGGATGTCATTGTCATGCGGGAGGAGGGCGACGAATAACGCCCCCAGAGACCGCCCCATTGCTCCGCGCCAAGTGTCCGCTGTATGATTGGAGGTAACCCTTATGAAGAAGATCCTACTGCCCATCGACGGAAGCCCCCGCAGCCTGCGCACCATCCAGGTGGTGAAGCAGTCCTACATTCCCGCTGAGACAGAGATCACCATCCTGCTGGTCGTGCCCGACCCCCGTCCCTCCAAGCTCACCGACGAAAATGACGAGGTCACCCCCATGCCCGACCATGAGGAGATCACCCAAGACCCCCAGACCAAGGAGGAGGCCCGCCTACTGGTGGAATCCTTTGCCAAGATGCTCCCCGGGTATCAGACGACCGCCGCCCTGCGCTTCGGCAGCCCGGGACCGGAGATCATCCAGTTCGCCAAGGAGGGCGGCTTTGACGCCATCCTGATGACCCGTTCCAGCCGGGGGTCCACCCAGAAGCTGGGCTCGGTCTCCACTTATATCGTGCAGAATGCCTCCTTCATCACCACCACTGTCCTGCGGGAGGCGTGAATCATCTGTCATCTGTCCACAAAAGGGGAAAGGCCACCGCCTTTCCCCTTTTCCACCATGGTTCCCACCCATCTGGATAGGAGGTCGAATTCCATGAAACACGTGCTCTTGCCCATTGACGGAAGTACCCGCAGCCTGCGCACCATCGACATGGTCCAACAGACCTACCGCCCCCAGGACACCGAGGTTACCCTTCTGATGGTCCTGCCCGACCAAATGCACATCGACGGCCAATTCGCCCGGGACCGGATGGCCCGCAAGGCCGCCCAGGAGCTGGAAACCTTCGCCGCCCTGCTGCCCGGCTGGACAGTCCGCACCGAACTGCTGTGGGGCAGCCCCGGCCCGGAAATCGTCTACTACGCCCGGGAGCGGGGTTTTGACGCCCTGGTTATGACCCGCTCCTCCCGAGGCCCCCTGCAAAAACTGGGCTCCGTGGCCACCTATGTGGTACGCAATGCCCAGTTCCTGGACCTGATTATTATGCGGGAGGCCGCGCCTTAACGGGCCGCGGCGCAAAAAAGACAGATCAGCAGGGCACTTTCTTCCCCGTCTCCCGTCTTACCCTATAAGACACAAAAGAAAGGATGTTTTCTATGAAACCCCACGTTTCCCGGCTCCCTGCCGCCCTGCTGGCGGTTCTTCTGGGCCTTTCCCTGGTCTGCGTCCAGGCCGCCCCGGCAGGGGAGGCCCCCTTTTCCGACGTGGCTCCCACCGCCTGGTATGCCCTGTGCATCCAGGACACCCAGAACCGTGACCTGATGCAGGGGGTCGCCCCGGACACCTTCCGGCCCGAGGGAACCCTGAGCCGGGCCATGGCGGCCACCCTTCTGTGGCGGCTGGCCGGAACCCCCCAGCCGGGCCAGCCCAGCGCGTTTCTGGACGTCCCACGAGACGCCTGGTATACCCAGGCAGTGGACTGGGCTGGGGAAGCCGGGGTTGTGACAGGTCTGACCCCCACCACCTTTGGCCCCAACCAGCCGGTGAGCCGGGAGCAGCTGGCCACCCTCTTCTACCGCTGGGCCCAGGCCCAGGGCGCGGATCTCTCCCTGGGGGTGGGAGAGACGGTTTTTACCTATTCCGGTTCTCCCAGTGCCTGGGCCAAAGAGGCTGTGGATTGGGCCGCCAGCCGGTATTTTCTCGTGGAGCACCCTGATCCTGCCATCCCGGGCCGCCTCCTCTTCCCCCAGCTGTCCCCGGGGGCGGATGCCACGCGGGGAGAGACCGCCGTCTTTCTCTCCCGGTTCTGCCAGGCCTACCTGGACCAAGCGGAGACCGGCCTCACCCCGGTCACAGTGCAGGCCTACGGCCCTGGATATGGTGAAAATATCGCCGTCTCCTCCCCGGGCCTCCCCCCGGAGGAGAGCCAGCGGGTCTTCTCCCTGGCGGTGACCATCGCCCAGATGGGCGAACCTTGGGACCGGGTATCCTTCCATCCCTCTGCCGGCCATGCCCTGCCCCAGCCGGGGAGCCTCACCGAGGCGGAGCAGGCCATGACCGCCCACTATGATGACCACGGCCGCCTGATTCAGGTGACCCGGGTGATAGACGGCGTCCCCCGGCAGCAGTACGCTTTCCAGTATGACAGCCTGGGCCGGGTCTGCTACGCGGAGGACAACACCGAGGCGCCCGGCGTGCAGTATTTCATGACCTATGACCAGCACGGCAACCTGGCCTATCTCAGCGTGGCCAACGAGTCCCTGCACCCCGCCGCCTACGCATTCTACTACACCCAGGCAGAAGGGGCCTGGGTCCTCACCGGCGTGGGCAGCGCCCAGGAGGATTTGATTCTTTTTTGAGGAAACCGCCGCAAAAACCGCGCCCCGAACCG
>OLNL01001471.1_pt1 | contig 21553 bp, 17 predicted proteins | sample 1672181 | NCBI WGS metagenome assembly OLNL01 (sample SAMEA3136656, study PRJEB25190) | human gut metagenome | biome: human gut; feature: human-associated habitat; material: faeces | place: Austria | collected 2013
CCACACCGCCAAACAGCTTTGGTGCCACAAAAGCCTGTACTTCCTTTACAATTCCGGCTCGCAGGGCACTGTCATTTAACGTACCGCCTCCTTCCAGGAGAATACTGTCAATGCCTTTGCTTCCAAGATCTGTCATCAGCTTCTTAAGGTCTATCTGATTCTTTTCATCCGGACAGTAAATGGTCTCAACTCCCATGGTATGTAATATTTTTATTTTTTCTTCTGTATTTTTCTGATCTGCATAAGCCACGATCGTCCGGTACTTTTCCGCACTTTTTACGATCTGACTGTCCGGCGGGATCCTGAGCTTACTGTCGCACACAATCCTGACAGGACTTTTCCATCCTTCTACCCGGACGTTTAACATCGGATCATCTGCAAGCACAGTTCCAATGCCTGCCATAATTCCCATGTACTGATGCCGCATATGCTGTACTTCTTTTCGTGCCGCTTCTCCGGTGATCCATTTTGATGCTCCTGTCTTCGTTGCGATCTTCCCATCCAGTGTCATGGCATACTTCATCACTACATAAGGAGTCTTCATAGTAATATAATGAAAAAACACCGGATTCAGCTGATCACATTCTTCTCTCATAAAATCTTCAACTACTGTTACACCGGCTTCCCTTAACATCTGTACACCTTTTCCCGCCACTTTCGGATTCGGATCCCGGGAACCGATCACCACTTTTCTTATCTTCTGTTCAATGATCGCTTCCGTACATGGAGGTGTTTTTCCATGATGACAGCAAGGCTCAAGCGTAACATAAATCACCGCACCTTCTGCTGATTCTGTAAGAGAAGCAATAGCATTACGTTCTGCATGAAGTTCTCCATACTTTTTATGATAGCCTTCCCCGATGATCCTTCCGTCTTTTACGATCACTGCCCCTACCATCGGATTGGGATTCGTCCAGCCTTCTCCTTTTTTAGCCAGCTGGATCGCTCGAAGCATATATTCCTGATCCGTCATTTTTATTCCTTCTTTCTTATTCCTGTTCTTTGCCTGGTAGGCCGAGGCTTTTAGCCCTGTGCAATCGGATTCACAGACAAGTGAGTGGTATATTTATTTCGAAAACGATGTACCAGATACAAAAAAATCCTGCAGAAATATCTGCAGGGTGGAATTGATCTGTTACATCTGATCGATAAATGAATGTCTGATTTCCTACATAAAAAGCTCTGAAATGGATCACCATCTCAGAGCTCTGATACTACATTCATTCATACAAAAAATCAACTGTACTATCATCTTCTTCCATCCAGACTGTACTGTCGGCCCCGGAATCTCACCGGATCATGCCTTTCGGCTCGCGGGCTCTACCGCCGGTAGGGAATCTCACCCTGCCCTGAAGATATCTTTTTGTTTATTTTACTACTTTATCTGTTATTTGTAAAGCGGAATTTTTGTTTTTGCTTATATTTTCCTTTGCCGATTCTTCCAAATTTTCCATGTATTTTTTAGCATCTTTCATAAAGCTGGCAGTAATCATCACAATAACTGCGCCAATTGGGAATGCGGCAACAATACTTACAGACTGAAGATTATTCATAGAACTTTCTGCAAACAACAATGCAATCGGCAGCAGAATCAGAAGAATACACCACATGAGCTGAATTCCTTTATTCGGCTGTTCGTCATCTTCCAGTTTATGATAGCTATAGCAAGAAGCCGTCAGAGCAATAGAATCAAAGGAAGTTGCATAGAAGGCAATCATTGTCAAAAGCACAACCACCATAATGACCGGTGCGAACGGCATTGTTTTTATAATGTTTACAATCATTCCGTAAAGATCACCATCAGCCAGATACTGTGCAATAAAATCTGCTTTTCCGGTAACCTGCATACCCATCGAGTAGTTGCCAAGCACAATAAAGCTCGTCAGAGTTGAACCAACACCAAATACATAACCGCCAAGAATCGTCTGACGCACTGTTCTGCCACGAGATATATTTCCGATAAAGAACGGAGCTGCCACGCACCATACCATCCAATATGCCCAGTAATAGATTGTCCAGTTCTGCGGGAAATTCGAAGTTCTAAGCGGATCAGTAAAAGTAGACAAATCAATGAAGTTTTGAACCATCTTACCCAAAGATGCAAATCCAGTCTCAACAATATAACGTGTTTCTCCACCGAACAAAAGAACAAAGGCAATCAGACCAAAGAACATATAAATGCAAATGTTAGCCAGCTTGCTAATTCCTTTAAATCCATGCAGCAAGGAATAAGTATATACGGCACAAGTAATCAGAAGAATAATAATATTAATCACAGTACGGCTAATTGCAACATGGAACAGTTCCCCAATAATTGTTGCCATCAACGGAGTTGCAACACTGAATGTAGTCGCAGTACCAGCTAGAAGTGCAAATACAGCTAAAAGGTCAATAATTCGGCCAGCCCATCCATCTGTATGCTTTCCCAAAATCGGGCGGCAAGCTTCTGAATACTTCTGGCGATTTCTTTTTCTTACATGAAGCATAAAGCCAAATGCAACAGCCAGCACGAGATAGAATCCCCAAGGAATAAAGCTCCAATGGAATAAAGGATATACGCCTGCCCAATCTTGAATGCTCCCCATTTCCGCAATATGCGGATCAGTTGCATACAACACCCATTCAGAGAAAGAATAAAACAAAATGTCTGCTGCAAGACCGCAGGTGAACATCATAGAACCCCATGCAAAAAAGGAGTACTTCGGTTTCTCATCTGGTTCGCCGAGAACAATATTTCCATATTTAGAGCCAGCAATATAAAGTGAAACAATAAAAATTCCAAGACCAATAATTAGATAATACGTTCCAAAAGTATCACCAAAGAAAAAACGAATTTGGCTCAATACCGCATTTGACTGTTCTGGCACAAAGAAGAACAGTACACAAAGCGCAATTACAATCGCTAACGGCACTAGCGTTATCATCCAGTCTATTTTTCCATGCTCTTTTTTCGTGTTCATTTTAATTTTCCTCCACATATTTTTTATAGCTTTCATCCAATGCAATCAGTTCTGATAGATTATCCACTTCGATAATATCCGACGCATTCATTGGATGAATTCCCAATTTGAAATCATGGGGATGGCAAAACATCGCCACATCATCCCAATATATCTGCCGATTTTGTTTTTCTTCAAATTCTACTTCCAAGAAATATTTCAACTTTCGACCATCTTCCGCTGTCCATCTGGAAATGCTGTACAGTTGCCAGCCGCCCTTGCCTCCAGTCCGGCTACAAGAGGTCACAGTTCCGTCTTTTACAGTCTGAAGCCACTCGTCCGTTTCATCGTCTGTCCAAACGCTGTTATACCCTGAACACTCAAATTCTGGCGAAAGAATCTCCGGATTATAAATAATCTGATCTCCGTCCATGATGATTGCGTTTTCAATATGATTTCGTGCAACATAGAGTGACGAAATATTATTGCATATATCATAATATGGATTTTCAATAAGCTTGACTCCCGGATACTCCTGCTCCAGTTTCTCAAATTGCTCTTTTAAATATCCCACCACTACATAAATTTCATTGATTCCATTCTTGTGTAAGCCCTCAATCACCGTATCAATCATGCGAATTCCGTTCACACGAACAAGCGGTTTGGGCGTTGTTAACGTAACCGGGTGCATTCGATTACCAAGCCCTGCCGCCATGATGATTGCTCTTTCCACTTTGTGCATTTATTTATCCTCGCTTTCTTTTTGCTTCTTTAATTCATCTTGAACAATCCGATAGTATTCCTTTGCATACCGATACTGCCGCAGCGAATATTCACCAAATTCCACGCCCAAGTTTCGCTTATACTCACACCAGTTGCTCCACAACAGTCCACAAGCCGCAATGTAACAATAAATTTTAATTCTGGTTGCATCGTCACATTCTTCCGTAAAATATGCAGCTATCAAACGATCCACCTGCCGTTTGTTATAAAGCGAATAGATGCAGAACATCGCCACATCAACATGGGGGTCTTGCATTCCTGCATACTCCCAGTCAATCAGTCTAATTTCCTCTTGGCCGTCCTTCTCAATAAAAAGGAAATTATCTGGTACAGCATCAATATGCGTCAAAACCTTTTCAGATACATTGGCATCAATATAGGACTTCAACGAAAGAACATTTGCTTTTGTCTTTGCGTAGTCCTTGTAAACAGAAGGCATACCATCCCATAGAGATTCATAAAACTTCATCTGACCAAAGATGTCAAACTCATGGTTTACTTTTAACTTCATTTCATGGAAATCTCTTAACCTCTTCATGCACTTTTTAACATCTTCGTAATTTAACGGATCACATACTCTGGCTCCTTCCAGAAACTCCGTAATTTTATACCCGTTTTCAGGATTAATATAGGCAATATCATCACAGATTTTTTTCCCATCAATCGTGTGGTATACCTCTGCTTCCTGCCCGCGATTGATAAGTTGATCGGTTCCCTCGCCTGGGATACGCATAATGTACTTTTTCCCTTTACAAGTAAAAAGAAACGAGCGATTTGTCATGCCTTTCTTCAGAACCGTAATATCGGTGACTTCATCCGATTTTGCACCCAGTGCCTTTCCAATTACCTGAATGGCATCTGTTTTCAGCTGATTCGAGTCACTGTCAATTTCTCGGAGCTGTTCATAGGTGTTAATTTCCACAACATCTGCCGAATGTACAACCCGCGCAGCAACAATCATACGATCTTTGTGATACAATGCCTCTTCCCAAAAAGAACCATCATATCTTTGATTTCCACATAATTCTTCAATACATCGCTCTACAATATCTGCATCATCCTTAATCAGATAGCAAATTCCAATCATCGCATTACCACCAGAAGACTCCGGCACAGTGATGAGTTCCATTTTTCGATTAACACGAACATTGCTCTCATTGTCTACGAGGTCACTAACCATATACCATGAATAAAGCTCGTGTCGATGAAACGGATTTCGGTCGCACCAAATATCACACGGAACGATATATGAATTTTCCAGATACTCCTTAACGAGTTTCAAAGAATGTAGATTATTCTTAACTGCATACTCTGTATTTACAACCAATTCAACACCATAATCATCAATCAAATATTCATATTTTTCCTTCATGAAACCTACAACAACGTAGATTTCTTTGATTCCAACTTCATGAAGCTGTTTTATGATACGCTCAATGAGGGGTTCTCCATTAATCTCAAGAAGTCCTTTCGGCATCTCCGTGTTAATTGGAACCATGCGCATTCCAAATCCGGCGGCCAAAATGATTGCTCTTTGAGGTGCTTTTTCCTTAAATTCAGTAATTGCTTTCATTGTAGGCAGGATTGCCTCATCCAGATAATCCATTTTTATAAGCTCTTTTAATGACCGATTTACAACCCCCAGTGAATGTCCTGACACTTCGGCTAAAATACGTTGATTAATAAACGGTTCCAGCAAAAGCACGTTCAAAATATCACTTTCCTGTTTGTTCATTTGCTTCGTACCTCTTTTTTCATGATCTTTAATATTTTAAATTTTGTGAACACTACATTACAGATAACCTTCCACCTCATTTACATCCGTTGCATCCGTGGAAGTTATCTTGTAAGCGGTCAATAATCCCCCGGGTACAAAGGAACCCTCCGTTGTGAGGTAATAGATTTTAAGAAATCTAAGAAGTCCTAGAAGACTAAAAGTCTTAGATTGTCGAATGAGATTTATTATAAGTCTCAAAAGATGGAGTGAGAATATGGCAGGCGAGTATCGCAGTTTAAAGAAACAGCATTACTTGAATCTCATCAAGAAATGTGCAAGCATTGGGAAGAATAAACAGCAGTGGTGTTCTAAAAATGGAATCGAGTATTCCACATTCATGCGTTGGCAGGCTCTTCTACGAGATGAGGTAGCAGATCAGGTCATGGAGCAACAGGCGATTGTTCCTGTAAAAATAGCTCCACTAATTGTTTCTACAAACAACATTGTAGAGCGTACCGTTAAGCCCTTTGTCATGTCTTGCAAGAACTTTCTGTTCTGCAGTACTTCGAAAGATGCCGATATAAGTGCGCTATGTTTCAGCATGATTGTAACTGCCAAACGCAATGGGCGTGATTCTTTCAGGTATCTGCTCTTTCTCTTGCAAGAACTTCCCAAATTGAGCGACGAATCTGCTCGTGAACAGCTTGAACGGCTCTTTCCGTGGTCTGATACTATTCCCGCATATTGCCATCCCACTTGACTTTTGGTGCATTTCGATTCTGAGATGCTCCATTTTTAGATCTGACTGGGGATTATTGACCGCTTACGTCATCTTTTATCTATGCCGCTTATAAATAGTAATCTTGATAATTCAGTCTGCTATCAATAATGTAATGCCACTTTATCCTGTTCTATAGCAAACCAACCTTTTAAAGCAACAGCAACAACGTTGGTTTGCATATTAGTTGCTCTATTAGCTTGGATTGCGATAAATAACACTGCAACTCTTGCTTTGAATGAATCCCCTTAGCAGTTCTCCTCAAATGAGTACAAATATTCTTTCAACTCGTGTTCAATATAATCTATTTCTTCTAAATTACATTTGATTTTTTTCCAAGTATGAGTGTTCTTTCTTGATCGTTTTGGATCAAAATACTGCTTTATTTTGCTCTGCTCATTTAAATCAAGTTCAAGCCATTCTGAGATTTTTTTTGCTGTTTCCTCATAATGATATATCATATCTTCAAACTGAATAAAACAAATTTGTTCCGTGTCTACTTGTTCAGTTAATCTATGTTCTCTTGTATACCTAAACCATTTGCAAAATTCTTCTACATTCAGAGGAATTACGCCATCTCTCCACACATATTTTTCGAGTACAAAAATATCTCTCGGATCACGATCCACAATAAAAACTTTAATATCATTAAAATATCTAAGATACCGCTTCAAATTAGTAGGTGGCACAATCTGGTCAACCATAACTATATTTGCCCCCTGACAAACAGAGCCAAATAAATCCTCAATGTATTTCTTTGTACAATTTAAAAACTTTTCTTCACTCGGATGTGAACAATATGTAATTTCATTTTTCATTGTATTTAAAGTTCGTTCAGACTGGTTTCTCCAAATTGTTAATTTTAGTAATTTATTTAAAATTCTTTTACGAAAATAGAAAAAGTCACCTTTGTCTAACAAGTCATATTGCCACCATCCATGATAGGTAAAATCCGTCAAGGCATCAATATATTCATCTGAATATTTTTTCCAGTTTCCGTGAAAAAATTTTTCATACTTACTTCCAAAAATATTGCCGCAATAAAAATTGACAAGTCGCTTGTATCTCTTAATAGCATGTCCTGAGTTATGCCGATTAAAATTCTCAACCAAATTATATTCCAAATCTGATATACCATCTGGATCTTGCACAAAGCGAAATTCTTCATCTGTAAATGAATACACCGAATCAAATTCTGAAACAAAGTCTGTTATGGCACTTGATCCACTTCCATAATAACTAGCACACGAAATAAACCGCATTTTACCCTCTTTTCTACAAATCAATACTGACCGATTGGTTTGTTATTTTTCTTAATTGTTTCTGTTCTATCATTATAGAATATCGTGTGTGGAGGAACACTGTGCACCACAAGACTGCATGCTCCTATTACACACCCCTCGCCAATCTCCACCCCCCCCAGGATGACAGAATAAGCACCAATTACTGTATTTTTTCTGATAACAGGTGCAGCGGTATCTCCTCCTGTTCGCTGTCCAAGACACACATGATGCTCTATGTAAACATTGTCTTCAATTTTTGAATTAGGATGAATCACAACCCCTAATCCTTTATGATTGAATGTAACTCCATTTCCAATTTGAGCTTTTCTTGGAATCTCACATTTGTAAATTAACTGCAGCATTTTATTCATAACTGCACTTTTTCTGGACAGTTTATATAAGAGTTCAAACATATCACACCTCCTCACTTATTTAAGTGTTTTAATATAATTCTCAAACTGCATTATAACGCATTCAGGAGTGAACTGTTTGATCCTCTCCTGACAATTCAATTCTAATCTCTCTATTAGTGTTTTATCTGTATACAGTTTATAAATACTATCCGCCAAGGCTTCTGAATCCCCCACTGGTGTGATCAATCCACAGTCTTCTCTTAAAATCTCCCGAACTCCCGGTTCGCTGTTCGTTGACACAATAGGAAGTCCATAATACATTGCCTCTAACAAAACCGTAGGAAGACCTTCTGCTGGACTTGAGTGTGCATAAATAGTGGCTGCGGTATAATAGTTCTGCACATCATAATGTGCACCAGCGAAAAAAACTTGTTTATCTAGTTGTTTTTCTTTTACCAAATTCTCAAGAGCTTCACGTTCCGGGCCGTCCCCAACTAATACTAATTTTTTTTCAATGTTATATTTTTCTTTTAAATAAGCAACCGCACGAATCAATGTTGCCTGATCTTTATCCTTTGCTAGGCGTCCAACCATCAAAATGAAATCACCATAGTTCTGTTTCAGTGTTTCAACTAGTCTTTCCTCAATTATTCTTCCATCTAAATTGATTGGATTGTAAATCAGGGCTTTATTGATTTCATTTTTTTTGTTAAATTCTTTACTTCGGTCATCATTTTTTTCGGAAAGGCAAACCAAGTTCTTTATTTTTCTATATAGAGCAAAATATCCCGGTGCAATATCATTATACGATGTTTCATCACCGTGAAGCCAGGCAATCTTTTTTGCGGTTTTGAAATTTTCGCTAACAAAAGTCAAATCATTATAGTGTCCCGAGAAAGCAATTGCAACCTCCGCATCTGGCACATCTTTTTGATATTTTATTTTATAGATCTTTTGAAGCGCATTCACAAGAATCGCGCAAATATAAAATGTAATTGTACCACCGATTGGAATCCGTGCCAACTTGCTATATCTCTGTGGTGAAAGGCTTCGAGGAAACGATATATGCCAAACATCAACGTCAGCTGGAAGTTCTTTTTCCATTGCATTTAAACTAGGTCTTAAATTCACAACTGTAACCGTATAATTTCTACTGCTTAGCAATTTAATGTACTCGACACCAACACGTTCTATTCCACCGAATTGAAAGCCATCAAAAACAAATGTAATCTTCATATCACTTTATAACCGTATTTACCTTTTCAAGTACTTGTTTGATAACCTGATCCATATCGTAGTACTTATACTCACCCAAGCGACCGCCGAAAATCACGTTGCTTTCAGCATCAGCCAGCTTCTTATACTCGGCGTAGAGTGCACCATTTTTCGCATCGTTGACAGGATAGTACGGCTCATCGCCAGGCTTCCACTCGGAGGAATACTCGCGGCTGATGATAGTCCTGGGCAAGTCGTTGCCGTTCTCGTCCTTGCCAAACTCGAACCACTTATGTTCAATGATGCGGGTCCACGGAGTCTCGCGGTCGGTGTAGTTGACAGCGGCATTACCCTGGAAGCTAGTCTTGTCCAGCAGCTCATTTTCAAAGCGGACAGAGTGGTATTCCAGTGTACCCAGCTTGTAATCAAAGTAGGCGTCAACCGGGCCGGTATAAACAATTTTATCTGCCAGCGCATCCAGCTCTGCCTTGTGCTCCAGATAGTCGGTGTTCAGGCGCACCTCGATGTCATCCAGAAGGTTTGCAATCATCTTGGTATAGCCGCCGATGGGAATGCCCTGATACAGCGCGTTGAAATAGTTGTTGTCGAACGTCAGGCGCACAGGCAGACGCTTGATGATGAAGGCGGGCAGTTCCTTGCAGTCGCGACCCCACTGCTTTTCGGTGTAGCCCTTGATGAGCTTTTCATAGATGTCGCGACCCACAAGGGAGATAGCCTGTTCCTCTAGGTTTTTCGGCTTACCGGTGATTTCCCTGCGTTGCTCCTCAATTTTGGCGGCAGCCTCCTCCGGCGTGACCACACCCCACATTTTATTGAAGGTGTACATGTTGAAGGGCAGTGAATACAGCTCGCCCTTGTAGTTGGCAACAGGCGAGTTGGTGAAGCGGTTAAATTCGGCAAACTGCGTGATGTAATTCCAGACCTTTTTGTCGTTGGTGTGGAAGATATGTGCGCCGTACTTGTGGACGTTGATGCCCTCGATGTTCTCGGTGTAGATGTTGCCCGCAATGTTAGGACGCTTATCCACAACCAACACAGATTTTCCATGTCCTTTTGCTTCATGTGCAAAAATTGCTCCATAAAGACCAGATCCTACTACCAGATAATCGTACACTTACCTCACTCCTTTTCCATTCTTCTTTTTAAGACATCCAGTGCTTCAAAAATGAGCGTATCTTTTAAAATAAAAAGGATTCCAAAATAAACTATAATCCCACTTATAACCATTAGCACTGTATTGAAAATGCTCGGTTGAAGTATTATATCTTCTATTTTTAATAATACCAACATAATAATACTAGCGACTAAATATTGCGGTACGAGTCTTGCAATCCGCTTCAGATCAATTTGATTTTTTATATATACGAACTGAACAAATGTCACAGAAAACTCTGCAATAACAGATGCAATAGTAGCTCCAACCGAATATAATTTAGGAATTAAAATTACATTCAAAGCAACATTTACAAGAGCACCAACGCATACTGATTTCGTCAATTTATTTTGTTGCTTCGTTGGTACAAGGTATTGTAGGCCAGTTATGTTACTGAATCCAATAGCAATTACCAAAAATCCAGAAATATTTAAAAGCACTGCAACTTTATCGAATCCATCACCATAAAACCAAGGAACTAAATTATTTGAAATACCAATCAGTCCGAAACAAATTGGGAAGCCAAGAAGCAATGCAAATTGATAGCTTTTCAGCATATACTGTTTTATCATCTTCGATTGTTTTTTTTCAAAATAGTAACTGATTCTAGGAATCATCACTGTTCCCAATGATGTCACAATAGTCAAAGCCGTCTTAGACATTTTTGTGGCTTGCTCATAGTAGCCATTTTCCACTTTTGTAGCAGTAAATATGCCAAGCATTGTTTTATCAAGCATTGCATATACACTAACAGCTATTGTAGGAATAAAAAGACCAATAATATTTTTAATATCATAGAAAGGTTGTACATCCTTTAAATCAATCTTATCAATATAGAGATGGAGAAACGGTAAAAGAGACACTGCGCTAATAACTGGAGACAAGGACATAATCAATGCGTATTGATAAACATCTGATGGTCTTTTCACAAAAAGAAATACAGAAATAATCGTCAATATTTTTACACAGGTATCTCTAAACGTTATTCGGCCAAATTCTTCCATTCCCTGAAAAAGCCAAACTGTATCCAACCCTACTGAAACAATATTCAAGGCTACAATTATCGCCATCAATTTATTTTTAAAGAAGAATCCAACAAGTACTCCGTAAACAGAAACGCTTATAAGTGATGTTATATTTCTAAGAAAAAATAAATCCCAAAAACGCTTGCTTCGTTTTACGCCATCATCTTGGCAGAATGAGATTTCTCTTTCAGCGTATGTTGCCGTCCCAAGAATAGCTACAAGCATAAAATAATACACAATAGAATAAGAGTAGCTGTATTCTCCTATTGCTTCTGCACCTAATATTCTTGACACGTAAGGTGTTGTAATCAATGGTGCCAATAATGCCACCATTTGATATAATAAATTATATATATAATTTTTCTTTATACTCTTCATTCCCATTTTTTTAAAACATTCTTTCTTACATATGTACACATCAGAAAATTAGATAGTCTTAGAAATTTAACTTTTTTTATTGTATTAGTCATTTGATAAATATCTTTATATTCATCCTTAATCATTTTGTCAAAATCCATTAATTCTTTTTTTACTTCTTGCTCTGGCGATGCTACCAAGCAATATGTATAAACGGTATCCGTAATATGACAAATTTTCTTTTGTGTGATTTCGCTGATCGGTTTTATTTGTTGTCTATTATCCTTATATGCTGCATACAATCTTTTCGCTACTATAAAAGCATCTCGATAATGCTTTTTTACACCATCAATTGAAACACTTTGTCCATTTCTACCAAGGCGATAACAATATATTGGTTTATCATACTTTGTTACCGTCTTCGCAAACATCAACGGCAAAAAGGTGTACTCGTTATCCGTATAGAAACATTTTTCAGTAATGTTAATTTTGTTTTCTTTTAGTAAATTTGTCTTGATGGTCAGTTCATGCATTGCAAAGTTTCCACATAAGTTCATCGAAGTTATATCCTCTTCTTTTGATCCTAGTGATTCACAATTGTCGATCTTTTCAATTTTACCATCTTCAAAGTAGTTATAATATGGGGTAATCACAAAATCTGAATCTACCGTAAATAACCATTTTAAATAGTCCTCAAAATTTCTTTTGTCGAACCAATCATCTCCATCTAATTGTTTAAAATACTTTCCTCGCGCAAGTTTGATTGAATTGTTAATTGTCGATCCGTATCCACCATTTTCTTTATGAATAGCTCTAAATATATCTGGATATAGTTTTTCATATTTTTGCGCTATAGCAAATGTTCCATCTGTTGAGCCATCATCTTCAATGATAACTTCTAATTTATCCAGCACAGTGCTTGAACTGAGAAAAGAGGTCAATGCTTTTTCTAAATATCTCTCGACATTATACGCTGCAATTGATATCGTCAACAATTTCATTATATTTATCCTTTCTTTTTTGTTCCAATGTATGTAAGTAAATAAAGTGACATGAAAAAGACTGAGTATTCGATAGCCTTGACCACTGACTGAAACTGGCGTCTTGGAACTGTAAAGAAACTAAGCATCAAAGATAAGCGAACATATAAGCTCCACGCATTTTCAACCTCTCTTTCTTTCATAAAACTCGTTATTATTCCGGCTAATGGCACCATCACAATAAGGCCGCACCAAGAAAAATTGTAGTAACTCTCGGCAATCATTGAAAAACCAACACCAAAGCTCAAAAAATCCCTACCGTATAATTTATTTGCATTCCAAAGCCACGTTTCGCCCAAATATGATTGAAGTTTAGGATATACTGAGCCCAATCCAAACGATTTCGGTATTAGAAGGATCAACGCTACAATGTACGACATCCCGAAACGGTAAGAAGTTTTTGATGGTATATAAGACATAACAAAACACAAACTAGTAAAATTAAACCCCATTTCTTCTAGTGCGCCGAATAAAAGATCTATTCCACCTTGAACGCTTCCACCTGATCGAATGCTTGCAACTGCCGAGGAAACAGCCGCAAGTAAAATACCTACCCCTACTAATACAATTGCATTCTTTTTTTTCTTTCTTTCGTCTCCTATATAATAACGATATAACGCATAAACAATTAGTGCTGTAACCCCTCCCGATCTATCAGCAACTAAGACCATAGAAAAAGAAACTATAAGATACAATACTGTTACTGCTTTCTTTCGCCCTTTATTATTGGAAAAGCACAAGCATAAAAGTGCTGATGAAAAAAAGAACTCCTGGAAAAACCTAGTCAGACCATTTGCTGACATTACACCTCTGTAGAGGTTTCCAATTGCTCCGCCCGCCATCAAAGCTCGCACAGCTGACCAAAGATTCACAGGGACTGCAACTACTGCTGTAACTACAAACAGTAGCAAAGCCGCATCTTCTACCTCCCTAGAATGCGTCAATATAGTGTTTTCCCATTTCCCTATTTTTTTGTTTATTTTCTTTTGGCCTTGATACGCAATCATACCTGTTGCAACAATTATATAAATTTGTATAGCAAAAATCGTATATTCAACAGCTTTCACTAGTATATCTTTTTCAAAAAGTGTCATATAGAAATTGTAATAATCTGGATTGAATGCATATACAACAGGTAATCCAAACTGAAACAATATAATAAGCATTAAAAACAGTGTTTGAACTGTCATGATTTTCCTTTGTGCTATACAAAACAAAACCAAATCCAGTAGCAAAACCACTACGCCAACTCTACTATACTTCACAAACTCAGGCGAAGAGTCGTGTACTTCAAACTCCAAAAATGAATACAGTAGCAAACACAGTTCAAGCATTACTACATAGATTTTTCTTTTCTCCACTCTCAACTTCTCATCATCCCTTATCTTTTACTTAACTTATCGAATAACCATCTGACTAGTTTAAAGCTGATATATGACAAACAACTTGCAGCTCTGTTTTTTCTTGTGGCTTTCTTATTGCATAGAATCATTTTTCTATTATTATGAATATAATTTTCTATTTTTTTTTGATTATCACGTTCTTTGTTCGGAGTTCTGAGGTAGATTGTAAATGCAATATTTACACATCGCACGATAACTTCATCCATATATTTCGTATTACGCTGGCTCTCTTCAAACTTTACAAGTTCTTCAAAAGACTGCATCAACTTTGGCGAATATACCTTGTTGTTCATCAGGCTACTTTCAACAAAGTTGTAATCATACAGTTTGAGACTACAATATGTCACCGTTATCGAGTTGCAGATTGCAAAATAATTAAATACAAAATCCTCTCCGATATTCATATTTTCATTGAACTTCAAGTTCTGTACGACTGATTTTTTATACAGTTTTCCCCAAACCGCTGTTGGCTCAAGTTCTTCATAAACATGAACATTATAAGACAGATTTCGTATAGCTTCTGCCGCCTCAACTGTTTTCAAACATCCCTGTGCTCTATCACAATCCTCAGTATCCATATCTTGATTTTGTTTTTTTACATGCCTACAACTGCAAATAGTAATATCTGAGTTTGTATTTTTTGCTGTCAGTAACAGCACTTCAATTGCATCTTTTTTTAAAGTATCATCGCTATCAACAAAGAAAATGTAGTCACCGGTTGCAATCTCTATTCCACAGTTTCTTGCTGAAGAAACCCCGCCATTCCCCTTGTGAATTACCTGTATACGGCTATCTATGGACGCATAGCTGTCACAAATCACACCACTCTGATCTGGTGATCCATCATCCACCAGTATAATCTCTATTTCTCGGTAGCTTTGTTTTATAACACTCTCAATTGCTCTTCTCAAATGACTTTCTTCCGTTTTATAAACAGGTATAATTATAGATATAAACTCTTGTTTCATCTGGTTCCTTCCTTAAGAAAGAGCCATAATATAGGAACCTTCGTCTACTCAATATCTTGATTGCTTGATTTGATTCATCACACTTTGTGGGATAAATCCAATTATCACTGGTTTGAGGACATAGGGAATTCCTTTTAATAATATTCCCATATTTTTATACCCACGAAATCTCACAATCATTTCATCTATGCGATATTTCATCGGTCTATGTTTGCCTTTTTCATCTCTAGCAATGCGATAATAGTATAGCTTTTCCTGAATATTATAGCCCTTATACCCCTTTGCGTATAATCTCATGAAAAGATCATAATCTTCACATCGCCTTGTTTCTTTTGCTTCTCTGTACCCCCCCCGATAACAGCACCGTTTTACGTATCATCATTGTTGGATGCATAAATGGGCTGTTCCAAAGGAAATCATTTTTCTGAGGTTTTTCTGGTACGATATATTCACCCCAATTCCCCCTAATATCAAAAACATCCGCACACGTTCCTACCATAGCATACTCCGGATTATTGTCCAAGAATTGTACTTGTTTTTCTAAACGTTCTGGTTTTGAAATATCATCATCATCTTGTCGGGCAATATACTCTCCTTGAGTACGTTGCAAGCACTCATTCAAAGCATGATTTAGCCCTTTGTTTTCCTTGTATGAGACAAGTTTTATTCTGCTATCTTTTTTCTCGATTTCTTTTAATTTTAACAACGAATCATTCGTAGCCCCATCATTGCAAATAATAAATTCCCAATCTCTGAAATTCTGATTTATAATAGAATCCACGCTCTTCTCAAGAAGTTCATAATTGTTATTATTATAGACCCCCATTATTACAGATACTTTCGGCATAATCTTCCACCTTTTTTAAATACAAATCTTCCAAATTTTTTACTGCGGATTTTATATCATATTCTTTGCTTCTATCATTCAATGTCACAATTTTATTTGCATAGTCTAAAATAGTCCCTGCCCAACTAGGGTCGTCAAGCTTTAGTCGTTTCACACCATTACTTATAATTGCTTCTTCTGGAATTGCTTCGGATACAACAGCCGGAACGCTTGCAATCTGGCTTTCGATTGTTACAAGTGATAGCCCCTCAAATATGGATGGCATCGCTAAAACGTCCATTGTAGCATAATAAATTTCTGGATTTGATACCTGCCCAGCAAATATCACTCGGCTTTCTAAGTGCTTTTGTTTTACCGTTTCGTAAATTTTTTGATGAAGTTCTCCATCCCCAACGAGAAGTAGCACTGTGTCGTTTCTCATTGCTGCTATTTTTTGAAAAACATCTAGCAAAAATTTATGATTTTTTGCAAAGGTAAATCGCCCAATATGCCCTACCACAAGTTTACCACCTAGGCCCAGTTCTTCTTTAAGCTCATTTGTTGTATCTATATCAGTTCTAAATTTCTCGAAATTTACAGCGTTTTTTATTATTGTCACTTTTCCAGCTTCATAGCACTTATTTCCAAATAACCAGCGACCTGCTTTTTCCGAGCACGCAAAATACTCTGTAGAGAATACTCTTGCAAATGAACGCAAAAAATATTTTAATACATCTCTTTTATACTCTTTTCCGCTAGGAACACTATGATTATGCGCTATTCTTATTGGAACACGACAAGTCCATGCAGCAAATAGAGGAAAAACACTTAATGTGTTAATATGTGAATGAACAATTAGGTAACTATTTTCTTTAAAATATTTTCTTAGTGTTTCTATATACCCTGGCAACTTTTGATATGGTGGAACTTTATAAAATCTTGCTCCCATATCAATTAAGTCTTGCGGTGGCTCCACGGTAGAGTCTTCGTCATAGTAAAAGTCAAACTGTACTTTACTTTTATTTATTACCCGATAGTAATTAAAAACAACCATCTCAACACCGCCAGCCCATAATTTTCCCATAATTTGGGCTACTCTAATCGGTTTCTTAATATTGTTCTTCATTTACTCTATCCATCCTCATGATTTTTATATCTATCTACACATCCTCTATTCGGATGCTACTAACTCCCTAAATCCTCTCCGCTTGCTTTTTCTTACTTTCATTTCCACTCCACCCCTATGTACCTGTCATCTCCATAACAGGTCTACTCAATAGAAAAATTGCGAGGTAGAAACCGCCATTTCCCCCGATTTTTTCATAACTCAACAAACCGAAGAAAAGTAGCCCTCATATTTGCCTGCGATAGTATACTCAATACAAATTTTTCGAAGTAGGTGATAAGCTCATGGATTTTTGATGTATTTATCATTTGAGTTATCCGAGTCGTCATTTTTCTCATTCAACCCGCATCTCCGCTATCAACCGTCCAATATGTGCCTCATCCACTGGCAAACGGTATAACAAACGCCCATTTTTACCTCATATTTCAAGGCCTTTTGCAACAAATCTTCGGTTTGTTGAGTGTGAAAACCAGGCCTTTTTTGACTATGCTACGTTGCTTTAATTCTTGGAGTCCATATTTGTCGGGTCCGCAATTACAACAAAGTCCACATCAGAGTATGCCGCTTTTGCATCCAGAGCTGCGGTCAAATCCAATTCTTTTTCTGCCAGATATTTTTCAATATAGTCATCCTGAATTTTTCTCACACCGATCCATCCTTCCTAATCACCACCATCACCGTCTTCAAAAGAATCTTCATATCCAATCCAATATTCCAATTAGAAATATATTCCCGATCCAGCCTCACCACTTCCTCAAAATCCGTAATATCACTTCTCCCACTAACCTGCCACATCCCAGTGATCCCCGGTTTTATCGCCAGTCGTGCCCTGTGGTGCAGTTCATAGAGATTTGTTTCCGATATCAGTGGCGGCCTGGTTCCCACAATAGACATATCCCCTTTCAGCACATTGAAGAATTGCGGAAACTCGTCAATACTTGTACGCCTTATAAAATCGCCGATACCCGTTTTCCGAGTCCCATCCGGCAAAACCTTATTTCCGATAACCCTGGGATCGAAATCCAGCTTGAACATTTTTCCATCCCCTAATTTGTTGTCTTTCATCAGCTCTGATTTTCTTTCTTCTGCATCCATGTACATACTGCGGAATTTATACATTTTAAATTTTTTCCCGTTCTTTCCTACACGTTCCTGGGAAAAGAAGATGGGTCCCGGAGAAGCAATATAAATAGCCGGAGCCACAAAAATAAACAGGATGGCGGTAAAGATGCAGCCTACCAGCCCTCCTGCTATATCCATTAATCTTTTCAGAAAAAGCTGGCGGGATGAAGCATAATTAATGCTTGTAGTCAGTACCGTATAATTACCGATTTTTTCCACAAACTGTCTCTTACCTGATTCACTGTTGATTTTTGCCAGATTCAGATGAACGGTCACTCCTGTCTCTGCAAACTGCTCCAACAGCTTATCCGGGTAAGGGATTTCCTCAGGTGTGACTACCAGTACCTCATCGATCCATTCCCTGCACACATATTCTGCAGCGTTTTCCTCACTGGCTACTACCTGAATACCTGAAACCTTCTGGCCGGTCAGATTACAGTCAAGCAATACCACTCCGGAAATCATATATCTGGAGTAATTCTGTTCCTGGACATTCCGAATCACCCTGGCAGCCATCTTCTCAGTGGTTACAATAAGCAGAGAGTGGTTTCCCACTTCCTTTCTCCTGCTTTGCAGGAATTTTTTCCACAGGATTCTGGTAATATAAACCAACAAAGTATAAAGCAAAAATGTCAGGATCATAACCAGTCTGGAATACATCTGCCCTTGCTGTATGAGGAACAGATAAAGTACAGACACAGCTCCCATCACAATGCTCTGATAAGCTGTGATCAGAAATTCCCGGTAATATCCTCTCTTCAGCACATTTCTCAGAGTACCCAGTAAAAAAAGGACTGCAATATCTGCAACCTCTATATAAATTGACATGTTCCGATAAATCATTGCCTGATAGGGATTAAATCCATACCCACTTAATCCATAAGCCAGCACAAATGCCAGCTGCAGACAAATCATATCCAACAGGATAAAATCCCAATGCTTCAGCCATCCATCCGTATCTTTTCTATACACGTTTTCATATTCTCCTTCTTGTTACGTTTTCTCCTTCTTCTGAATCACATCGGACACTCTTCTAGTGTGCCGACAAGTTGATTTTTGAAAAAATCTCCAAACCCGCATATAGTGTCTGTATTCCATCTGCCACAGGCAGTTCCAGTCTGGCCAGTCTCTTATGACGGTCGATTTTGCGGATCATTTTCTCCTTTCCTCGCAAGGGGCCTTCCGTAATATAAGTCTGTCCTTCCCGGATATGTCCTCTGGACATGTGCAGATGCTGTTTTTCTCCCAGAAATCCTCTGAGAAAACTTTCCTGCTCCGGCAGAAGCTCTATGGATTTCTCTGCAATACTCCTGCTCATGCCTGCCGTTGGCTTCCATTGTCCCAGAAGTTCCTGCAGTCTGTCCTTTTCAGCAGTCTCAATGAGAAAGGCCTGAGAAAATATTGGTTTCTGCTCCATATGCCAGGCTCCCTGATATTTCTTCATGCAGTCATAGGTGGGTAAATAAAGTCCTGTCCTTTGGCTGTCAGGAATATTTGTCTGAAGAAATTCCAGCATTTTCGCTAAATTCTGACCTTCACACTGACATAAAGACCACATGCAAATCCCCCTTCTTCCTTCCAGAAAACTTCGTGGAGTATGTTACTCTACGAAAAAAGCCCGAAAGCATTGGTTTTACGCAATGCTTCCAGGCTTTTGACGGAGAATCTGACCAGAATACTGACGGCTTAAAGAGAGGATACTCCAGATTTCGTACACCCCTCTACCCATCTTTTCCTGTCTGGCAGAAGTGAAAATATGTATAAAAAAAGGGCACTTCCATACCCTATATCATGCTATTTTCTCCAAAATTTGATAGAATATAACAGTATTTCCCATGTAGGACTTGAAAAACAGGTCAGATTGAGGTATTATTTGTCTATATGTAAAGATTGAATGAAAAGAGAGCTTTCGTAGAGTAACATACTCTGCGAATTTTTTTATTTACACGACATTTTTTTCGACAAAAAGGGAGCTGCTTTTTACGGCAGCTCCCTTTTGATTCAGATATCCGGGAACCATATGGTTTCCTGGATCATCAGATATTCTGTTTTTATCTTATTTCGCAACAAAGTTCACGATCTTGTTCGGCACGTATATCTCTTTGATCAGGTTTTTGCCTTCCAGGAAGGATGCAATTCTTTCATCTGCTTTGGCAATCTCGAAGGCTTTCTCCTTCTCGCAGCCGTTAGGGATTACGATGGTGCCTCTTACCTTACCGTTGACCTGTACACCGATTTCAATGGTCTTGGCAATGGTTTTGCCTTCATCGTATTCCGGCCATGGTGCTACTGCCAGCAGGCCTTCTCCACCGATGAACTCCCAGATTTCCTCACAGATATGAGGTGCAAATGGGCTGAGCAGTTTGATGAAGATAGCCAGGTCGTCCTTACTTAAGTGTCCCTCTGCTGTGATCTCGTTGATCAGGGTCATAAGGCTGGCGATGGCTGTGTTGAATTTCAGGTTCTCAATATCTCCGGAAACCTTTTTGATGGTGCGGTGAAGCTTCATTTCAAGCTCATCGGATACGGATTCTTCGCTGAGGATATCTGTCAGTCCTGCCACACGGTCCAGGAATTTCTTGCATCCCTTTACAGAGCTTTCGCTCCACGGAGTAGCTGCACCGTAATCACCCATGAACAGTACATAGGTACGGAGAGTATCTGCACCGTATTCTTCCACAATATCCAGCGGGTCTACTACGTTGCCCTTGGATTTACTCATCTTGTCACCGTCCGGTCCCAGGATCAGTCCCTGAATGGAACGTTTTGCATATGGTTCCGGTGTGTTCACTACACCCAGATCATACAGGAAATGATGCCAGAATCTGGAATAGATCATATGTCTGGTAACATGCTCCATACCACCGTTGTACCAGTCTACAGGCATCCAGTATTTCAGTTTGTCCATATCTGCCAGTGCATTTGTATTGTGGGGATCTGTATATCTCAGGAAATACCAAGAGGATCCTGCCCACTGAGGCATGGTGTCTGTTTCTCGTTTTGCTGCAGCGCCGCATTTCGGACAGGTGCAGTTTACGAAAGAGTCAATCTTTGCAAGTGGAGACTGTCCGTCTTCCCCTGGCTCAAAGTCCTTAACATCCGGCAGACGCAGAGGCAGTTCCTTTTCCGGAACTGCTACAACACCACAGTTCGGGCAATGGATCAACGGAATCGGCTCACCCCAGTATCTCTGACGGTTGAATGCCCAGTCTTTCATCTTGTACTGAACACCGGCTTTACCAATGCCTTTTTTCTCCAGTTCTTCCAGCATACGCTCGATGGAGTCTTTCTTCTTTGTATATCCGTTCAGGAATTCGGAGTTCACCATCTCGCCGTCGCCTGTGTAGGCTTCTTTGGAGATATCTCCGCCTTTGATAACTTCAATGATATCAATGCCAAATTTCTTGGCAAAGTCATAGTCACGCTGGTCATGAGCCGGTACTG
>OLNL01001500.1_pt1 | contig 21183 bp, 7 predicted proteins | sample 1672181 | NCBI WGS metagenome assembly OLNL01 (sample SAMEA3136656, study PRJEB25190) | human gut metagenome | biome: human gut; feature: human-associated habitat; material: faeces | place: Austria | collected 2013
GACTCGCATAAAAAGCCTCCCATTTCTCGTGTCCAAGAAATGGGAGGCAGTTCACACTACGTGCGGCGGGGGTTCTTTCGTCCTGCGGAGTGCGCCTGGGTGTGGGCTCCATAAGGAGCTTGGCCCTAGTGACCCCGCGCAGTTCTGTAGGAAAACCGCGCACCAGGAAGAGGTGCGTGCGCGGTTTTCCGGTTGCCGCTCGCCTGGGGTGGGACGGGGCGTACATTTTTGGGAGTTTTCAGCAGCCGGGTGTGCATGCATACGGGATTTTGGGCGAAAGTCAGGCGCCGTGAGCCGCATCCTGTAGAAAATGAGTGACCCCTGAGGTGCTGAGGGCTCAGAATCAGGGTTTTCAACGCGGTTTTGTGGGCCCGTTCCTGTTTCTTTGGGCTCCGGGATGCTGAAAACTCCAAAATTTGCACGCCGCCCTCTGGGGTACCTGTGGGCAAAAAGCAACCGTCCCGCCGAAGTATGCATTCGACGGGGCGGTTTATGCATATACCCGATTAAGGATACGCTGCGGATCTGTTAGAACTTGACGGTCGGTGCCTGGCGGGCAGCTTCGGCGGCCTCGAAGCCCTGGCGCTCCTTAAACTGGAAGATGCCGGCAAAGATAACGGCCGGGAACGTCTGGATGGCGTTGTTGTAGCTGAGCACGCAGTCGTTGTAGCTCTGGCGCGCGTAGCTCACCTTGTTCTCGGTGTCCTCGAGCGTAGCCTGGAGCTGCATAAAGTTGGTGTTCGCCTTAAGGTCGGGGTAGGCCTCGGCCACGGCAAAGAGCTGGCGCAGTGCACCGGTCAGCACGTTGTCGGCTTCCATTTTGGCCTCGGGGGTGGTGGCGCTTACGGCGGTGTTGCGCGCGTTGATCACGGCGGCGAGCGTGTCCTGCTCGTGCTTGGCGTAGCCCTTGACGGTCTCGACCAGGTTGGGGATCAGGTCGTTGCGGCGCTGCAGCTGCGTGTCGATGTTCTGCCAGGCGTTATCGATGCGATTGCGCTTGGTAACCATGTTGTTGTAGATGCCAGCGATGGCGCAGACGATCACAACGACAACAACGATACCGATGATGACGGGAAGCATGATGTCTCCGTTTCGAATGGCAGCGGCGTTTTGCGCCGGCCGTTGTTGGTATAACGTATCTAGTATACCCGCAACCTTTGGCGGTGCCGAACTTTCCGGTAAGCGTTTTGTTTCAACCAGGGAGGGGGCGCCAATATCGAACGGTTGGTACAGGTGTAAGATATGCGACACATTACGGAATGCTGTCTACGCCTTGAGGATGGTGATACGGATGGACCTTCGCATCAAGAAAACCTATCGTGCCCTGTTCGACGCCTTTACCGAGCTTTTGGAAGAGCATCGGTTTGAGGATTTGACGGTTGCCATGCTTTGCGACCGGGCCCTGATTCGCCGCACGACGTTCTATAAGCATTTCCGCGATAAAAACGATTACTTTGCCTTCTATATCGATGAGCTTATGACGGGCTTGCCGCAAAATCAGACCGACGCAGCGGACGCGGAGCCGCTTGTGGATGTACGGGCACTTCGCCATGAGGTCTTTGACGATGCTATGAATATGGTTCTGGCGCATGAGCAGCTCATGGACAACCTTTTGGCGAGCAGCATGTCGGGCATGCTGACCGGCATGATTTGCGACCGCATCGCGCGTTCCATCCGTGAGCGCGTGATGAGCTCGCTTACCGAAGACGCCCTGGCGCCCGTTTCGCTCGAGACGACATCGGAATTTATCGCCGGTGGCATTATTCGAGTGTTCACAAATTGGTGGGAATCGGGCCACGATCTTGAGCGTCGATCCGAGATGGCCGACGTGGTCGATGCGCTGTTTGAGCGCACCATGACGCCGGTGAATCACTAAGGTGGCGGAGAGAGGGGGATTCGAACCCCCGGAACGCTCTCGCGCTCAACGGTTTTCAAGACCGCCGCATTCAACCGCTCTGCCATCTCTCCGTGAGTCGTAATGATAGCATCGTTTTGAATTTGCAACAGGGAAGGCGAACGATGACGATCACCGAAATCGACGAGAAGTTCATGCGCGAGGCGCTGGCGGAGGCGCGCGCCGCTGCGACAGTGGGCGAGGTGCCGATTGGTGCTGTGGTGGTGCGTGCGGGCGAGATTGTCGCGAGGGCGCATAATCGCCGTGAGCTCGACCAGGACCCTTCGGCACATGCCGAGTTTTTGGCCCTGTGCGCCGCCGCTCAGACGCTTGGGCGTTGGCGCCTTTCCGATTGTACGGTCTACGTGACGCTCGAACCCTGCTGCATGTGCGCGGGGCTTATGGTTAACGCGCGCGTGGGGCGTTGCGTGTATGGTGCGGCCGATGCCAAGGCGGGCGCGGTGGGCTCGCTGTATGACCTCAATGCCGATTCGCGCCTGAACCATCGGTTTAATGTGACCGCCGGCGTGCTGGCAGACGAGTGCCGCAGGGTACTGAGCAGCTATTTTGCCGGTTTGCGCGGTGTGGATGGCGCCGCGTGCGGCTGCGGTCTAAGCCTTGAGGCGCATGCCGTCCATGCCGAGGCACTTGCGGGTGTTGGGAATCTCGCCGACGGGACGCTCAACTTTGGTCCTGTGCAGCGCCGGCCCCGCCGCGTGCTGTTGGCGATCGATTCCTTTAAGGGCAGCGTTTCGAGCGCGCAGGCGGAGGCGGCCGTTGCCGAAGGTGTGTGCCAGGTGTGGCCCGATGCCGAGCTGAGCGCTTTGCCGCTGGCAGATGGTGGCGAGGGAACGCTCGATGCCGTCGCTGCGCGCGGCGGCGAGCTTTTGACCTGCGAGGTTGCAGGCCCCTTGGGCGATCGCGTGTCTGCCCGGATGCTGGTGGACGGCGAGCACGAGTCGGCTGTAGTTGAGATGGCCGAGGCGGCGGGTATTGGGTATTCGCCCTGCACGGAATCGGCGGCGCTTGCGGCTTCGACCTATGGCGTGGGCGAGCTCATGCTTCGCGCGGTCCGTGCTGGGGCAAAGACTATCTATATTGGCTTGGGCGGCAGCGCTACCAACGATGGCGGCGCCGGTATGCTGCAGGCGCTGGGCGCGCATCTTGTCGATGAGTGTGGCTGCAATATCGCCCCCGGTCTTGCGGGTCTCGAACACGTGGTGAGTATCGATTTAGCGCCAGCGCTTCGGGCGCTGAATGGCGTGCGTATCGTGGTGCTTTCCGATGTTGAGAATCCGCTCGTGGGGCGTCGAGGCGCCCTGACGGTGTTTGGCGGGCAGAAAGGCCTGCCGACGGGTGATGCCGAGGCGCTACGCGGGTACGACGGCTGGATGGTCGGCTACGGTCGTCTGCTCGATGCGGCGATTTTCGAGATGCGAGCCCAGAAGCTTCTGCGCGCGCCCGAGGGTGCACGGTCATTTGGCTCGGTGCTTGGTGTGCCCGGTGCCGGTGCCGCCGGCGGCTTGGGTGCCGCGCTGCTGGCGCTCGGTGCGGAGCTGCGCTCGGGCGTGGAGACGGTGCTCGATTTGATTGGGTTTGACGAGTGCGCGCGCGATGCCGACCTGGTCATAACGGGCGAGGGCAATATGGACGAGCAATCCGCCGCCGGTAAGGCGCCGGTGGGCGTGGCCCGTCGTGCGAAGCGATATAGCAAGCCGGTGGTCGCCGTCGTGGGCGGTCGTGCCGACAGCCTGGATGCGGTGTATGGACAGGGTATCGACTTGGTTCTGCCGGTTTGCCGCAGGCCCATGCCCCTTGACCAAGCGCTCGACCCCCAGGAAGCCACAACCAACCTCATCTGTGCCGGCGAGGCAGCCGCTCGAGCCTACGACCTCGGCCGCCTCTAAAACCTATCTCCCTATAAGTTGCGGTGAAATACGGAGTGTTTTTGCCTTTAAGGGGCCAATTCAGTCCGTATTCCACCGCAACTTCGAGAATGGCCATTCGAGGTTGGCTGCTTTGGGTCGGACCGTTCGCCACGAAATGCGGCCGTCTACTACGTTAAACCGGCCACCCTCGACCATCCCGGAATTTACAAAAAGAAAACCGCAGGTAGAGAGCTTGCCGATTTTCGAAAAAGTCGGCTATGGTCGACCCCTGCGACCTAAACGTAGTAGATGGGCCCTTTTCGTGGCACAGCTCCGTCCCAAAAAGACTGCCCCGGGAGCCCGGTTTGGCCAAGTAGCCAAAATAGCTCCGTCCCAAATTAGCTACCTTGTGGGGCGCGAATGGTTAGTTTTGAGCTTAAGTGGCAACCTGATGTTGGATTTCGGGTCGCTTAAATTGTTACAATTTTAACTGTATAGCGATGTCTCGCCTTGCGTTTCTGCGCGGGGGGGGCGTATATTTACATCGATGAGGAGGACGACACATATAATGAGCCGCTTCTTGCCGTCCTCATGGATTGGGGAGGCCTTCATGAATCGCGTGCGCGCGAGAGCTCGAGAAATGCTAAAGCCTTTTGGCAAGAAAACCAATATCGCAAAGCGTGTCCTGAGGTTTTTGACTGTCCCGCTGGCAGCGTGCGCGCTCATGTTTGGCGCGACGAGTGCATCGGCTGCCGTGAGTGACCACACCGTGCAGACGGTGAATCCCACCGGCACCACGGTCAATCTGTTCGATTATTGGGTCGTGAACGGTGACAATGATAAGTCCGTCAACATAAACAACAATAATGGCAATAACAACACTGGAATCAACAAAGATCACCAGCTCAAGTTCAATGGCGGCGCCGGATCGGGCATTAATAAATGGACGGGAAGAAGCGGCGTTGGCGGCTTTGGACGTCGTCAATTTGTAAAGAACACGCTGGTAGATGGCTATCCGTCAATCAAAGCCGGCACCTACACCTCCTATAACACGAGCGGTACGTACACCGATGAGTCGCTGGCCTATCTCTTTAACAACGACAGCCAGGCCAATGGCGAACAGGACGGCAAGGCCGTTTACAGCAACGTGAATGGGCTATTCCAGCTCAAAGAGGGCTATTACGTCTACGACTCGTACGGCTCTGACGGCAACTATGCCGTGTATAACCCCACGACCAACTCCTTTAACGTCTACGATAAGGCGGGCGTATATAAGGGCAATGCGAGTAACGAAACCAATCTGGGTCAGTTCTTCCCCTTTGACTCGGCCGACAAAGTTTTCGACGAACAGGGCAATAAGCTCTCGCCCAAAAAGATCGTGGACGGAAGCACGCGCCTCAACCATCACTTTGGCATGTCCATGACTACGGAGTTTGTCCAGCCTGCGGGCGGCAAGACCACCGATAACAAAGACATGGTCTTTGAGTTCTCGGGTGACGACGACGTCTGGGTCTATATCGACGGCGTGCTCGTGGGCGATCTGGGCGGCATCCACGAGAAGGCGACGCTCGAGATCAACTTCGCCACCGGTGCCGTACATGTTGGTCATATTGACAATGCAAATGATGAAGAAAAGACAATTGAAAATACCACCATCCTAAACATGTTCAAAGCCGCCGGCGCAGATACCTCCAACTTCTCCGGCAACACCTTCCGTGACAGCAGCAAGCATACGCTGAGCTTCTTCTATCTGGAGCGCGGCGCGGGCGCATCGAATATGAAACTTAAGTTCAACCTCACCACGCTGCCATCGTCCGAGGTCGCGAAGGTCGACCAGAACGGCGAGGCAGTCCAGGGTGCCGAGTTTGCTCTGTATCAGTCAGATGCCAAGTGGAACGCGCAGGGTGAGCCCATCGCTCACGGCACGACGGACGCCAATGGCCAGCTGGTGCTTCTGAAGTCGGACGGCTCCGTTCTTTCGTTCGATAACCAGCACGCTGAATTGCACGACTACTTTGTACTCAAAGAGGTTGGCCTGCCCGCGGGATATCGCTCGAGTCTGATCTCATCTACTACCGCAACGCCAGGTGAGCTGCATCTGCAGTACAAGCAGGCTGCGAGCGGCTCGGGCGGCTCGGGCGGCGTGGTGGTCGCGCCGCAAACAACGGTCACCATGGCCGACGACGCAACGCAATGGACGGGTAGCCGCATGTGGCTCAACGGTGGTTATCTGGCTGCCAAGGAGACCATCTCTCTTCCTGAAAGTACGCAAGACAATAAGAGCAATCCCATTAGCTCGGGTACGACATTTGCTGTCGTGCTCAAGCGCACCGATAAAAGCAAGGCGGACACGGACGAAAACGCATGGACGGCAGTCACGGGCAACCCGCTCAATGGCTACAAGCTGTGCTCCGCGCACGGCATTGCCGGTGCGGTCGAGGCTGCCGAATCGGCGGACACGAGTGTCTTTGCCGTCAACACCAAGGGCGACTACGAGGTAACGGTTAGGTCGCTGCCCGGAGATATCGAGAAGTACGCCGCCATGATGACGGACAAGTCGAAGGCGGAATATACCGTGGCGGTGTATCACACCACGGCATCATCTCTGGCGGAGGCAACCACCGACAACACCTCCATGGTCCAATATCAAATGACAAACAGGCAGTTCTCTACGGTGATCCACCTCACTAACGTTCAGAACCGTCTTTTTGTGCAGAAGGTTGACGACCTGGGCGAACCCGTGAACGGCGCAACGTTTGAGTTATACAAGGCCGAGGATGTTACCGGCGATAGCCCCAGCACGTATGCCATTAAAACCGGCGCCAAGCCGTATGACATCGTGCAGGCAAACGGCATGACCTATCCGTATGACATAGAGGGTGCTGCATGCTTCCCGCTCGATTCGACAAATCATGCGCCCCTTATCAAGGGTACGTACTACCTGCGTGAGTCTGTAAGTCCAGATGGCCATGAGATTAACAACACCATCACCAAGGTGATTGTGGACGATTCGGGTGTGTATGTGGATGCCGGCGTAGTAGGCGACGGTGTGCTCAGCATGAGCGGCCCGGGTTCGCTGATTGCTTCCCTGGCGCAGTTTGGCTCTCCCGATTCCATCGACAACACGCTTACGCACATCAAGGGTAAGCTGCAGAGTGCGGTCGTTGACGCCAACGGAAGCCTGACATGGGGCCAGACAAGTACCGCCGAGGGCGTGACGCCTTCTCTTGCGGGCAACTTGATGCATATGCGCTATGACAAGACGACGCAAGGTGCCAAGACCATCCTGCGCTATGTCGAGGACGGTGGCGAGCGCAACGGCAAGCTGGCTACGATCTATGCGGACACGGGCGTAAACCGCATGGCTCTTTATCAAGAAAACGATTCAAAATATATAGACGATGCCTCCAAGACCCGTACTAATCTGGGCACGCTTCAGCTCAATCATCTCTTTACCACGGGAACGGGCGTGCAATATGCCGACCGTCGTGTGGCGCGCCTGCAGGTGACCAAGAAGGTGACGGCAGATACTGGTCTTACTGCACCCACTAAGGATGCGAACGGCAACGATCTGACCTTTACGTTTAAGTTCACCCTGCCGGAGTCCCAGAAGGGCTACGAGGCGCACGTATTTGATGCGAACGGCAAAGCCGTGGGCGACTCTTTCACGCTCAAGAACGGCTACACCCATTCCATCAAGGCCGGCGAGACCATCCGCGTATACGACCTTAAGCAGGGCGACAGCTATAGCGTGAGCGAGCTCACCACCAAGCGCGAGGCGTCCAGCGGCGACGTGTTGGCGAGTATCGTCAACGCCGTGACCGGCTCTGCCGACGAGTCGGTGCTTCCGGCTGGTTTTAGCCTCGTGAGCCGCAAAGCCGGTGGCGAGGAGCAGTCGGGAACTGGCAACACCATCGAGGGCAAGATTGTAACGCTCGTGGACGGGGAGATCCCTGCGAGCAACAAACTCGAGTTTACCAACAACTACAGCGCCAGCCCCGTAAAGCTCGACGCCCAGAATGGTCTGAGCGCCAAGAAGGTGCTCGAAGGTCGCGATTGGGCCGATGGCGATTCCTTTACCGTGCAGCTTACGGCCGACGACGGCGTTCCCATGCCCGGCGGTGCCAAGAGCAAGGTGGCTACGGTTGAGCTCACCAAGAATACCCAGACGGCGACGTTTGGCGATATTACCTATACCAAGCCGGGTACCTACACCTATACCATCTCGGAGGTTATCCCCGGATCCGATGCCAGGGCAGACGGCATAAGCTACTCTGCCGCCTCCTATACTGCGAAGGTTGTGGTGGAGGATAACCAAGCCGGCGCTCTGGTCGTTACGAGCGTGAAGGTGGTGCAGGAGTGCAACGACGCGGGTGTCGAGACCAAGACGGATGTTGCCGATAAGGTCGCAACCTTCACCAACCGCTACGATATACACGAAACGAAGATCATCATCCATGCTCAAAAGATTCTGACCGACAACGCCGGGACGTTCCCACTTGCCCAGAACACCTTTAGCTTTACACTCGAGGGCGTTGGCGGCCTAGCGGATGTCAACGCAACGTTCAACCCCGATACGGTCGATACGAGCGTGACGGCTCCCATGCCCGAGGGCAACACCGCAACCGTGGGCAATAACGCCGACGGTACAGTGACGTGGCCGGAAATCTCCTATACCGCCAAGGCGAATGCGGGACGCGCCTACGTGTACAAGTTCGCTGAGAATCCCGGTAGCACTGCGGGCATGGACTACGATCGATCGGTCTATTACGCCGTGGTGCGCAACGCCGAGAAGGGTGCTGGCATCCAGACTTCGATCGAGTACTACAAGATTGCAGAAGACGGCTCGGTAAAGCAGTTGGACACGAACGTTACGCCTTCCTTTACCAATATATATAGCGCGGATCCCACGAGCGTGACCCTGCAGGGTCAGAAGACCGTGAGCGGTCGCGGCTGGAACCAGGACGAGAGCTATACCTTTAACCTTGCCGCCGCTACGGACGATGCCGGCGCAACTGGTCTGGGTAAGACCACCGCAAAGGCAGTGACGGATGGGGCCGTTGTTATCGGCACTAACCAAGCTGTCGCCAGTGCGCCCGAGTCGGGGCGCATGGCCTCGTTCGTCTTTGGCACCGAAGCCGCCCCGACCGTGACGTTCAACCGCGCGGGCACCTTTAGCTTCAATATCACCGAGAACGCCGCGCAGGATGGCCAGGCGGGCATGTCCATGGACAAACACACCGCACGAGCGACCGTTGTGGTGACCGATCTGGATGAGTTGGGTAACCACACGGGCAAGCTGCGCGTGTCGAGCGTGAGCTACGCCAACACCGGCGCCTCCGATGCGGACAAGGCCGTAACCGGCAAGGCCGCCTTTACCAACGCGTACCATGCGTCGGGTACCTTTGGTGGCGTGACGGTCAGCAAGACCCTTGAGGGTCGCGCCTCTACCGCAGGCCAGTTCACCTTTGCCGTGACGGGCCTTTGGTACAACGGCATTCAGACATCGGTCGATGGCTCCGAGGCTAGCCTGTCCAATACGGCTGCGGGGGCCGGCGTGTCCAGCGCCGTGATGGGCGCAAACGGGAAAGAGAAGCTCTTTGCCCGTGAGCTCACGGAGCAGGATCTGGGGCGTACGTTTGCCTATCGCATCCGCGAGAACCAGCCTGCGGCTGCCGGCTACACCTATGACACCGGCTACACGGGCGACGCCATCGTGCTCGTCAAGGTTCTTGCGCGCAAAAACGACCCTGCCAAGCTCTACACCGTGACGACGGTGCTCAAGGGCTCGGGTGTGATGGAGCTGCTGGGCGACGGCGCCGACGCGAGCGCGCTGACGGACGAAAAGGTCGTCCAGCTCAAGCAAGATTCGACTACCTACGTGCAGCAGTACGATGCAAGTGAGGCCGGCGCCACAACGCCTGCCGTCTCGTTTGTGAATCGCTATGAGGCAAGCCTCGACTATGGCGCTGCTGGCGGTCTGCAGATAGAGAAGACGTTGACGTATTCCAAGGACGCGACCATTTTTGGCTCGCCTAAGAGCACGTTCCGTTATATCGTCAAGCCTGCCGACGAGATATCTGCCAGCAAGGTCGGCATTTCCACGGACGGCAAGGTCTTTGAGACCGCAAATGTCGAGGCCGACGCCCCCAAGACCGTGAGTTTGATACCTGCGGGTGGGTTGACCTTCACTCAGGATGATGCTGGCAAGACGTTCACCTATACGGTGGGCGAGATTGACGACAAGGCGACGGGCTATACGTACGACAAGACGGTCCATACGGTTAAGGCTGTCGTGGCGGATAATGGCGACAGCACGCTTAGGGTCACGACATCGGTAAGCAAGCAGGTCGATGGCGAGGATGAGCTCGAGGGCCAGTGGATCTATCCGTCTGGTGCAACGTCCACCGGTGTCGCGACGGTCAAATTCAAGAACACCTATACGGTCACCGAGGCGGCAACCTACACCCCGTCCGTGACGAAGGTGGTTGCCGGTGCCGATGCTCCGGGCAAGTTCACCTTTGCTATGACCGCGGCTGACGATGCTACCAAGACTGCCATCGATGGCAAGCTCATCACCGGCTCTTCGATGAGCGAGGACAACGGCTACGCCGAGCAGAAGCAAACGAAGGAGGGTCTCAAGGACGGGGAGCACGAAAAGATTGACTTCTCAAAGCTCACCTTCAACAAGCCGGGCACGTATAAGTTTGCCATTAACGAGCTGATCCCGAACGGCGGCCCTGGCGAGTGGACGTATGACCAGCATATCTATACCCTGACCGTTACCGTAACCGATGAGGGCGGCAAGCTTGTGGCCCGCGCCGATGGCGCAACCGGCTCGGAAGGCTTCGTCTTCACCAATAGGTATCGCACCTCGACGAGCTACGAGCTCCAGGGCGGTCTGGAGATCGTCAAGACGCTCAACGGGCACGACCTGCATGCTGGCATGTTTGGCTTTACGGTGACGGGCGAGGACACCGCCTCAACCGAAAAGCTTAAGGCGCTGCTGCGTGCGGACAAGGATAAGGGCGAGCTTGTCGTTACAAACGATGAGCCGCAGGCCGATGGCGCGTCCCATACCGGTATTTTAGGTGGTCTGACCTTCGCGACGGAAGATGCAGACAAGACGTTCACCTATAAGGTTGTCGAGAATGGCGGCGACAAGGGCGGCTATACATACGACTCCACCTATTGGGAGGTAGAGATTGCGGTTGAGAAACGCGGCACTGGTTCGCTCTACACCGTGACCACGGCCAAGCACTATGGCGCCAACGGAGTTGAAGATGTCCACGACGCAAAGACCTTTAGCTCCGAGAACGGTGTTGCCAAGGCTCAGGTGTTCTTTACCAACAGCTATGCTGCGACCGGAACATTCGACGGTCTTACTGCCGAGAAGGTAATGGATTCCGGCGACAAGATCGAGGCTGGCCAGTATACGTTTGACCTGTATGCCGAGAAGGCCGATGGCTCGCTCGAAAAGATGGATGGGGGCGCGACTCAGACGGGCGAGGGCGGTATCGCTACGGTTGACTTTGGTAAGGTCAACTTTAAGCTTGGCAATGCTGCTGGCGAATCTAATGAGCAAACGATTGACCTTGCCAGCGCCGTCAACGATGGCGTTGCCACCAAGCGTCACAATGCCGACCACACCACCACCTACAGCTTTAACCTGGTGGCAAAGGAGCGCATGGCCAACCTGCCCGAGGGCGTGCGTCCCGTGGACACGTCCGCGACGTGCCGCGTGCTGCTCGAGGTGACCGACCACAACGACGGCAGTCTGACGTCCAAGGTGACCTATCGCGATGGTACCGAGAAGGGTAAGATCGTCTTCCACAACACGCGGGATAAGGTCAAGACGATCGGCACGGTCGCGAAGCCCGATGTGGATATCGACGGGCAGCTGCTCTCCGTGGGCGAGTCCTACGTCTACACCATTAACTGGGTCAACACCGAGGCCGATGCCGCCGGTAACCTGGTTCCGGCCAGCGTGACCGTGACCGACGAGCTTCCTGCCGGCGTTGTGTTCGAGGCCTTTGAGGGCGAGTATGCCGATAAGGGCGCTGCGAGCGGTCGGTTGCTTACCTGGAACCTGGGCGAGCAGCCCGCGGGCAGCCATGGCTCGGTGCGCGTGCGTGTCAAGATTACCGAGGAGGCCGTGAAGGGTGCCCAGGGCGCCGTCGGCACCGTCAACAACGCCGCTCACATTACGGTTGGCAACAAGAGCAAGAGCTATACCGGCACCACGACCAACTACGTGCCCAAGAAGTCCGAGAACGACGCTCAGGATTCGAAGGGGTCGGGCGTTAAGTTGGGCGATGAGCTCACCTATACCATCGGCTACAAGAACACCGAGAAGAAGTTGGCTAAGGTGACGGTCTCCGATGCCGTTCCGGTGGGAACTGAGTTCGTGGGGTTTACGGGCGACCATGAGGATGTCGCATCCAAGGACAACGACGGCAACCTCACCTGGACGCTGGCGGATGTTCCCGCCGGCGAGGAGGGCACGGTTCAGTTTAAGGTCCGTGTGACCGAGGATGCGTTTAAGAGCGGTGGCGCTTCGGGCGACATCTCCAACCAGGCGTCGGTGGCGGTTGGCAACAACCCTGCCGTTAAGACCAACACCACTACCGACGAGGTGTCTGACGGCCGCCTGACGCTGAGCAAGACGGTCACGGCCGCCGAAGGCATTGTCGCGCCCAACAAGGCATTCACCTTTAAGGTGCTGCTCTACCAGGCCGATGGCGCAACGCCTCTGACCGGTACCTTTGCGTATGCTGGCCGTCCCAGCGGCACCAACGGCACCTATGTAAGTGGACAGATAAAGAGCGGGGACACCATCGCGCTTAAGGCCGGCGGCTCCGCGACGGTTACCGTGCCCGTGGGCGCTTGCTACGAGGTGCAGGAGCTCGACTCCAAGGGCGACCTCATGACGAGTGAGGACGGATTTGCGGTTGCCGACAAGGCGAACCCCCAGAAGGGTACCGTCGGACAGGCGACGCAGGTGGGCTTCACCAACGTCTACAGCGTGGAGTCCACGAAGGTGGAAAACGCCTTTAAGGTTCAAAAGAAGATCTCCGGTCGCAACTGGACTATGGCGGATGCCTTTACCATGACGCTGACTGCTCAGGGCGAGGCACCTATGCCCAAGGGCGCCAAGGAGGGCGTGTCGACGATTGAGCTGCACAAGGATGCCCAGGTCGGCAACTTCGGTACCATCGAGTACACCAAGCCCGGCACCTATACCTATGTGATTACCGAGCAGCCGGGTGACGAGGCGACACTCACGTTCTCGAAGGCCACCTATCGTGCCGCCGTCACGGTGACCGACAACGGCGCCGGTAAGCTGTCTGCCGAGACCAAGATTGCGCAACTGACCGACGATGCGGGCGACGCTGCTGGGCGCACGGTCGAGGCGGCGGTCTTTACCAACACCGCCAAGACCGGTAGCCTCACCGTCAAGAAGAAGGTCGTCGACGGCGACAGCCAACGCGAGTTTGGCTTTGCGATTACGCTGACCGACGGGGACGGCGAGGCAACCTTCACGCTCAAGGACGGCGAGGAGAAGACCATCGCCGGCCTGCCCGTGGGCGCGTGCTACACCGTGACCGAGGATGCCGCCGAGGGCTACACGACTGCTGTTAACGGGGCTGACGGCTCCAAGGCCGAAGGCGTCGTGACCGAGGACGGCGCGACCGTCGCGTTCACCAACACGTACGGAACGGCCACCGAGGGCAGGGACGTCTCCACCGCGGGACTCTTCGCCAAGACGCTCAAGGGTCGCGACTGGGCGGAGGGCGACAGCTTCCAGTTCATGCTCACGGGCGAGGGCGATGCACCCATGCCCGAGGGCTCTGCCGACGGCTCCAAGACCGTCAGCGTGACGGCCGCCGCCGGAACCAAGGCGGGCGATAGGGTCGCCTTCGACTTCGGTTCCATCCGCTACACGCTCGACGACATCAAGGACGCCGGGTTCGCCGAGGTCGGCGGCAAGCGCGTGCGCGCCAAGACCTTCACCTACACGGTGCGCGAGGTCAGGCCCGATGACGGCTCCGCCATCGCCGGCGTGGACTACGACGGCCACACCGCCACGATGACGGTGACCGTGACCGACGACGGCTCCGGCAACCTCACGGCCTCGACGCCCGCGATCGCGCAGGCGAGCGGCGGCGACTTCGTCAACACCTACACGACCGAGCTCGACTACTCGGCCCGTGCGGGCGTGCGTCTGTCCAAGACGCTCTCCGGCCGCGCCATGGAGGCGGGGCAGTTCGCCTTCACCGTGACCGCCGACGCCGAGACGGCCGCCAAGCTCGGCCTCAAGACCGACAAGGACGCCTACGCCGTGGCCGTGGCCGATGACGGAGAGGCCGACCTGATCGACCTCGTCGGCGGTGCCGCGGGCAGCGACGTGAAGTTCACCGACGCCGACGCGGGCAAGACCTACAGCTTCACCGTCACCGAGACCAAACTCGGCGGCGAGGGTTACGCCAACGACACCGCGCCGCGCACGGTGACCATCGCGCCCGCCTACGATGCCGCGACGGGCAAGCTCACGGTCACGACCACAGTTGCCAAGGACGGTGTCGAGGTCGCACGCAGCGAGGTCTCCACAGCAGATGATGCCACGGCGGCGCCCGCGCCCGTGACGGTCGCGTTCCAGAACTCCTACGAGGCCACCGGAACGCTCGGCGGCGAGGGCAACGTGGCAATTAATGCCACCAAGACGCTGACGGGTCGCGCCGCGGCGGCGGGCGAGTTCTCGTTCTCCGTCCGTGATGCCCAGGGCAATGTGGTCGCGACCGCGACCAACCAGGCCTCCGGCGACGGCGAGGCCGCGGGGCTCGCGTTCTCGCCCATCGCCTACACCACCGACGCCCTCGAGCAGATGGTGGCGGACGGCACCGCCACCAGGGCCGCCGACGGCTCATGGGTCATTCCCTATACCGTATCCGAGGACGGCACGGACCGGCTACCCGCGGGCGTGACGGCGGCCGCCTCGAGCTTCGACATCACGGTCAAGGTGACCGATAACGGTAAGGGCGGGCTGGACGTTAGCGTGGTCTATCCCGAGGGCTCTGATGGCACGCTGTCGTTCGTGAACGGCTACGGTACCAACGAGGCGCCGGTCGACCTCGCGGGCACCAAGACGGTGGCGCTTAGCCAGGCCGGACTCGGCCTGGCGCAGGCCGACATCGCGGGTAAGTACACCTTTAAGATTGAGCCGCTGGACGGCGCGCCCGCACCGGTCGACGCCTCCGGCAAGACGGTGACCGAGGCGACCAACGATGCCGCTGGCAACGTCAAGCTGGGCCACGTCACGTTCAAGCAGCCGAGCGACCTCGATGACGCCGAGATCGACGGCCAAGGTCTGCGCACCAAGACGTTCGCCTATCGGGTGAGCGAGTCCGGCTCGGTCGACGGCGTGGTCAACGACGCGACGGCGACCAGGACCTTCACGGTCAGGGTCGTCGAGGACACCAACGCGGGCACGCTCGCCGCGGAGGTCCTGCCCGCAGAGGGCACGCCCAAGGGCAAGGGCGCGTTCGAGTTCACCAACACCTACATCGTGAACCCGACGCCGAGCTTCGTCACCGACCAGATCAAGGTGAGCAAGAAGCTCAAGGGCCGTGACCTGGCCGAGGGCGAGTTCGAGTTCCAGCTGGTCGAGCTTGCCGCCGACGGCAGCGAGAGCGTCGCGGCGACGGGCAAGAACGCCGCCGACGGCACGGTCGCGCTCAGCCCCGTCACCTACACCGCGCCCGGCACGCACGGCTACGAGCTGCGCGAGGTCGCCGGCACGGTGGGCGGCGTGACATACGATAGGGCGACGTACCGCGTGCGCACGACGGTTGCCGATGCCAAAAACGGCACGCTCACCGTCAAGCACGAGCTGACGGATGCCGAGGGCAATGCTGTGGGCGACACCTCGGTGACCTTTACCAACGGCTACGAGGCCGCACCCGTCACCCTCGAGCTGGGCGCCGCCAAGGTACTCAAGGGCGCCGAGCTCAAGGCGGGCCAGTTTAGCTTTGAGCTCAAGAGCCGGGACGGCAAGGTCATGTCGACCGCCAAGAATGCCGCCGATGGCAGCGTCACGTTCGATGCGCTGACCTTCAAGCAGGCCGGCACCTACACCTTTACGGTGAGCGAGGTCGATGACGGCCAGGCGCACGTGACCTACGACAAGGCGGTGCACAAGATCGTCGTCACGGCGAGCGACGAGGCGGCAGACGGCACCAAGACGGGCTATCTGTCGGCGAAGGTCTCCTACGAGGGCAATGCAAACATGCCGCCGGTCTTCACCAACAGCTACGCCGAGAATCCCGGGACCCCCGGCACCCCCGAGAACCCCGGCACACCGGGCGGCGGTTCAGATAACGGCTCCAAGGGCGGTATGCCCGACACCGGCGACCGCAGCCTGCCGGCGGCCGCGCTCGCGGTCATAGCCGGCACCGGCGCGCTGGCCGTCGCGGGCGGTGCGATCCTGTACCGCAGGCGCCGCTAGCGATATGAACGAGTGGGGCGAATCCATCAGATGGGTTCGCCCCACTTGCCGTAGCGGGCAGGAGCGGGTAAGATATACCGAGCGCCAAGCGCGCTCGATGGGTTCGGATGACGACATGTTCCGAATCTGGTCAGGTCCGGAAGGAAGCAGCCATAAGGAGCCTCTGTCGGGCATCCGAATCCATCGAGCGCACGGGCGCTTTTTGGTGCCGCGATGCGGTCCCGGTGCCGGCGGGCTGTTTGGTGTCTCGCTGACTGTGCCAAAACGTTGGCGGTGTCATTTGCCTGTTTCGTTCTTTCATCTGTGACGAGCTGCTTACGCAATTTTTGGACTCACCGTACTATCATGGTTCGAATTGAGTGTGAATGATGATAGGGAGCGCCTATACATGATTGAGCTGCTCAGGCGTTTTGGTGGTAAGTTTCGCCGGTATATGGTGATTGGCCCTGCGTGTAAGTTGATCGAAGTGATTTTTGACCTACTTACGCCGCTCGTGATTGCCCAGATGATCGATAAGGGTATTGGCGCACGCGATGTCAACGCCGTCGTCCACTACGGTATGGTGCTCGCCGCCATGGCTGTGATCGGCATCTCGTTTACGCTCGTCTGCCAAAAGATGGCGGCGCTCACCTCGCAGGGCATGGGCACCGACATCCGCGGCGCACTCTACCAGCACATCAATAAGCTGAGCTATGCCGAACTCGATCGCTTTGGCACGCCGTCGCTCATCACGCGCATCACCAACGATGTCAACCAGGTGCAGCTTGCCGTGGCGCTGGGCGTGCGCATGCTCATCCGCTGGCCCTTCTTGGCGGTGGGCTCTATGTGCGCGGCCCTTGCCATCGACCTTAAGCTCGGCGTGATTTTCTTGATTTGCACGCCCGCCATCGGCTTGGTGTTCTGGTTTGTCATGGCGCGCTGCATTCCGTATTACAAGCAGCTGCAGGCAAAGCTCGACCGCATCGCACTCATTTGCCGCGAGGGGCTTTCGGGCGCCCGCGTGGTCCGCGCGTTTGTGCGCGAAGACCACGAGCGCGAGCGCTTTGCCCTAGCCGCCGATGAGCAGGCGCATGTTGCCATCGCGGTGGGCAAGCTCTCATCAATCCTTAACCCCGTCACGTTTTTGATGATGAACCTGGGCGTGTGCGCCATCCTGTGGGTGGGCGGCATCCAGGTCAACGTGGGTGAGCTTACGCAGGGCCAGGTCATGGCGTTCGTCAACTACATGACGCAGACGCTCACCTCCATCGTGTACGTCGCCAACCTGGTTGTAGTTTTTACCAAGGCGAGCGCGAGCGCTTCGCGTATCAACGAGGTGCTCAATTGTGAGCCGAGTATCACCGACGAGGGCAACCAACCGGTCGCGCTGCCCAAGCCGAGCGAACTGGCGGGCGGCGCTGTTCCGGTCCCTGCGCTGAGCTTTGACCATGCGAGCTTTTCGTTTGGCGCGGGCGCTGCCAACGCCGTCAACGATGTGACCCTGGAGCTGCCGGTGGGCAAAACGCTCGGCATTATCGGCGGCACGGGCAGCGGCAAGTCCACGCTCGTCTCGCTTATCCCACGCCTGTACGATGCGGGCGTGGGCAGCGTGAGCGTGATGGGTGCCGACGTGCGCGCTTGGCCGCTCGACCAGTTGCGCCGTGTGGTCGCGACCGTTCCGCAGCGCGCGTCGCTGGTGAGCGGCACCATCCGCAGCAACCTGACCTGGCGCGATGAAGCGGCAACCGACGAGGAGCTTTGGGCGGCGCTCGATATGGCGCAGGCCAGCGAGTTTGTGCGCAACAAGCCGCAGGGCCTCGATGCCCCGGTCGAGGCGGGCGGCAAGAACTTTAGCGGTGGCCAACGCCAGCGCCTGACCATCGCGCGTGCCCTAGTGGGCTCGCCCCAGATATTGATCATGGATGACTCCGCGTCGGCGCTCGACTTTAAGACCGACGCGGCGCTTCGCCATGCCATTCGCGAGCGCAGCGTGCGCGGTGCCGCCGAGGGCGGGCTGCCGCTGACGACTGTCATCGTGAGCCAACGTGTCTCGACTGTTCGCGATGCGGACATGATCTGCGTACTCGACCATGGCTCGGTCGCGGGCCTGGGCACGCACGATGAGCTGTATGCAAGCTGCCAGCTCTACCGCGAGATTTGCCAGTCGCAGCTTCGCCGTGAGGAGCTCGAGGGTCAGCAGGGGGGTACGGCGCCCACGCCCGCTCCAAGCCCCGCGCCCGTCCCAGGCGCCCCGACCGCCCCCGCATCCGTCTGCGCAAAGGAGGGTTGCTAAATGAATCCCTACACTTCCTCCGGCTCGGTCGCCACGATGACGGCCAACGTGTCCGGCAACGATAACCTCAACGACCTGGGCGACGGTCCGCGCCAGCCCGGCGATCCCGAGCGCTATCCTGTGGGTGCGGTGACCCGCCGCCTGTTGGGCTACGTCCGTCCGCACCGCATTTCGTTTGTAGCGTCGTTTGTGAGTGCCGCCGCTTCGGTGATCTTGCAGCTCTACACGCCCATCCTCGTCGGCGAGGGCATCGACCTGATCGTCGCCGCCGGGCAGGTGGACTTCGACGCGCTGCTGCCGCTTGTCACCAAGCTCGCGATTGTCGTCGTAGGTGCTGCGGCTTTCCAGTGGCTGCAGGGCTACTGCGTCAACCGCCTGTCCTACGAGACGGTGCGCGACATGCGCGTGGAGGCGAGCGACAAGCTCAGCCGCATGCCGCTCAGCTTTATCGACAGCCACGCCCACGGCGACCTCATGAGCCGCGTGGTTAACGACGTCGATCAGGTGGGCGATGGCCTGCTGCAGGGCTTTACCCAGCTTTTCACCGGCGTTATCACCATCGTGGGCACGCTCGCGTTTATGCTTTCCATCAACCTGACCATGACGCTCGTGGTGGTGCTCGTCACGCCGCTTTCCATTTTTGCAGCCGGTGCTATTGCCAAGCTCTCAAACAAAAGCTTTACGGCACAGCAGCGCATCCAAGGCCAGCTCGGTGGTCATATCGAGGAGTATGTGGGCGAGCAAAAGCTTGTCGACGCCTTTGCCTATGGCTCCAACGCGCAAGCGAGCTTCGATGCCCTCAATGCCGAGCTCTACACCGCGGGCGAGCGCGCGCAGTTTATGGGTTCGCTCTCCAACCCCGGCACGCGCTTTATCAATAACATCATCTATGCCGTGGTCGCTGTGATCGGCTGCGTGGGTGTGATCACGGGCGTGCCGGCGGCGCTTACGGTGGGCGGCGTGCAGATCATTCTGTCCTATGCTAACCAGTACACCAAGCCGTTCAACGAGGTCACCAACGTCATTACGCAGATCCAGGCGGCGTATGCCTCGGCGCGCCGCATGTTTGCGCTGCTCGATGCGCGCGAGCAGGAGCCCGACGCGTCGGACGCTATAGAGCTTGCCGCACCGCAGGGCGAGGTCGCCTTTGAGCATGTGGACTTTAGCTACGTGTCCGACCGCAAGCTGCTGCAGGATATTTGCATCGAGGCCAAGCCCGGCATGCGCTTTGCCCTGGTCGGCCCTACGGGCTGCGGCAAGACAACGCTCATCAATTTGCTGCTGCGTTTTTATGATATCGATGCCGGCCGCATTGCGGTCGATGGCCGTTCCTCGCGTGACTACACGCGCGCAAGCCTGCGCCGTGCCTTTGGCATGGTGTTGCAGGATACGTGGCTGTTCGAGGGCACGGTGGCAGATAACATCGCCTACGGCTGTCCCGATGCCACGCGCGAGCAGGTTATCGAAGCTGCCAAGCGCGCGCATGCGCACAAGTTTATCGTGCAGCTGCCGCAGGGCTACGACACGGTGATTGGCGAGGACGGCGGCACGTTTAGCCAGGGTCAAAAACAGCTGCTGTGCATCGCGCGCGTCATGCTCACCGACCCGGCGATCTTGCTGCTGGACGAGGCGACCTCGAGCATCGATACCCGCACCGAGCTGCAGGTGCAGGCGGCATTCGACGAACTCATGGCCGGTCGCACAAGCTTTGTGGTGGCGCACCGCCTGAGCACCATTCGCAACGCCGACTGCATTCTGGTGATGCGCGACGGCGAGATTATCGAGCGCGGCACACACGACGAGCTGCTGGCGGCAGACGGCTTCTATGCCGATCTTTACCGCAGCCAGTTTGCCCAGTAGGGGCCATCGATTAGCGGCAGGTGGTTTACATCTGTCACGTTGGTACTAAGATATTCATCTAATAAATTGCAAAAGTGGCTTTAGTTTTGGGGGAAACGAGGCAACGTGACTATGACGTGCTCCTTGGTGGTTAACAGCAAGAGCGGCAATACCAGGATGGTTTCGGGCGCGATCAAGCGCGCTCTGCAGGCTGCGGGTGTTGAGTTTGTCCATGCCGCGGCGATGAGCGACGATGCGGATGCAGATCAGGTTGCGCTCGAGGCGCAGGGCGCCTGCGCGGCCGACACGGTGCTCGTCGGTTTTTGGTGTGACAAGGGCGCGTGCACGCCTTCGGTCGCGGCGTTGCTCTCCACCTTGCACGGCAAGCGCGTCTTCCTGTTTGGCACCTGCGGTTTTGGCGCCGACCAGAGCTATTATCAGCAGATTATCGATCGCGTGACCTCCAATTTGGCCAATGATGCCGAGCTTGTAGGCTGGGCGATGTGCCAGGGCAAGATGGGCCCTGCGGTCAAGCAGCGCTACGAGGCCATGCTCGAGCAAGATCCCGACAACGCCCGCGCTAAGTTGCTACTCGACAACTGGGTTGCCGCGAAGGACCATCCGACCAAGGAAGATCTGGACAACATGGCGGCAGCCGCCAAGAAGGCCGTGCTGGGCGAGTAGGTCTATCGCTGCCGCGCGTGTGAAATAATACAGAAGCGTAAGCCTCGAGATTCTCGAGGCTTTTTTCGAGGCTTCGGTAGTTTGTGTGACAAGGGGCTAGCCTAGGCAGCAACGCTCTTCG
>OLNL01001501.1_pt1 | contig 21166 bp, 18 predicted proteins | sample 1672181 | NCBI WGS metagenome assembly OLNL01 (sample SAMEA3136656, study PRJEB25190) | human gut metagenome | biome: human gut; feature: human-associated habitat; material: faeces | place: Austria | collected 2013
ATCCCCTCGTAAGTGATCCTCGCAAAAGACCGCCACGGTCCTGTTTCAGTTAAAGGTAATTCGCTCGAAACAAAAACACCAGCAAAGAATTTTTTATATTCTTTCCTGTCATTTTCATTTGTCCTCGCGCCTTCCTAACACGCTTCTACTTACGGGAACGTACCTGTAATGCTGGTATAGGATTGTCAAAGTACACTGGCAAAATTTACCTGCCTATTAAATAGCCGACGAAATTCGTCATTTTTGTCTCAAAAATTAAAACTTTTTCAATTTTTTCCGCAAAATCTTTCTTTTCGTATAAACGGTATCCTTCGGAAGTCCCATAATACTTGCGATTTCCTTAATCGAATATCCCCAGGTACTAAGTAAAAGTATCTCCAGTGTCTGATGCTCCGTATCCTTTAACAGTTCATACAATCGTCTGTCTCCCACATGATCTAAAAGTTCCCGGACATCCATTGCAAACTGTTCACCTTCCTCTGGTTTGCCTGAATCAATCTCCTGCATCGATTCTTCCAGCCGTTCCCGGTATCTGCGTTCTTCCAGAAAATCTTCCCAGTCCATCTGTCTTAATTTCTGAATCTTCTCTTCGTCCATTCCCAGTTCACGCAGTTTCTTTTCTTCCTGTTCTTTCCAATAGTGCCATTTTCGTTCTTCACTTGCTTTGTTATAAGCCATTTATCTTTCCTCCGATCTGATTTTTGGTATAGAAATCAAATCGGAGCATGGCGGTGACCGGATATGTACGTTATAATGTTCGAAAAATGTCGAATAAAAAAATGCTGCAACCTCTTCGATTACAGCACTTCTTTTTCCCTTACTCTTTTGTTTTTTTAAGGACTTCCATTGATGCAAATATAACTCTTCTCCTTGTCATGCCTTACTAAAACACCACAAAAAGAAGTATATAGAAAAAGACTGTCAGAACTGTGTAATGTAACAGTCATCTGCCAGTCACTTTTCGCATAATTCGACATTTTTCTACATTTTGCTCAATGTCTGTCTATATCTAAATAATATCCCACCTTTCGTATACTCTGAATTATCTTTGCAGCCTCCGGTTCTGTCTTTTCCATTTTTTTGCGGAGTCTGCGTACAAAACACCAGATCATGTTGGCAGAGTCATCTCCATATGGTTCTTTCCATAACTGTTCAAAGATAATCTCATGGGTAACTACCTGTCTGGAGGCATCTGCCAACAGATACAGGAATGCCTTTTCTCGCTCATTTAGGGTTGCAAGCTCATGCTTCCCCCAGTAAACAGTATGATAACGGCAGTCAATTAGAAGTTTTCCTTTCCTTATGATCTCCTGCTTTTCTCTTTTTCTTCCAGTGTTCCATGTGATATCGGAACGTCTGAGTAATGCATACAGGTACGTGTTGATCAAGCTGACCGAAGGATGTGGAAATACCAGGTCTGCACCCCATTCGATATACTTTTTTACCGCCTGAATCCCCGGTATCACTACAATAATCGGAGCCCTGCTGTACTGCCGGACTTCCCAAATCAGCCTGCCCAGCTTTCCGTTATCATTTCTCACAAGCATCAATACTGCGTCATAGACCGCTATGGTATGGAATTTTTCAAACACATCCAGATTAACGGTCGTACATTCCCACTCATTTTTTAACCCTTCACAAAGTTGACTCCACTTATCTACCTCATCCGCAGCAATCAATACTTTTTTCATTTGTATCCCTTTTCTTATGTTACTTCATTTTTAAAGCAGAAAAGACAGTGAAATCTCTCCACCGCCTTTCCTGTTTTTGATTTAATTCGTTAATTTCATTTCTTCGTTTAACGTATTCTCTTCCTTCATCTTCCGTACCAATTCTTGAATCTTTTTATAAGATTCTTCGCTGATTGTATGTTCCATCCGACACGCATCATGATTTGCAGTTTCCGAAGATACTCCTATTCGTCGTAAAAATTCTTCTAAAAGCACATGCCTTGCATAGATTTTTTTTGCAATCTTTCTTCCTTCTTCTGTCAGTTCAATGCTGCCATATCGGTCTTTTATTACATATCCATCTGCCAGCAGTCCACGTACTGCAACTGAAACACTCGCTTTGGAATAGTTCAGATAATCACTAAGCATAGAATTACGAACATATCCTTTCTGACGTTTCAATACATACGCCGCTTCCAGATAATCTTCTTTGGATTCTCCAATTTTCATATACTACTTTATCCCCTTTTGGAAAGTATTTCTTCTGCATTCCTGCTGTTAAGAAATTCTGCCATTCTCCATTTCATATACCACATCTGCCACATTCATTGTGGATACTCTGTGGGATACCAAGACAACTGTTTTCTTCTCAGCCGATTCTTTCAATGATTTTAAGATAATTCCCTCATTTAAAGAGTCGAGGTTCGATGTAGGCTCATCGAATAGAATGAGGGGGCATTCATGGAGAAATGCTCTTGCAATTCCGATTCTCTGTTTTTCACCACCGGACAGCGTATCACCCAGTTCTCCGACTTCTGTATCATATCCTTTCGGAAGTGTCATAATGAAATCATGGATAGATGCTTTCTTTGCGGCTTCCATAATCTCTTCTCTGGATGCTCCCGGCTTTGCGATGGCAATGTTGTTTGCAATGGAATCATGGAACAGGTGTGTTTCCTGCGTAACATAACTTTCCATATCTCTTAAATGCTTGGTTGGAATCTTGCGGACATCTGTACCGTCTACCGATACACTTCCATCCTGCACATCCCAGAACCGCATCAACAGTTTTAAGAGTGTAGATTTTCCGGAACCGCTCGCACCATGAATCCCTGTGATTTTACCCGGCTGTAATTTCAGTGAATAGTTATCTAAAATAACTTCTTCACCATAAGCAAATGTTACGTTCTCTGCCTCTGCTCCTTTAAATTCATATTCCATGCTCTCTACACCGGAAGTTTCCACATCCCCCGGAATTTCTTCCACAAGCGGCGTCTCTTCCAGAAGGGAGAGAACACGTTCACCACTTGCCAATGTCTGGTTCAGGTTGTTGGAAAGGCTTGATAATGCTACTACCGGTCCGAAAGAACCCATCATTGCGATGGTACAGGTTAAGATTCCCTCGAATCCCATCGCACCTTTGTCGTACAGCCAGATTGTCAGTGCCAGCATTCCAAAGGATGCAAGCAGGATAACCATGTTCGTAAATGAACGCTGTGAGCCTTCCATTTTGCTTAATAACTCCTGCATTCCTGCAAGATTTTTGGAACGCTCAGACATCTGCTCTTTTCTCTTTTCACCCTGTCCGTACTGGATGGTCTCGTCCAATCCTCGTAAAGAGTCCAGAACAAAGCTGTTCAGTTCTCCGAAGTTTGTCCGAAATTCCATTCCCTTCTGGCTGCCACGTTTTCCATTCCACATCGGGATGGCTACTCCGACAATCAGATAAGCTGCCAGTGCAAGCACGCCTGCTAACCAGTGATATCTTCCGATAAAAATCACCATAATAATTGAGGTCAGTGTTGCAATCGCAATCGGAGAAATGGTATGTGCATAGAACACTTCCAGTAATTCGATATCGGTTGTAATAATCGAGATCAGATTTCCCTTGTCCCGTCCTTCCAGTTTTGCCGGGCAGAGTTTTCTCAGTGCTGCAAACACTTTATGGCGGATGATTGCCAACAGCTTAAATGCGATAAAATGATTACAATACTGTTCCACATAATGCAGGATTCCACGAAGCACTGCAATGACGATCATGACTGTGATAATCGTTTTTACTGGAGTAAATACCAGCCACATATTGTCCACCGGAACAATCATTCCGGCTACTCCTGTTAGAAGACCATGCATGATAACCTGTCCTGCCAGTATTGTCAGGAAGATTGCACATAAATAACCCAATGTTCCAAGAATAATTGCTGCCAGCATGATATGGAGCAGGGGTTTTACCAGACCAATCAGACTTCCCATGATCTGGATGGCACTTCTTCGTTTTGTTGTATTCGTATTTTCACTCATTATGCCATCCCTCCTTTTCCATAGTTTTCCAGTGTCATCTGGCTTTCATACAGATGTCTGTATGCACCATTCCGGCTCATCAGTTCGTCATGCTTTCCGCTTTCTTTGATTTCTCCGTCTTTTAAGAAATAGATCTTGTCAGACTTCACGACATTTGCCAGTCTGTGGGAAATCAGAAGCACCGTCTTTGTCTTTGCCAGTTCGTGAATCACATTCATGATCAGTTCTTCACTTTCCACATCGATATTGGATGCAGCTTCATCAAAAATATAAACTGCACTGTCTGTCCGAAGCAATGCTCTGGCAATCACCAGTCTCTGACACTGACCGCCGGACAGGTTGCTTGCTTTTTCCAACAACTGTGTCTGCAAGCCATCCTGTGTTTGTAAGAACCCTAAGAGATTCACTTTCTGAAGGACAGCTTCCATCTCTTCTTTCGTTGCGCCCGGTTTTGCCATCTTCAGATTTTCTTCTACTGTACCTTTGAACAGATAGCTGTTATGGCGAACCAGAACAATCCTCTGCATCAGATTTATTTCATTTACTTCATTAAGCGGTATGCCACCGATGATGATTTCTCCGTTATATCCCCGGTTCTTTGTTGCAAGGATTCCTGCAATCGTACTCTTACCACATCCGGATTCACCAACCAGAGATACAAAACTTCCTGCCGGAAGATTTAAGTTGATTCCTTTTAAAATCTCTCTGTCCTCTTCATAAGAAAAGTGCACATCTTTTAATGTAACATCTAACGCGACCTCCGGCAGTGTTTTTTCTCCAGTCTGTGGTTCCGGCAAATCTAAAATCTTGAAAATCTTGTCACTCGCTGCCATACCATTCATTGCGATATGGAAGAATGAACCAAGCAGTCTGAGCGGCAGGAAAAACTCGCTGGCAAGCAGAACGATACATAACGTTCCTGCTACACTGATATTTCCTTTTAAGAATTCAGATACCGCAACCGCCATACCGATCGCAGCTCCACCATACGCCACAATATCCATCACGCTTGTGGAATTGAGCTGCATGGTCAGCACCTTCATCGTAATTCTGCGGAAATTCTGGGATTCCACATCCATCTCGTCTGCTTTCTGCTGGTCTGCCTGATAAATCTTCAGTGTGGTAAGTCCCTGTAAATTTTCAAGGAACGAATCTCCCAGTCCAGTATAGATGCTCCAATAGTTATTTAATAATCTCTTCGCCACTTTCTGTACCACCACGATAGAAATCGGGATCAGCGGTACACAGATCAGCAGGATCACACTCGCTTTCAGGCTCACTCTGCAAAGAATGATAAATAAGGTCAGTGGTGCGATCAGGCTGTAAAATAACTGTGGAAGATATTTTCCAAAATATGTTTCCAACTGCTCCACACCCTCAGTTGACACCTGTACGACCTCCGAAGAGGATACCTGCTCACTGTAGGAAGCTCCCAGCTTTAACATTTTCTCATAAATCTTTTCTCGCAGAATTCGTTTTACATCCACACACGCCAGATAGGAAGACCTTGCTCCCATCCGTTCACAGATAAATCGGATCACCACAACCAGAACTAAAATCAATATTGTCCGCTCAATGATCGGTACGGTTACTACCCGGTATACTACCCGTTCCAGTAAATCTGCGATAGAAAAGACTGCTAATACCTGCGACAGGAGGGCTGCCCACTGCCACAAAATCGTATACACGATATACTTTTTTGCGTGGGACAACAGCCCCACCAGTCTTGTTTTAATCATAGTTTATCTTACCTTTTTGTTTATTTTTTCGATTCTTTTTTACTGCATATCAAATGCCATACTGCAAGCACCGGATGATAAATCAGCATCCTTGGTCCTGAAAACCGCATAACCTGCCTGATCTGTTCTCTCACCTCTGGCTTATAGCAATGCACTTTACAGTTTGCGCAAAATGTCTTTTCTTTCATAAAAGGACACTTTTCACTTCGAAGTCTTGCATAATCCAAAAGTTCCTGACAGACAGGACAAATCTGCCCTTCCTGCCTGTCTTCTTTCGGATGTTTTTTCCGGCAATACAGCCGGATCATCTCTTCCACGACATGCTGTTCCTTCTGTCGTTTCTTTTCTACTTTATCCATCATATTATTCCACTTCTGCACCTTCCGGTAATTCTTCTCCCACTTTTAAAGTTTTCACTCGAAGGAAGAAGTATAACAGGTGGCATACCCAAACCACTGCGATACAGATTCTTCCGATTGGTACATTCTTCATGCAGATAAAGCCGATTGCCATGACTACCGTTACCATTCCGATAATCTTGCATTTTGTTCCTATTGTCATGGCTCTTTTCTGAACAAAACTGTCCAGATGTTTCTTATAAAGATTCGTTCCTACGAACCAGTCGTGCAGTTTCTTAGAACTCTTTGCAAAGCAAAACAGTGTTGCCATATAAAACGGAACGGTTGGCAGGATAGGAAGTACAATTCCTATCGTACCAAGTCCCAGGCAAAGAAATCCAAGCACGATCCATACTACTTTTAAAGGATTTTTCATCTTCTTTCTGTTCTCCTGTGGGAGTTTTCCTCCCCTTTATTTCTTGTCGTTCTGCTACTATTTCCTTCTTACACCGCCAGCACAAACTTCCGTCCATCAACCCTTGTCACACCAAGCTCAATGCCATACAGTTCCCGGATGCTCTCTTCCGTAATCACTTCTTCCGGATCACCTTCCACCAGCACTTTTCCATCTTTCATGCCGATGACATTATCTGAATATGCGATTGCCTGATTGATGTCGTGCAGTACCATGATGATGGTTATTCCAAATTCCTGATTGAGTTTTTTCACCAGTTGCAGGATCTCAATCTGATACCGGATATCCAAATAGGTAGTCGGCTCATCGAGGAACAGCGTCTTTGTTCCCTGACAAAGTGCCATTGCAATCCATACACGCTGACGCTGTCCACCGGAAAGTCTTGACACTTCTCTGTCACGATATTCTGTCAGATTGGTTACTTCCAATGCCCACTGGATCATACGCTCATCTTCGGCACTGTCTCCCTGCATCATTTTCTTATGTGGGGTTCTTCCGAATGCCACCAGATTCTCAACGGTGATATCGTCTGATGCACTGTTATACTGCTGAACAATCGCAACCTTTCTGGCAAATTCTTTTAAATTCAGGTTCTGGATATTCTTTCCTTTGAGGAAAATATTTCCCTTTCTCGGATATAAGTTTTTCGTCATCAGGGAAAACAATGTAGATTTTCCACATCCGTTTGCTCCCATAATCGTTGTGATTTTACCTTCTTCAATCTTCAGGGATACGCCCTTTAAGACTTTATTTTTTCCATAGGAAAAGTGCAGATCTCTAACTTCAATCGCAGGCTTGTCTGCCCACTTATCCGCTTTTTTCACTTTCTTTGCTGCTTCATTCTCTGTAGAAGTCAAATCCATATTCTTTTCTTTACTTCGCATACTTCTTAGACCTCCTTAACAGAATGATGAAGAATGGGCCTCCGACCACACTCATAATGATGGATGCGGATACCTCATACGGAGCAGCTATCGTTCTTCCGATGGTATCTGCCAGCAGGAACGTAAACGCTCCGAACAAAGCACTAAATGGAACTAATGCCTTGTGGTCGCTTCCTACTAAAATTCTTCCGATATGCGGAACAATCAGTCCTAAGAAACTAATCACTCCGGCTACTGCTGTGGAAATACTTGCAAGCAATACTGCTATCAGTGAAATCACGATACGCATTGCATTGACATTGATTCCAAGGCTTCGTGCTGTCTTATCTTCCAGTGCTAACAGATTACACATCTTCGTCATAATCAGTGCCAGAACCAGTCCGACAATTACATACAGTACTAAGGTTTTCACATCATCCCAAGTTTTCATTGTGATATTACCATTGACGATGGCTGCCACGCCAGACATGTTTCCGCCATTCATTGAATTCAACGCACTGGATAATCCGGTGAACATTGCATCGACTGCCACACCGACAAGAATAATTCTCAGAGGACTTAATCCCCCTTTCCATGACAGGCTGTAAACTAAGACAAATGCAATCACACCACCAAGAAATGCAAATAATGGAGTGAAGAAAAATAAAGTCGGTGCAAATGCGGTAATGAGTACCGCCGCAAAACTTGCTCCACTGGAAATACCGATGATTCCCGGATCGGCAAGTGGATTTTTTAATACCGCCTGAAATAACACACCCGATACCGCTATCGCAGCTCCGGCTAACATGGAGATTACAATTCGTGGGAATCGTAAGTCATAGATTGTTGCCACGTCTTCATTGTACTTTACAAATAATCCTTTCAGTAGTTCCGGGAAGCTGACTTTCAGGCTTCCGATATTCACTGCCGCAAAGAATAATGCAACCAGTAATACGATCATTACAATAAAGGAAATTGCTGCTTTTGCTGTTTTCCGATGCTTTCTTGCTTTATCCTGACCGGAGAGGTTCTGGACTTCCATTTCGGAAGTCTCAGAAGTATTTTTTAATTCTGTCTCTTTCATCTGCCCTCTCCTTTCTACTTGCTCTGCTGTTCGTTGTATTTTTCAGTTGCGTCAGAATCCTTTGCTTTCTTCTGTGCATTATCACTGGTTTCTTTTGCTTTTGCTGAATCTTCATCACTTTCCGGATAAAGGATTGGCTGTAATTCTTCCAGTGCCTGTGGATACTTAAACGTAGCACTCATACCGAAATATTCATAAGTCAGATCATAAACTCTGCCGTTCTTCACCGCATCGAAATGCTGCCAGATGTCATTCTCCGCAAAATCTTTATTGAACATTTCTACCACCTGATCCGGCAGTGCATGTGCGGCACGTAAGATAATATCCGGCTCTTTGGTTTTCATGTCTTCAGTATTTACGGTCAAAAATTCCTGATCGGTGTCAGAGTATACATTCTCTCCGCCTGCCAGTTCCACCAGACTTCCCACATAGGAATTCGGTGTTGCGATAATATAAGAGCCAGGAAGTCCCATCAGGATCATAACCTTCGGATGGTCTTTTCCTTCATTCTTTTTCTTATAGTCATCGTAAAATTCAGTAAATTCGTCCACCAGTTTCTGTGCCTGATCTTCTCTGTCGAAAATCTCACCCAATTCCTGAATGGAACGGTACATACCCGGCACACTTCTAAGATTCAAAAACGCCCAGTCTGTATCGATTGCTTCATATTTCGGCTGCAGATCACTCTGCAATGACACCGGACTTAAAATCCAGTCTGGATTAAGTGAGGATACAATCTCCATATCCGGACTCATGGCTGTTCCCACGGTTTCCACATCTTTGTATCTGTCTGGAATTGTGGACACGGTACTGCTGCAAACACCAACCAGATCCAGTTCCAGCTTGTCACAGATATCTGCGGTTGCCGGAGAAGTCGCTATGATTCTTGGGCTTTCTTTCATTGCCTGTACTTTTTTCTTGGCTGCTTCTACGGCTGCCTTTTCTTCCGGATCATCAATCTCTAAGAGAGACTTGGCATCTTCATTGGAAGAATCCTTGTCCGATTTGCTATCAGAAGTCTTTTTATCTGCCGTCTTACTGCTGGCTGTCTCATCTGTACTGCTCTCTGTCTGCGTAGCAGAATCACTGCTTTTCTTTCCCTGACTCTGGTCTACACAACCTGCCAGAGAAAAAATCATGGTCATTGCAAGGAGAACGGCCGATGCTTTTTTCAAACGCCTATTCATCATCGTCCTCTGCACCTCCCCAACGTTTCCAGTTCTTACGGAAGAAATAAATCACTCCGGATACTGCTCCAAGCAGAATCAGACCTGTTACTACAACTGCCAATGCAATCTGGAAAATCCGGTTGCCGGAAGAAGTATTTCCGCTATCGGAATCGCTGTCACTTGTTCCATCTTTCGCAGTAGAAAGACTTAATCCTTCTGAAGAATTTACTGGATTTTCTGTATCCAGTGAAGAAGAATCACTACTCGGTTTTGCTGCTTCCTTGATACTGCTTTCCAGTTTCTTTGATGAGCTGGAAGAACTGCTTTTATCAGATGAGCCGGAACTCTGAAGAGAAGAATTACCAGAACCCAAACTGCTGTTTCCACTTGAAGTAGAACCTGAATTATCTACTGAACCAGAACCACCGGACTCTGCCGCTGTTCCATTCGAGCTTTCTGTTACCATAGTTGCGTTCATATCGGTATTGTTACCCTCGCTGTAGTCACTCGGATACAGATAGAAAATAACATTTCTTCCCATCGGCTCTACATACATCTCGCCTCTGACAATACAATTTTCACTTGGCACACGCATACACACATCGGCTGTTGTACCATTACTGTCTGAACCATTTCCTGTAATACCGATTTCTGATGGTGTAGACCAGCCGGAATCACCTACATTCTGTACCTGAAAGCTATGTCCACTGGTGTAGTCCATCAGACTCATGCGGATGGTCAGATAATAAGCTCCATCGTCTGTTACTTCCAAGATACCATTACTGTATACACAGCCTTCTACCATGCCCTGTCCTGTTGCATAAGAACTCTCTCCACCGGAATCTTCGATTACTCCGGTAACCGGATGTGCGTAACATCTGTTAATTGTACAGCTATACACTGTCCCGCTTGCGGCGTAAGCCTTAACAGCAGGAAAGCCTGCCATTAAAGTAATGGCAAGCACACAAGTCATAATGGCAGACAATATTTTGTTTTTTTTCGCTGCTAATTTCATTCCTTATCTCCTGTTAAATGAATTTGGCAGACTCCCAGTCCCGAAGGAATGGGAGGGTTCGTCTGCCAAATCACTACTTATTATTTTACGTTTGCTTTTTTCTTTCTGTTGTACTCCATGATTCCTGCCAGTAAAGCGACTCCTCCGAGAAGAAGGATAGCTGCCCACAGGGTATTGTTCTGTACAACATCACCAGTCTTAACGTTGGATGCTGATTTCAGGCTGGAACCTGATCCAAGGCTGGATGTTCCACTCTTCAGACTTGAAGAACCACTTCCAAGTGAGGAAGAACCAAGTTTGCTGCTTCCAAGAGAACTGCTTCCGAGGCTGTTATTTCCAAGAGAGCTGTTTCCAAGTGAAGAGCTGTTGTTGCTTCCGTTGGAATTATTATTGTTGTTATTGCTATTGTTGTCGTTCTTATCAAAGTCTGGATCATCGGATGTTGTTGCTTTTAATGAGCTCCAATCCAGTTTCAGGAATACTGGCTGTGTACCTGTGCCAGAACTGATAGCGTCCATAATCGGAACGAATACCTGTAACGGAACATATCCATCATCCAGAGCTTCCGGAATAAGCTCGAATGTTACTTCATTTGGATAGTTTGTTCCGTACTGGTCAGAAACCAGTGAGCCATCGCTGTTCTTCTGATAGCTGTCAACTGTAACATCAGCAAGTGTTCCCTGCGGATTACCATACTTATCAAGTGTATAACCCGTTGTAAAGTATTTGAGCTGACTTAAATATCCAAGTTTCTGTCCTACTGTCAATCCATTGAAGTTCAGAGTAATGTAATATTTGCCATTCTTCACTGTCAGTTTAATTGTATGGTTGATTGCTTCATTTGACATAGAATAAGTATTCTTGTCTACTTTCACCATTGTTCCATAGATAGAGTAAACCCCATCAGCAAGGTTCTTGATATCCAGTTTTCCATCACTCTTCTTTGCTAACTGCTGGATTGCTTCTGTCAGTTTTGTCACCTGATCATCTACCAGTTTCTGTGATGCAGAATCATTATCCATTACATTCTGAGCACGACCTACTGCACTCTGTAATGTTGCAAGAGAACTTTCTGTATAAATGTCTGTCTGGCTTAAATATGTCTTTGCTTCTGCAATCTTGCTTTCCAGTTTGCTCTTATCTACAACTGCTTTTTCTACCAGTCCGTTTAATGCAGTTGTCAGAGATTTCTCTGCTGCTGCAACTTCTGACTCTGTTGCTTTTGGATTTGCTGCAACATTCTCAGCCAGTGTAATTGCTGTATTCAGGACCGTCAAACTGCTGCTTTCATAAACATCTGTTTTTGCTGCCTCAGCTTTTGCTTTTTCAATCAGGGCATTTAAATTTGTCTTATCAACAACTCTTAAACTGTCAAGTGCTGTCTGAAGTGCTGTAACCTGTGCCTGAACTTCTGCCTTGGTAGCATCTTCTTTTGCTGCTACTGCCTGTGCATTTGTGATTGCTGTCTTTAATGCTTCTAATGTTGCAGAAGTATAAACAACATCGGTACGATTTGCTTCTGCTGTTGCTTTTTCAATCAAAGCATTCAGTTCTGTCTTGTCTACGATCTGAGTTTCTACTGCATCTACGGCTGCCTGTAAAGCTGTCACCTGCAGATCAATTTCTTTCTGTGTAGAATTCATATCATTGTAAACATCCTGAGCTGTCATGTAAGCCGCATTTAAAGCGTTCCAGTATTCGTCAGCAACATCACCCTGCTGCATACCGGATACCTGATTCAGAAGTGCTTCGATTACACTGTTGTCTCTTTCTACTCCTGTCTCCTGTTTGATGTTTGCCCAGTCGATAGAAACTCTGGCAACCTTTGTACCCTGTCCTTCACCGATGCTTTCCATAACCGGAACATAAACCTCTACATAGAACAGGTTGTCGTTCAGTTCAATCGGGATTGATAATTTTTTCGGATACCAGTTTCCTTCTGTATTCTTGTCGTAATACTCAGAGTTCTTGTCATTAAATAAATCGTAAACATCTGTGTACTCTTCCAGAATTGTTGCATCGGAAGCTTCATATTTTACCGGATAATTATATTTGTTGTATTCAACCGTATCCATATCTACTTTTTTCAGTTTGTACAGATAACCTGTCATTCCGGCAAATTTCATGGACTGGAAGTTCATCTCCAGTGTTACTTCACCTTTACCCGTAACTCTTACAATTCCGTTCTGAATCATGGAAGCATTTCCCATAGAATCTTCATCGGATGTTGCGTTGAGCAGTTTGATCGGTACGGAATATGTACCTTCAAAAATCTGCGGATATTTTTCAAAGAGATCACTCTGTTTGTTTTTAACAACAAGTGCTTCATAAGAAGAGCTCAGCAGTTTTGTCTGCTTTTCTACTTCTGGTTTTGTTGCATTGACATCAGCGGATACTTTCTGAGCAGATTTGATTGCTGCCTGGAAACTGTTCCAACTGTTGTCTGTATAAGTGCCGTCATTTGTCTTGGTCAGTGCATTTTCGATATAGCCATTTAATTCTGACTTATCTACTGCATCATCCAGACGAACAAGTGCTTTCACTGCTTTATCCAGCTTGTCAACCTGTTCATTCATTTCATCTACTGTCGCATCAGATTTTGCTAATACTTCTTCAGCTTCCTTGATTGCAGACTTCAGATTCTCATAACTGTCTTTTGTATAATTTGCTTCTGCATAATTATTTTTTGCATCGGAAACTGCCTGATCCAGTTCTACTCTTGCTTTTACTTCTTCTTTCATTACAAGACCTGCTGTTGCTGTATCCAAAGCTGTTTCTGCCGCTGTGATTTCTGACTGGAATGCCACTTTATCTGCCTGAACGCTTTCTGCTGTAGCAATCACATCTGTTAATGCTGCAAAAGAATCGCTTGTGTAATTTTTCTCTTCTAATGCTTTTGCATCATTCAGTTTTGATTCCAGATCAGATTTTTTAATTTCCTGTTTTACTGCAGATTTTAAATCAAGATTTAACAGGAGTTCTGTTTCTCCGCTTTCTGTTGTTACTTTTACTTTGTGGTTTTCTACATTTGCAGGAAGTTTCACTACAAGTCTGCCTGCGTCTGTATCTGCATTCGCATATCCGGCACCCTTGCGATACTGCATACCGGTAATTCCGTCCACGTACAGATAAGCAGTTACATTGCCGTCTTTATCTGTATATAAACGAGCAGATTTTAATCCTGCATTCAAATCACTTGCTGTTCCATCCTGATTGGTAAGTGTTGCCTGTACTTCGTAAACACCTTTTTCCATGGAAACGGCTGTTGACATCGGTACAAGTGCATCTACTGCTGACTGAAGGTCTGCGGATGCCTGATCTGCATTTGCTTCTGTTACCTTTCCTTCCTGAGCAGTAATCACTGCCTGAAGGTCTACCCAGCTTTCTGCTGTATATTCTGCTTCATTTAATGCCTTGGCATTTTTCAGAACTTTATTGTATTTGTCAAGTCCAGTTGCCTCTTTTAATCCACTGATTGCATCAGAAATTTCTTTATCTAATGCTACGATTTCCGAATCGTTTGCAGAAGTTGTTCCGTCGATTACCTTCTGAGCTTTTGCTACTGCGTCAGATAATACTTTGTAAGATTCCTCTGTATAATTGTCGGCTGTATATTTAGATGCTTTATCAACTGCTACAACTAAAACAGATTTATCGTGGGTTGGCTCGTTAATTTCCGCTACAGGTGTTAAACCAGATAAAGTCATAAATGCCGTTCTGCATCCTTCACCAGATCCAGGAACTTTATTCTGAAGTTCATCCATGATAGGGACAAAGAAGTTCAGATATACCCCGTCATCTCTGTCTGCTGATTCCGGGAACTCAAATCCAACTGTCTTTGGATAATACAGATCATACTGTTCTGCATAAGAATCCATATCTGTGCTACCCGAATCATTCAGATAATAACTGTAATAATCAAGTGGTGTATATTCACTTAATACTGGAAGTCCATTTTCTTCTGTCTGTTCATTATTTGCCCAGAATATTCCATTGCTATATCCATAACGACCAGCGATTGTAATTCCCTGCGTATCAAAATAGATATGTTTCTTTCCATTTTCAACTACTAAGCGTGCAGAATCATTAACAACCGCCGAATTACTCATAGATAATCTATCCGGCTGATCCTGTTGCCACATAGTAACATTAACATTATAAACTCCGTCTTTTATTCCAGAAATGTCTGTCTTATCTGATTTTTCTGAAATTGCCAATGTATTATATACGCAAGTAGTTCCTGTTATAACTAACTCATCACCATCCATCCGGATACTACCATCTTCATTTTTATAAGAAGAATTTCCAAAGTTTTCAATCGGATTAAATATCTGGAATACCGGAGCACCATACCATTGAACTTCAATTTTACTTGTGTCCCAGTCCTCTGGTATCTTAACTCTAAGTTCTACCGCTCTTGTCGGTTTAACAGTTGTTCCATTTACATTTATTCCCAAATTATAAATCAAAGCCTTTGATGAACTTCCTGCTAAAAGTGAAAAATATTTATTATATTCACTATCTTCATCTGTATTCTCTTCCAGTAACTCTGCTTTAAATTCCGGATTATCACTACCTACATTGTAGCTGTCTGTTATTACGGTTACACCACCGTCGGTTAAACGTAAATCTTTCTTGGCATTGCTTTTTATTCTTGCCTCTCCATAATAGGTTTTTCCATCGGTTGTTTGAACTTTAATTTGTTTACCGAATACAGCCTCCTGTAAGTTAGAAAATGTAAGAGAAATTTTTCCATCACTTAAAATATTGTCTGAATAAACAGAAATTGTTTTATCTCCTATTTGTTCAGCCGAATATGCATATTTGTATTGTAAAAAATTTGTATTCTCTGTAGTAGAAGTCGATTTTTCTCCTAAATCATTTATCCCCTGAAGTATCTGAACTGATGCAATATTATCTGCATTTTTAAGTTCTGTTGAAACTTCTATTTTCTGATTATCAATACTAACACTATTCGTTCCCGTAAAATAATCATTCACTTCATTTCCTGATACAGGAAGTGAATAATAATCTGCAAAATTACCTGCTGATGTTGAAACTTTAGAAATTTCAAGTCCTGCGTTTTTGTAATTGGAATCTGTTAATTCTTTTACCGTTTCTGCTTGACTTATATCAAATGTAAATTTTCCAAACCCAAGTCCCGTACTGTATGTATATTTTCTTCCCACTTTTTTATAGCCATAACTTCGGAAAGTATTCACATAAATGGAATTTTCCAAATTATCAACATCGAATGAACACCATGATACCCCAGTGTCTAACGTTTTTACATCAACATTTTGGATATATTTTTCATTCCAATCTTCACTAATATAACTGGATATAGCTGTTCGAACATCTTCCGCTGTATCTTTTTCAAAAATATATGATTCTGGCAAATTATAAGTTCCCAGACGTACATCCCCTGGTTGTATTTCATCAGAGATAGCTCCTGGTTTTGAGAATTGTAGTACCTCAATTTTATTATAATTTTCAACTTGAAGAATAACGTGATATGTATTATCGCTATTTTTGCTTACTATTGCAATATTATCAATAATTTCAGTGATTTCGCCACCACCACCATAATCTCGGACTGGTTCACCTGATATATTATAAAAAGATAATGGTACAAGATATGACTTTCCTTCTTCTATATCCGAAGCACTTGATTCTGTCTTTAAAGCATCTTCCGTCTTCGCAAACGTTTCAATGCCAGACGCACCTAATATCATACTTGCACTCAATGTAAATGCTAATATTTTTTTTATTATTTTCATATTTCTCTCCATTTACAAAAAAGCTGCTGCACATAAGTCCAGCAGCCTTTTCAAAGAACATATTTAATTAAGTCGTTTATTCAATTCCTGTCAGTTTTAAATATCCTGTAGAACTCATTGGCATAACGCCTACATACGTTGTAAACTGTCCAGTAATAACGCAACCTTCATAGAATTTAGATGCATCTAATCCTTCAAATGTGAAACTGTAATCTGTTACACCATCTACCTTCTCTGTAGCCATCACACCAGTAACACCATCAATTACCATTTTTCCTAAGTGACCTGTAATACCTAAGTATTTAATTTCATGTGTATGAACAACCAATGTAGCTGTCTTATTATCAGCATTTATAGTAATGTCAGCCCACATGTCATTAACAGCCGCATCACCCATTGATGTATTTGTGCAAGCTGCATCTTTGTAAAGATTCTGATTAGCAGTATATGTTCCTGCCGCTAATGCTGTAGAGTCATTTTCAGCCGCAAATGCTGTAACTCCCATTGCCAGTACCATTGTTGCTGCTAACAGTGTAGCAACTAATTTCTTGATCTTTCTCATAACTGTAATCCTCCTTTTCGTTTTTTGGCATTAGCTTTTTGCTAATAAATTTTTAGTTATGATGTTTAGAGTTCTACGAGAATATTTCCGGTTACTCGTATCTAACTCCTTGTCTGAAAGATACCATAATTTGCCATTCAATGTCAACACCATTTTTCACAAGTTTGTTGCCTGAATTGCAACAAATACGCCATTATTTCCTTTGATTTTGTTGTTATTCAGGCAACAATAGACGTAAAAACGCCGTTATTGATAGTATTTTATCAGTAACGGCACTTTATTGAAATTATTTATTATTTTGTTACATGTTATGTGCAAATGATAGTTTTTCTCATTTCTCATTTATACCCAGAAATATAATAATGCAGTGCTTTCCGGCATGTGAACCGGTCCTGCACTACAGGTTACGGTAACTGGTACAATTCCCACTGTGCCGATTCCCGTCCATCGATGGATTCTGCACGCTTCCATCGGGATTTTCACGATGTTATCTTCTATATCTGCTTCTTCAAGGACTTCATTATGCTCATACTTCAATGTTTTCAGTTTTCCAGCCATCATTTCACCACTCACTCTGGAGTGTGCTTCCATCTCTTTCAGCTTTAATTCCAGATAGCTTTCTCCATTCTCCTGAACGATTTCGGCTATATCTTCAAATCCTCTCATCGCCATAGAGTCTCTTCCCTGCCCCTGCTTTTTATTCATCCGGTAAAGCCGGAACACTACCGGATGCCTTTCACATTTCTGCAGATTGTGCTGTATCTCCTGATCCAGTTCATTCTCTTTTTTCTTGTATACTGATTTTTTCTCTGTATAGGCGTTAATCATCAGTTCCAGCATGTGGATGTCGATATTCTCCACCATAACATCCAGTGATTTCTCGATTTCTTCCGGTTTTGCACCGATTTCTTCCAGATATTTTTCAAGATTCTCATACAGCTTGGTATATCTTTCCAGCCATTCTTCACCTGCTGCGGTAAATTCCAGTGATTCTGTCAGTATTCCTCTTTCTATGCAGTTCTTAAAATAGCGGTTTACCGTTGAGCGGTTCACGCCGTAAGATTCTGCGATACTTCCCTGAGCTCCACGTTTCTTTTCTACTCTTGACAGACCTTGTAAATATTGCAGTTGCAGCATCGTAGGTCTGTTCTGTCTCTTTAGATGTTCACCTTTTTCCATTTTCTTGTTCCTCTCTTCGTCACCATACATGAATATTCAATTCCCGATAATCGATTGGCAGTGGCTTCTGTTCAAAGCGTGTAATCGCAATGATTGCCACTGCTTCTGTAATTGGAATTCCTGTATTGGCAGTATAAGTACAGATGTCTGTCGGTAACTGATAAACACCTTTTTCTTCTTTCGCCTGTATCCATTCATCATCTCTTCTGTACCATACATAGCCGATGGATTCGTCTTTTTTTGTCTTGAGCAGGAAGCAGTTCTGTGACTTTTTCACTCTTAATATAACGGAGTGTTCCAGTTTCCCATACTCTGGTGCAAGGAATCTCGGATTGCGTCGTTCCGGTTCATACAGTCCGAATGCCATTGGGAACTCGCCATCCTCATAAAAGGTATACAAATCCATATCATCATAAACCCTGTCGTATACGTCACCGTACTGCAGAAAGTTCTCAATTCCTTTTAATCCTTCCGGACTGATATAATGTTCTACTCTACAGGCATCTTCCTGAGCCCTCTGCTGATCCATTCCACTTACCATCTGGAAGAACTGTGTCAGTTTCTCATGGCGTGCAAGGCACTCCATACCTTCCAGTTTTCCCTTATCGGTGAGTTCAAGATGTCCGTTTTCTGGCTCACACAAAAATCCTTTTTTCACCAGACTTCGCACCAGGCCTGCTGCTTCATATCCGGTTATATTCACTTCTCTGGCATACTCTTTCGATGTGATCTGTCTGCCTTGCCTCCACGTTCGGTAGACATATTCCAGAAGATCTTCTTCTAATTCGCCTCTGGCTTTTGTTACATCAATATTTCTGTTTTCAATCTTCTTTACCATTTTACCTTTCCCACCTGTCTTTTTTATATATTTGTCCGCTACACGATATCCGGTATTTTCTGCAAAAGCCTTCCATCCAGTAAGCATATCGTTTTTTTCTTGGAGCCTTTCTTTTTCTCTGCGACACCCCCAGATTACAGGTGAAGTGTATTTCACCCAACCACTGCTGTTCGTACTCTATGTGAAATGCTGTGGCAGGGATTTTGATGCTTTGATCATTTACTTCTGCCTTCTTCCAGATTCCATGCATGTTCTGATACCAGATTATTCTGTCATCCTCATTTTCCGGATGCTCCGTTAGTTCCAACCAAATCTCCCAAGGCTCTATGTACAGCCAGCCATCCCGTTTAAACCGCATATCTTCGATAGCCGCTTTTCTCTCTTTTCCAATCTCTGTGGTGTAAAAGGAATACCACGTCTGAAAAATCGTCCGCAGAATATCTTTTTGCAGGTATTCTTTTGCCACTTTCTTTGTTTCCATTACTTTTTTTCCTCTGTTTCTTATTTCCCGATTACGCTTTGGTTAGTTGGTTCAAACCATGTATTTTTAATTATATTGTCCTTTTTTCAGGTTTGTCAATGCATTTTCCGCTACAACATTATAATTCCATATAAAAATATCCAAAAATATGTTTTTATTTCTTTTTTCACATACTTTTGGATATTTTTATAGTTAATTTCCTGTTTCCTTTAATTTTGACTCATCCGTAGTCTGTGCGTCAACGCAGACTGCATGGATGGCAAGCCGCTTGCTGTATCCGTTCCCTGTACAGGTAGAAAGTGTCAGTATCTTGTTACTGGTCTGCGGCTTTACTCCTGTATCGACATCGGAATCTTTTATCATCTGATCGATAAATTTCTGATACTCTTCGCCAGGCTGGTATCCTACTTTATACACATCACCGCCATTGACCGCATCTTCATAAGAGAAGATTCGATAACGGTAGGCGGTTGTCTCAGAATATACAGTGAAGTATTGATTCTTTTTCCAGAATCCGTCATCCTTATATTTTTTCAGGCTACCAAACATGCTTCCGTCATTCATATTGTGACCGTAAATAATGTTGTAATAATCCGAAAAATCAGATTTGTTAAGACCTTCCAAAAAGATACACCCTGCGATGTGGCTGTTGCCATGCAGATCGGTTCTCAGATATTTCTGATTGTCACCTGAATACAGAATCGGATAATTGATGCCAAGTTCGTCCTGATTATCAAACCGTATCCATCCGATGACATCTGGATTCTCGGCTTTCAGCTTGTCAAATTCTACTTTTACATCTGTAGCCCACCAGTCTTTTTTCTTCTGTTTTCCATCATCTGGTTCGGACGCATCATTTACATACTCTTCGGCAAGTTTGTCATAATCTCTGGCAGATTTCCATCGGTCGATGTATGGGGGCAGGATATGCATAAGTGCTACCCCGATTAAAACCACTGCCAGAATGATCCATATCAGCCATCGGTATGAGCTTTTTTTCTTCATGTTGTCTCTCCCATTTTTCCTGTTAGTTCTCTCGAACCACTATCGTCATTATGGAATGTGTGGTCAGAATTGTCAATCTTTTTCTTCTGGCGTACTGTCTATTGCCTGTCCGTCTGCCCCTATCTGTCTATCTGCTCCTGTTTCTCCATCTGCTTCTGCCTGTCCGTCTACGAGGTCGTAGCTCATATCGAGTAAATCCAGAACTTTTGAATCGCTGACAGAACCGTCCAGCGGAACTGCCAGCCAGTGCTTCTGATCCATGTGCTTTGCCGGAGCAAGGTGGTACATTTCGATGTAGTTGCCTATCATGTCCGGCTCTGCCTGAACTTCCATGAAAGTTGTTTTTTCGGCTGGTTGGTAAAAGATGGCATAAGGTGCGGCGGTTCTTGGGTTCTTGAAGATGGTGACGGGGTATCCGGATTTGTTGATGGTGTCTGGATGGGTGGGGTATTGCTTTTGGATGTATGTGAATATTTCTTGTTGGTTCATGAGGGATCCCTTCTTTTTCTCATAATGAATGGATGACCTCTGCCATCCATTATCATTTATTATAACTTTTCTGATTCGCTTATTACAATAACTTTTTTAACAAGTTTTCTTGTCTTGGAGTTCAAAAGAAAGCTACCAGTTTTTTTCCTCTGATAGCTTTCCATTCATTCTTATTCTG
>OLNL01001510.1_pt1 | contig 21068 bp, 10 predicted proteins | sample 1672181 | NCBI WGS metagenome assembly OLNL01 (sample SAMEA3136656, study PRJEB25190) | human gut metagenome | biome: human gut; feature: human-associated habitat; material: faeces | place: Austria | collected 2013
TCCGATATATCCATATCTTAAACCTTTGGATGTGCTTTGCAATGCACCAGATAATGATCTTTGGCATTCTGTGATAGAAGCGGATAATTATCATGCTCTGCAACTTTTGGAGTATTTATATGCAGGAAAAATTGATTGTATTTATATAGATCCGCCATACAACACAGGGGCAAAAGACTGGAAGTATAACAATGATTATGTGGATTCTTCTGATTCATATCGACATAGTAAATGGTTATCGTTTATGGAAAAGAGGTTAAAACTTGCAAAAAAGTTGCTTAATCCTAAAGACTCCGTGCTTATCGTAACGATTGATGAAAAAGAGTATTTACACCTTGGATGCTTATTAGAAGAAGTATTTTCTGATGCGAAGATGCAGATGATTAGCAGCGCAATTAATGGAAAAGGTGTTGCAAGAGATAGTGAATTTGCAAGAGTTAATGAGTATATTTTTGTCGTTCGTATTGGAGAAGCAAGTGTCACACCGTTATCTTTACCAGAAGAATGGATGGGTAATGTAAAAACATCTACAACAAATCGAGTAAGGTGGGGAAGTTTAATGAGAAGTGGGTCAGGGGCCTTGAGAACTGATTCACCTGGCTGTTTTTATCCAATTTACATATCCAAGGACAAAAAACATTTTTGTGGTGCTGGAGATGTAGTTCCGCCTGGAGTAGATAGAAATACTGTTCCTATTCCGAAAGATGTAATAGCTTTATTCCCAATTCACGATGATGGGGTTGAAGGAAGATGGCAGTACTCAAGAGATAAATATTTAGAAATCCAGGAAAAAGGATATGTCAGAATAAGTACTCAAACTGCGAAAGGAAAAGAGGCTACATTACGTTATATTTCTGAAGGATGGCAAAAAAAAGTTGAGTCTGGAGTTATTAAAGTTATTGGAAAAGCTGAGGATGGATCAGTTTTATTAGACGACAGTGATTATGAGAAAGAGTTTGTTCCTGGAAACCAGTGGTGGATACCATCTCATGATGCAACTGAATTTGGAAGTAAGTTGTTGACTGGAATTATTGGTAAAAGATTTTCGTTTCCTAAATCAGTATATGCTGTACAAGATGTGTTGCGATTTTTTGTAAAGAGTAAAAAGAATGCATTAATCTTAGATTTTTTTGCAGGTTCAGGAACAACACTCCATGCAGTAAATCTGTTAAATGCAGAAGATGGTGGAAATAGACGTTGCATTTTAGTAACAAATAATGAGGTTTCAGCTGAAGAGGCTACAGAATTAGAAAAGAAGGGGATTAAACCTGGAGATCCAGAATGGGATCAATTGGGGATTGCTCGGTATGTTACCTGGCCAAGAACGGTATGTTCCATCAAAGGGTGTGATATAAAAGGAAAGCCACTAAAGGGGAAATATATTAATACTGATATTGATATGGCTAATGGATTTACCTCGAATGCAATGTTTTTCAAATTGGGCTTTTTAGATAAAACAGCTGTGGCTCTTGGAAGACAGCTATCTGAACTATTGCCTGTATTATGGCTAAAGGCAGGTTCGCATGGACAGTGCCCAGTATTAGAAAATGATAAGGAGGCATTGGTTATACTTCCAGAAAATCATATGGCAATTCTTATAGATGAAAAGCGTTATATTGAATTCGTAAATCAGATAGATGCATACTCTCAAATTGAGACTATATATTTTGTTACAGATTCGGAGGCTGGATACCGGGAGATGATTTCGAGATATCCTGACAAGAAGACTTACCAATTATATAGAGACTATTTAGATAACTTCAGAATAAATACAGGGAGGTAATTTATGAAAGTTGAGTTATTTCCATTTCAAAAAAGAGTATTAGCGGATTTAAGGCTAAAAGTTGGAGAAGCGATTGGTGGTTTTCAGAGAACCCATTCAAATCAAGTTGTTTCTTTTACTGCTCCAACAGGCGCAGGGAAAACAATAATAATGGCATCACTTATCGAAGATATTTTTTGCGGTACAGTTGATTACCCTGAACAGCCTAATGCGATATTTATTTGGTTGTCAGATTCACCACAATTAAATGAACAATCTAAATTAAAAATTGATTTGAAGGCGGATAAAATAAAGTTGGGTCAATGTGTAACAATAAATGAAGAATCATTCAACCAGGAAATTTTGGATGATGGTTATATTTATTTCTTAAATACACAAAAACTTGGAAAAAGTTCTAATCTTACCAAACGAAGTGATGCCAGACAATATACTATTTGGGAGACCTTAGCAAATACAGCCAGAGATAAGAGTGATCGTCTGTATGTCATTATTGATGAAGCACACAGAGGAATGCAGGGACGTGACGCTGGAAGAGCAACAACAATCATGCAGAAATTTCTTAAGGGAAGTCCTGAAGATGGAGTGGCTCCAATGCCGGTTGTAATAGGTATGTCTGCCACATCTGCAAGATTTAATGCACTTGTGCAGGGAACTACATCTACTACTCAGTACAGTGTTGTTACAACGGATGAAGTACGTGCATCTGGCTTGCTTAAGGACAGAATTGTTATTTCGTATCCAGAAGAAAACAATGGTAATAAGGATATGGCAGTTCTTCAGGCGGCTGCAGACGAATGGAAGGATAAGTGGGAGCATTGGTATCAGTATTGTTATGAACAGCACTATGCTTATGTAAATCCAATTCTTGTTATTCAGGTTCAGAACAGCACAGGTTCAAATGTGTCTGCGACGGATTTGGATGATTGCGTTCGGAAGGTCGAGGAACGATGTGGTATTAAGTTTCAGGAAGGCGAAGTGGTTCATACATTTGGGCAGACTACTTCTGTTTTGACAATCAATGGGTTGAACGTTCCGTATGTTGAACCATCAGCTATTGCTGAGGATAAGAGAATTAGAGTTGTATTTTTTAAAGAAAGTTTATCAACTGGTTGGGATTGTCCTCGTGCAGAGACTATGATGTCATTCCGTCATGCAACAGACGCAACTTACATTGCTCAGCTTCTGGGAAGAATGATTAGAACTCCTATGCAGATGCATATTCAGGTTGATGATACCTTGAATGATGTACATCTTTATTTGCCATACTTTAATGAGAATACAGTTAAGGATGTTGTAAATGAGCTGCAGAATGCTGAAGGTGGAGAGCTCCCGGCTGATATTTACGGAGAATCCTTGGAATCAAGAGTGATGGAAACTCTTACTGTCAGACCAAGAACTACTTCTGGAACCAGAACCCGTAGTGAGCACACCACACCTGGACAGATATCACTTTTCGATATGACTGGCAACGGATCAGAAATGTCTATGGCTAATACGGTGCACGAGCAACCAGCACCATATGGAACTTCGTCAAATGCTACTAATATTAGTTCTGCATTGGTTGGTGCTCAAAATCAGACACCGGTAACAAGTGTTAATCAGGTAACACAAAGTCAGCCTGCAAATAATGTATCAATACCTTCAAATGTCCAGACACAGAATCAACAATCTACAAATACTGCAACATCAGCAGTTATGCCTCCACAGGTTTCACGGGATGAGCCGGAGGAAACATTTGATCGTGAGGCTGTTATGAAAGCGATTAACGATTCTGGTCTTCTTTCATATGATGTTAGAACAGTAAGAATCAATAATTACTTAAATTCTTTGTATAGCTTAGCAAGACTTCTTACACAGTCAGGAAAATATGCAGATGCGACAGATGATGTAATTGAAGAAATTGTAAAAATGATAAGAGAGTATGTCACCGGACTGAGATGTGACGGAAAGTATGATGAGATGGCTCATCATATTATGGAATTTGAAATGAAGTCTCAGGTATTTGATGCATTTGGTGAGACTGTTAAGGAGGACAATATCCTTTACCATTTCATGTCTACGACAGATACAGATATTGATAGACAGTTTAGAAGAGCTGAAAACAAGCTTGGAAATGAAGGTGTTGGTAATAAGTACGGTAGATATTTCTATAATCCGGATGATCCGAACGAGTTCAAAATTGATGTAATTCTCTATGCTGCAGATGATAATTGCATAGCAAGACTCATGTCATATGCAGAGCGAATGTTCCATAAGATGAATGATGATTATCGTAGAAAGATTGTTGGCTTGGAAGAAAGATTCATCAAGCAGTATAACACAATTGTATCTGATGGAGATATCGTTTCTAAGCATAACTTTAGATTACCTGAAACTATTACGCAGCCAAGAGAAATCAATGGCAGAAATTATACAGATCATTTATTTGTAGATGATTCTGGGACTGCGAAGATTAACCTTAACAACTGGGAAGAAGGCGTTTTGGAAGAGGAGCAGTCACAGACAGATTTCGTTTGTTGGCTTAGAAATCCTCCTAGAAAGCCTTGGTCTCTTTGCATTCCGTATGAGATGGGAGGAGAACAGAAACCGGCTTATCCAGATTTTATCATTGTGCGTAAAGATTCAGATATGGAATATGTGATTGATATTTTAGAACCACATGATCCTACTCGTATAGATAACCTTGGAAAAGCAAAGGGGTTTGCAGAATATGCAAGACAGAATCCGGGCGTAGGAAGAATACAGCTTATCAGAATGGGGAAGGATGGAGCTGGTAAGAAGCGTTTCAAGAGACTTGATATGGCAAGGAGCTTGGTTCGTGATAAGGTATCACGTGCTATGACTAATGATGAATTGGATCACATCTTTGAAACAGATGGATTCTTTATGTAAGTACTAAAAGATTGGAGACTTCATGATGGAGAATAACCAGATTGTAAGCAGGATGAATACTTATCTTCATACATCAGCAAAACTTCTAGAAGAATGGCTTGGGAATCTGCTTCCCAAGACCTCTGATGATTGGTGGGAAGAGTGCGTAATTGAAAAATTGAGTTATATTCAAAGAGAAACAGCAAAAAGTAGAGGTTTTACCAAGCTGGAAGATTTTGATTTGGCTGCTCTTCTGCGCATTGCCGACAAGTCCTGGTATGCAATGAGAAATGTAGCATATCTTCCGACAAGGGAGAGAGAATGCATTCGAGATATGATGCGTGTTCGAAATAACTGGGCTCATTGTAGTGCTGTGCTTCCGGGCAAGGATACAATTATTGCTGATTTAACTACATTGCATCAGTTCTTTGAGCAGATGGAATGTGATGACAAACTAATTAGCGAAGTTGACGTCATGATTGAGGAAGTGAAGTCTCCATCAACAGTTGATTTTTCTACTATTTCAAATACAGAAGAAGCTGCTTCTGTGGAACAGGAAGAAGCAGGGGATGAGAACGATATTGCAGAAAAGAGCCTGGTATATTTAATTGGCGATCCTTCTGTGAAAGGTATCGTAATGTCTATCACAGATCTTGGTGATACGAAAAAGTATGATGTATTTGTAGATGGTAGTTTTAAGACATACTATTCCGGTCAGATAGCACCAGTTGTTGAAAAGGTAAATTATAACTGGGTGGATATTAACACGTTTAGAAGCTATTTGACTGCATATCAGATTAACAATCCTTCCGGCAGAGATTTGTATTCACTGAATTCTGCCAGAATTGATTTTGTTCCATATCAGTTCAGACCAGCATTGAAGTTGATTCATGCAGATGAGCCTCGAATTCTGATTGCTGACAGTGTTGGTGTCGGAAAAACTATTGAAGCAGGACTGATTATTAAAGAGTTACAGGCTCGTAATGAGCTGGAAAATATTATGATTATCTGCCCTAAGCCGCTTGTAACAGAGCGCAAATGGGAGACAGAAATGAAACGATTTGATGAAGATTTTGTTCCTTTGACCGGACCGGAACTTCGTCAGGTTATCTCTGATACGGATAGAGATGGTGAATGGCCAGTTCGATACAGCAAAATGATTGTGCCATATTCCATTCTGGATAGCCGTACATATGAAGGTGATACAAGCAAAAAGAGTAAATTCTTTGGGTTAAAAGATTTGGATCCAGCACCACACTTCGACCTTGTTATTATCGATGAAGCACATCACATTCGCAATGGTAGTATGGAGAAAGAGAAAGCATTTGAGTATAAATGTGTGAAGTATTTCTGTGACCATGCGGATGCTGTTATTATGCTTACAGCAACACCACTTCAGACTAGCGATGATGATCTTTTCACATTGCTAAATGTCCTGCGTCCGGATGTAGTTATAGATAAGCAGACATTTAATCTTATGTCCAGGCCGAATGCACATATTTCTCAAGTATCTTCTTTGATTCGTCGTGCAGGCGAAAACTGGCAGCAGGAGGCCTTAGAAGAATTAAAGGGTGTTCTTGAGACTCAGTGGGGTGAGAATGTTGTTGCAGCCAATCCTACGTATTCTTCAATGGTTCAGACTTTACAGCAGGATAAGATTACCAGGGAGGAACGCGTAAAACTGATTACAGATGCAGAGAGCTTGCACAGCTTTAATTCTATGCTGAATAGGACAAGGCGTAAGGATATTCAGGACTTCTGCATCAGAAGACCATACACACTGGCAGTTGAATTTACACCGGAACAGCAGGCTCTTCACGATGAACTTTTAAGATTTGAACAGAATGCGCTTTTACAGCTTCATGGTGATGCGAGATCAATTCCGTTTATGATGTCAACAATCAAGAGACAGGCAGCAAGCTGTATATTTGGTCTGGCACCACATATCAGAGACTTGATTAAGCGAAGATTTGTGCAAATTGAAGATGATCCTGACAATGAGATGCCTGGATTTGAATTTGCAGGTGAATCAGCAGGAGCATTGGAATCATTAGCTCAGAATCTTCTTAGGATGGCAGACAATCTTCCAACTGAAGATCCGAAGTTCGACCAGATGATGACAGCCATAATGGAGAAGCAGAAACAGGATAATAATAAAATCATTCTGTTTAGTACATTTAGATTTACTCTCAGATATCTGAAAGAAAAATTGAAAGCAGCCGGTTTACGTGTAGAACAGGTAGATGGTGGCGTAAAAGATTCTATGCGTCAGGATTATAGAGCCAGATTCGAACTTCCGAAAGAGGATCCGGATGCTATAGATATTCTTCTTTTTACAGAAGTAGGATCCGAAGGTTTGGATTACCAGTTCTGTGACATGATGATTAACTATGATCTGCCCTGGAATCCGATGAGAATAGAGCAGAGAATTGGTCGTATCGACAGACGTGGACAGCAGAGTGAGGCTGTCAGCATTTACAATGTTATAACGAATGGAACTGTTGATGCAGATATTTATTACAGATGTTTAATGCGAATTGGAATCTTTGAAAGTAGTATCGGTGAATGCGAAGAAATCCTTGGAGATATAGCTACTCAGATTGATCAGATTGCAGTTGATTCTTCTCTTACTGAAGAGGAAAGAAGAATTAAACTGGAACAGATGGCTGATAATGAGGTGCGAAAGATTCAGGAAATGGATCGCTTAGAGGAAGAAGAAAAGGAATTCTTTGGATTCGATTTATCAGAATATACAACTACTCAGGAAATACATAATGCTGAGAATCCTTGGCTTAATCAGAAGGGATTACAGATTATGATTGAGCAGTATTTGAATGCCAGACTTGGACAAGGTACATATATTCTTGGTGAAGGCGATGTGAAGCAGCTTCGTTTGTCAGCAAATGCAAGATTAGCATTGAGAGAAGATTTCAGAAAGCTTCCTGCCGGAAGAAATGCAGTTCGTCAGACATGGGATATTTATCTTAAGGGTAAGGCTCCGTTACATACAATTACCTTTGATTCTGATGCGGCTGAGAAGAATAGAGATGCTTTCTTTATTACAGCAATGCATCCGTTGGCAAGACAGGCGGCAGAGTATTATGAGTCAAATGAAAAGGCGTATATCAGATTGCAGTATGCAAATGATGATCTTCCGGTAGGCGCATATCACTTCTCTGTATATGCATGGAGTTATAGAGGAATGAATCCTCACTTCAGACTTGTTGTGGTCTGCGATGATGATGTTATTGCAGCTGAACTACCGGATATTTTACAGGAGGCTCAGAGCGGTGCTCCTGCAATTAAGATGCAGCCTTCTGATTGGGATGGGCTTGAAAGAAAACAGGTTAAGCTTTGGATGGAAGAAAGGAATGCTGCAGTTGTCGAGGCTGAGAATACTTCTACATTCAAGATTGAAAGTTTAACTAATAATTTTAGAAATAGACAACGATCACTGGAACAGAAGATTCTTGATACGACCAGTGAAAGTATCCGAAGGATGTATAACAGTGAGCTGGAATCTGCTATGGAAAGCTACGAAGCTAAGGTAGACAGTATTCGTCAAAAAGTGGCTCAGACAGATATACACACAACATTGATTGCAAATGGAATATTAGAGGTAATCTAATGTAAAGTACGAATCTCGAATTTGGGAGGAAGATAAGATGGCGAAGATGGCGATTGCTGATCAGGTATTACAGCGCCAGGATAAAGATGGGATGCTCCGTCGTGCTTTGGAGAGAATCATCCAGCTGTATACCGATAAATCTCATTTTGTATATGAATTACTTCAGAATGCGGAGGATTGTGGTGCGTCAAAAATCAAGTTCTTTCAGTATGAAGATAGATTAGAAGTGCTGCATGATGGTAGACCTTTTTCACTTAATAATCTTCAAGGATTATGTGATATTGGTAAATCAGATAAAATAAATGACCTAAATCAGATTGGAGAGTTTGGTGTAGGTTTTAAATCTGTGTTTGGAATATGTGAAATCGTTAAATTATTCAGTCATCCAAGAGATGTTGATTATGCAATGCTTGAAGAACTGTATAAGCAGAAGGGGATTACAGATATAGATGTAAGAACTGAGCATCCGGCTTTCTCTATCCAGATTCTTGATTTTACCAAACCAGTAGATATTGAAGACCAGGAAGTAGACGCGGGATATGCAACAAAGTTTATTTTCCCGTATAGTGTTGGTTTTTCATTCTCAGGTTTTGAAGATATCAAAAAGCTTAATGAAGTGCTGTCCAAGAGACTTCAAAATCTTGGAATTACAACACTTCTGTTTATGAAGAATCTGCAATCTATAGATTATGAAATTAAGCTTCCTAATCTGAAAAAATCAGGCTCATATTTACTGGATAAAACTGTAATCAACGACCATTGCTCATTGGTATCTGCTATTGGCGAGACAGACAGCAAGAAGGACAAAGAAGAAGTAATATCTTATCTTGTATTTACCAGACCGGTAAAGGGAATACAGGCTGGCAGAACTATTGATATTGCTTTTACTTTGAATGTTGGTGAAGATGGTAAATATGATTTCAAACCGTCAAAATATCCGTACATTTCTGTGTACTTCCCTACAGAAACAGAGAGTAAGCTTAAGTTTATCGTACAGGGACCTTATCGTACAACACCTAACAGAAGTAGTGTACCAGCAGATGATAAGGATAATATTGAACTTGCTAAGCAGACGGCAGCATTGCTTAGGGATAGCGTTATTGAACTTCGAGATGAAGGAAAACTTGATTTTAGTCTGTTGAATATTTTGCCGATTGATGAGGAAGTATTTTATAGCGCTCCTCTGTTTGAAGGGATGTTTGAAGCAACAACAGACATGATGCAGGAAGAAAATCTCCTACTTTGTAAAGATGGTAGTTATGCATCTTCAGAAAGCGTTAAGATTGCCAGAGGTTCTGATTTTGCAGAACTTTTTACTGATGAGCTGCTGACAGAGCTTATTGCTGATGGAACAGCTTATCACTGGCTTCCTACGTTTTTAACAGAGACAAATAAGACATACAAGACGTTATACGATTTTCTGACGGATACTCTTGATATAGAGGTTATTCGTCCAGAGAATTTGCGTAATAACTTTAATGAAAACAGAACATTCCTTACTCATAGAGATGACGAATGGTTAATTAAACTGTACAACATGTATGCGTCTGTTGCTGCCGCATTTTCAAAACAGCGTGGTGGCTCTAATATGCTTACGGCTGAGTTTGTAAAAACATCGACAGGAAGATTCGTTGCACCATATCGTAAGAGTGACGGTAGCACAAATGATTACAGCTTTATGTGGAGAGGTTATGAGAATGCTTCATACCTTCCAAATGTATTTCTTCCGTCAAAGAATATTGATGACACCGATGATATTGCATTTGTAGATGATTATATTTTTGAGCACTGTAAACATTTCTTCACTGAAATTCTTTCTCTGCAGAAGCCGAATGAATATGAATTCTTTATCAGAGATTTTAAGCGTCGATATGAGGGCGGTGCAAATATTTCTGATGATCAGCATATTACGGATGTTAAGAAGTTGATGAAATATCGGCAGAATCCTGATTACAAGGATGAAGTAGACAATCTCATTAAAAAATATATGTTGGTAAGATGCCATAAAGATGGAAAGACTGTCTTTGTGAATCCTCAGAGAGAGACAGTGTATTTCTCCGTGAATTCTGATGGTATGAGCATAGAACAGTATTTTAATCATGTAGCTACTTATGCTTACGTAGATGTGGATTTTTATGAGATAGATGAAATTTCAGTAGATCAGCTGAGACTGTTCGGTGTGCGAGAGAGCATCACAAAGAATGTGTCAAGAACTACTGGTGAATACTATACAGGCAATCCTGGCCGTCAGCCAGATTGGACAACGTATGGTGAGTTTCGATGGAAACTTACCTTGGAGAGTTTGCCAGAAGTTTTGGAATATATTTCAAGCCATCCAAAGTCTCCGGATTCAATGGCAAAATCAAGCTTTATATTCCGTTTCTTATTGAATAATGTTAATAAGCTGACTGGTACTGTTTATGTAGGTGGAAGTACGCCTAACCTGAACAATGCAGTTTCAGAAATTGTTACCAGAGTCCGCAAAGATGGTCCTAAGCACATGTATTATGGATCTAGCTGGAGCGGCAAATGGTTATATACAGAGTCTTTGGATTTAGTTTCTCAGTCAGAGATTACAAAGAGAGATTTGAATCCTCAGTTATATGGAGATGTTGTTCCAGATTGTGAACTTTACGAAATCTTAGGATTTAAGAAGAGCGACGCAGATCACTTGGAAGCTGCTGCAAAGGATTATGATAGATTGTCTGAGGAGCAGAAGAACCAGTATTTTGAAATTGAGCTTCAGAGAAGATTTGGTATTTCTGTAACTGATTTGGAAGAGAACTTCGGAAGCAGTGCGGGTAATAATGGCTCCAAGAAGCCAGTTGTTCCTGAAGATACATATGAGTTCCCTTCATCAAGAGTTAAAAACTGGGATTCTCTTCGTAAATATGCTGCAGAGGTTCTGTGTTTTGCTAGCCCGACTAAGTATGAATACCGGGTAAGAAAGATAAGAGTAAGTAAGCCGGTAAGTGAAGTTAGAGCTTACCTTACCAATATGTACAAGGTGGACAGAGCTTATAAATATGCTTGCCAGATGTGTCATGAGGCTTTCCCAAATGTTGAGATGTGTCAGATTGCGAATTCCCCGGAAGTAGAACTTGATCCGATGAATCTGTGTTTATGTCCAAACTGCGCTTCTGAATATAAAAAGATGAGAGCAGATGAATACGATTTGGAATACTTCTTGGAAGATATTGAGAATTTGTCTGATGCAGAAATAGGAAGTATGGATCCAGTCGAAGTTGCATTCGGTAATGAAACAATCTGGTTTACTCAAACACATATTGCTGAAATTAGAGAATTGCGTGCGCTTCAGGAAGCAGTAGACAAATACAAAGATAGTGCAGGCAGTGGCCAGAAAAAGCCTGTTGATAAGCCTGTCCAAGAGGATGATGATCCGGAGGCTGAAGTAGTAGTTTCTGGAACTGATATTTATAAGGATTATATTGGCAAGAGAGTATACCATAAAGGCAAGAGAGCCCATGCGGTTGTTAAGACTTGCGATGGAAAATACTTAGGATTAAAGTTTGAAAACAACCCTGGAAAAGTTTCTAATTTTGATTTGGAAATGTGTCTTAGCAAAGGGTGGATAGAAATTGTGTAGGAGGTAGTTATGGCCATACATATGAGTATTCGTCTTGCATGGCACAGCGATGGTTGGAATGGCCATATTTGTAAAAAACCATGTGAGAATGTTTATTGTGTTGGACAGCATTCATATCCCGGAACGTTAATTGCTGAAACGAGAGATTTGGATTTTGAAATGGCACATGCTGGAGAATCATGTGCTAAGCATCCATGTAAAATCGCTTGTGGACTGAGTGCAAATGCTTTCGGTAAAGAATTCATACAAGTTAAGGTGGATCCACCTTCATGGTGGGAAAAAGGTGATGCAGATTCAACTATTCTGACATTGCCTCCATATACAGCGTGTACATGGTGCTATGAGGCTATGTATAAGGCAGATGTTTTTTCTAATGTGAGAGGAAAAACATACGATTACAATAAACGTCAACGTAATGCAGAAGCATATTTTGCTCAGTTTGAAGAGGGCAAATCATTAGTGTTCTATTATGCCGGATATAGTAATCCGTTTTCTGAGAATGAAGAGGATAACTATGTGATTGTGGGAGCATCAAGAATAAAGAAGATTGATGATTTTCACTATTACGAGAATACAACAGACCAGATAAAAGCAGATTATGCGGGTGGTGTTGTATGGCAAAAACCAATTACGTCTAATTACCCGGATGAAGGTTTGGTGATTCCTTTTTGGAAATATACGAATAATGAAGATATCCTTAATAGGTTAGCGATTAAGCCTCTTCACAGATCACCATTTAAGTATGGAAGCCGTGAAGTCTCAAATGATGATGCCATTGAGATAATCCATCAGTTATTAAAATCAGTAGATGTACTTATTGAAATTGGCGATGATACTGAAAACTGGGAAGCACGAAAAGTATGGCTGAATGGAGTGCTGAATGAACTATGGAAAGCAAGAGGACCATATCCGGGATTTGCTTCGGCAATGATGAATATGGGGATTGAAAGCCTAGTTCAGCATTATGTGTCACTTACAAATGAAGGGGATATGAAACGATTCCGTGAAGAAGTAAGATTATTGCTTGATGGAGACGTAGATGAGGTATTTGGTCATAAAATCGATAATCTAAGGACTGTTCGCAGAGAGTTCCAGCTTAGGGAGGACGAAGAACAGGAATTGTTGTTAGGTGTTCTTCCGCGATTTGATCTTACTGAGGGTCAGATGGCTTATATATTAAGCGAAGAGAGAGAAGATGTATCGATTACAGCTTCTTTGAAAGAAATACTGGAAAATCCATATATTATTTTTGAACAGTACCAGGGAATGGATCCTGATGATTCTATTCCGTTCTATAAGATTGACAATGGTATTATTTCTTCGCCTGAGTACGGAATTAAAAACATCTTTGAGGTTGGAGATCCGGAACGACTCAGGGCATTCTGTGTAGATGAATTAAATAGAATAGCGGCGCATTCATTTGGTAAGGCTGAAACGATAGTTCAAGCTGTTAATCGTAGACTGGATAGAATGCCAGAATGGAAGCGTTATGTCTTTAAGGTTAAACTGTTTAAGATCGACAAGGATATTTTTGAAAAGGCGTTAACGTTAAAGGAAGATGAGGATAAGAATTTATACTTGTATTTGAAATGGGTATATGAGGACGAGCGACAGGTTGAATCTACATTTACTATGCTTGCAGAACGTCCGGATATTTCCTTGAAACTCGCCATTACTAAGGAACGATTTAAGAAGAATCTTAGGAATCCGGAATCTAAGCTAAATGATACTGCGTCTGAACAATATGAGGACATCCTTGATAAGCAGGCTGATATTTGTATTCAGATTTTCTCAAAGCCGATTTGTGTTCTTTCAGGAGCGGCAGGAACGGGAAAGACAACTGTAATTAAGGCTATTGTTGAAAATATTGAAAGAGTTCATGGACAGGCTGCAGGATTCCTTCTTATGGCACCGACTGGAAAAGCAGCAGAACGTATAAAGACTCAAACAGATAAGAATTCATCAACTATTCATTCTTTTTTAGCAAGCAATGGATGGCTTAATAAGAACTTCACTTTGAAAAGGGTTGGAGGAGGTAAGGGTCAGGATGTAAATACAATCATTATTGATGAATGTTCCATGATTGACCTGAATCTTTTTGCTACATTATTGAGAAGTATAAATTGGAATAGTGTTCAAAGGCTTATTTTAGTTGGCGATCCGAATCAGCTTCCACCTATAGGCAGGGGGAAAGTGTTTGCGGACACCATTGAATGGTTAAATTCAGAATATCCAGATAATGTTGGAGTGCTGACTGAGAATATAAGACAACTGGTTAACCGTGTTGAAGGTAATGGATGCGGAATTCTTGATTTGGCAGAACTGTTTATTCAGGAAAAGCAGTCTGATATGTCTGAAAGCTCATCATCGGATGAATTGAAACGAAAGAAGGAAGTTCTTTTCACCAAAATCATGGAAAATGGTAACGGTGATATTGATAAAGATTTGGCCGTTTATTTCTGGAAAGAACAAACTGATTTGGAAACATGTTTGCATGATGTAATTATTCAGGACATGAAAAAGATTACAGGCATGACAGTGTATGAGAGCCCAGATAAATTATGGCAGCAGGCAATTCGTAAAGAGGATGGCTCATCAAATCCGGATGCGATTCAAGTTATCTCTCCATATAGAGGCGAGTTTTATGGAACCGGAGCACTTAATACCTTAATGCAAAACGATTTTAATCCATATTGGAGTAGCAGATATAATCTTGATGGAATCAGTTACTTTGATAAGGTAATTCAATTTAGAAACAGACCAAAGTCAGATATGGCGTATGCATATAATCAGGAAACACGGACTACAGAACAGCACGAAGTGTTTAATGGTGAAATTGGTCTTGTATTAATGCATCCTTTTGATTCCAAGAATAAGCGTTATAAATATTTGAGCACGATTGAACGATTCCAGGTTGCTTTTTCAAACAGAAATCGTCAGAAGTTACGTTATAACTATGGGCGTGAATATGGCAAGAATGATAAAGGTTGGAATCTTCCGGAACAAAAGCCACAGGATAATCTTGAATTGGCATATGCAATCAGTGTGCATAAATCTCAGGGATCGGAATTTGATTATGTTTATATCGTAATTCCTAAACGTGACAGTCATCTATTATCGATGGAATTGTTATATACTGCAATAACACGTGCACAGAAAAAGGTCACCATCTTTTTACAGGAGGATATAGGAACACTGAGCTCGCTTGGACATATTGAAAAGTCTGCTGTGAGAAGAATTAATTCTTCTGTGTTTAAGTTTGTACCACTTCCGGAGGAACTGCTGTACATTCAAAATTGGTATGCTGACGAGAAGAAGCTTGCCACATTGTCGAAATACTTTGTACGTTCAAAGTCTGAAGTGATTATCGCAAACATGCTTGTTCAGGAAGAAGTTCCATTTGTTTATGAAGAGCCGTTGTTTGCACCAGATGGAACGATGTTCCTTCCTGATTTTACAGTAAAGTTTAGAGGAGAAACATATTATTGGGAGCATGTGGGAAGATTGGATTTACCGGATTATCGAGCACATTGGGAGATAAAAGAAAAGTGGTATGAGAAGCACTTCCCTGGTAAATTGTTGACTACATTTGAAGGAAAAGATCTATCTACAGATGCTATGGGAATTATAAAAGACCACAAATAAAGTTATATAGGAATATGAAAGCAGCGGCCTCTGGCGAACACCGGAGACCGCTATCTTTTTAATCTTTTTTGTAAAATGGCGTTTCATACCCATCGCCTCTAATCAGGATATCTGGCATCCAGTCTGGAGACCTACTCATGATATTGCAGATGGATTTGTAATCAACATCTTGGCTGCATTCGATGATGAGCTCATCATGGACATGACCGCAGATAAAGCAGTGGGAGAGGTTACGCATAGCAAAACAGAGAAGATCTCTGGAGACTGCCTGCACGATGTTCTCAACGAATTTTGGGCCGTAGCTTTCGATGCGTTCCCATTTCTTGGTAGAGCCGATGCCTTCATAGGTTACGGATTCACCGCCGAATCGATTTTCTCCGATGCGAGGTTTAACGTAGCTAAGAGTTCTACCGGAAGGAAGCTTGATGAAGAGCATTCCACTTCGACAGAGGAATTTGATTCCATTTACCTCTGTAGGAACCTTCATTTTGATAGCAGTCTTAACTGCATTATCTACATTCCACCAGAAGGCGGTAATATTTGGATTGGAGGCACGCCAGGAATCAACCAGTGGCTGAAGTTCATCCTCTGTTAATCCCATATCCAAAGCTCCCATAGATATCAGAGCACCGACGGAACCACCATATCCTAAGGCAAGCTCTGCGATTTTACCCTTCTGTCTGAGATGTGAATTGATACCGTGCTTTTCGACCGGTACACCAAACATTTGACTGGCAGATGCACAGTAGATGTCCTTACCTTCAGCGAATACTTTGGAACGCCAGGTTTCACCTGCAAGGTATGCCAGAACTCTGGCTTCGATTGCAGAGTAGTCAGATACCACGAATTTGTATCCCGGTCTTGCAATAAAGGCGGTACGAATCAGCTGGCTTAAAGTATCTGGGATATCATCGTAAAGCAGTTCCAAAGAATCATAATCACCGGTACGGACAAGTTCACGAGCATCAGCAAGGTCATTCATATGATTTTGCGGTAGGTTCTGTAACTGAATCAATCGTCCGGCCCATCTTCCTGAACGGTTTGCGCCGTAGAACTGAAACATACCGTGAGCCCTGCCATCCTTGCAGACGGCATTCTGCATTGCTTGATATTTCTTTACAGAGGACTTAGCAAGCTGAAGCCTGAGTTTAAGTGCAGCAGCCACATCACTGTCGGTATCTTTTATCATAGCTGCCACATCTTTTTTACCAAGGGACTCAGCCTCAATGCCGTTATCAGAGAGCCACTGCTTCATCTGAACTACTGAGTTTGGATTATCAAGGTTAGTAATATTCTGCATAGCAATCATAAGCTCTGCTTTGGACTTTTCATCAAATGCAATAGCATTTTCTACCACATCCATATCCAGCATAATTCCGCGGTCATTGATTTCCTGGTCAAGATGGTATTCTTCCCATACGAAGTCAGGAACCGGGAATTTAGATAATCTCTGTTTAATCGCCATTTCTACGTCAACATCACGTTTGTTATAGGTTTTGAAGGTTTCCCATTTATCAGGGGCATGCTCTGGAAGGTTTCTGGTTCTGCCGCCATTTACCTTAGTCGGCTTGCAAGGGCAGCAGAAGTATTTGATGAGATCTTTGCCTTCCTTCATTTTCTGATCTTGTAGTTTAAGGACTGCACCGACACCTTCAAGGGAGAGCGGTAAGCCCATATAGGCTGACCATATCATGGTACACTTCCATGAGGCTGGATCCAGATATTTGGAAGCAGGATCTTCCGGAATACTGTAGCCTTTGAAATGCGCAGGGTGATGTTTTCTAAGCCAGTTGGATAAACAGATTCTTTCAAAATTGGCATTGAAAGCCCATTTTGTAACGGTATAATCAGATAATGCTGCAAGGATATCATCGGGGATGGTATCACCACAGGCAAGGTCAAATACCTGTACATCACCACCATCAATTGATACACCGAACAGTAGTATCTCAAAATTTTCAGACTCAGCGTATTTATAGGCTCCACATTTGGAGATATCAACATCGCTGTAGGTCTCTAAATCAATTGACATTTCTTTTATCATAATCTCATTCCTTTACAAAAAGGGCAGCAGCACCGGGGAGTACTGCCGCCTTGATATTAGTTTCCTTTTGGGGTCTGCTCTTTTGGCTGGAACCATTTTGCTTTTGGGAAAAGCCAGTGAAGGAAACGTTTTGCAACACCCAGGAACCACTTCCAGATTGCAGCAAGTCCCATTAACCAGAAGCCAGCTAAGAAGCCTAAAAGGGATCCGCGGATAATAGCATCTAATATTTCGTTAATAGAATCCATGGTCATAATATTTTACCTACTTTCTTTGATTGTCACAGGCGGCAGCAGTATTACCACCGCCTGCTTGGTTGTCGTTGTTACGTTTGATTTATTCAAGGAAATCGTCTTCTTCATCAGAAGCGAAATCATCCTCAGCTCTGGACTTGCTGCCAAGAGGTTCACCGTCTCGAATCTTCTGGAGATTATTGAGACCGCAAGCAATTCCCTTGTTGCCGTTGCTGTTAAAAGCGTAGAGGTTGATGGAAGCTCTGCCGTAAACACCGGAATATACTTCGGATCTCTCAAGAATAGGCTGACGGTCTGCATCCACGATGCCAGGTGCAGAAGCGCTGTTCGCATTGATGAAATATGCATTTGCATATGCCGGATCGTCAGGTCTCTCTAAGTCACCATCACGAAGAGGTGTTTTAAGGATAGAGAGCGCAGGAACTGTCTTACCATTTCCCTTGAGCTTGCTTTGACCTTCCTCATAAGCGGCTTCGATAGCTGCATTGATCTTGTTAACGGTTACGGTGTCGGACTTGGGAATGATGAGGGAGACGCTGTACTTCGGTGCGCCTCCGTTGATGCTCTTGGCATCCCATACATTCGCATAGCTCCAACGTGTGTTTACTCCTGTGATTACCTTTGTAGGGTTCTGAATCTTTGCCATAATATTGGTCCTCCTTTATTTGTCTTGTGGTATAAGTCCACGGAATCATTTCGTGCTTTGCACTTTCATGATTCCTACGTAAATTCGCAATCCGCCTTATCAGGCTACTTGCTCATTTCCGTTGTCGTCTCTAATGCTTAAACAGATATGTCTGCGAGCAGCCAATCTGTTTTAAGCATTGAGACTGGACTTATACGCTAAAATCATCTATTGCTGTATTCATTGCCGGTCTTTTATCAGATTCCGGTACCAATGTTGATTTACCTGGTGGCTTATACACAAGCTCACCTAATAGCTCTTCGAATTTCTTCTTTCCGAGCAATGTGCTCATGGCAGTGATGCCAAGTAGCTTTTTCTCATACGGGTCGTAGCCCGCGTCTTTTACTTTGGATGCCACAGCGGCTTCATCAGTAAATTTTCTATTGGATCTTCCTTCTACGATTTTCCAACCGTCAAAGTGAACACCGGACTTAGCCTGCTGTAAGGCATATTCTTTGATGTCATTTCCCCAGGAAATCATTTCATCTACCTTTACTAAGATAGCGGCGATTTCTATGTCATCCAGGGTAGCTGGCATTTCAAAGTCATATTTTGCAAGCTCAAGATTGTATTCTGCACGCTTTCTGCAGGTGGCTTTTACCTTACAGAACCGACAGTGGTCACCGGCTTTGAATTCGCCTCCGCCTACATATGCAAGCTGTGCAGTAGGTGCCAGAATTTCATCAGCCCATTTCAGAAGCTCATCTCTGGAAATGGTGTAAGTACTGACGTTGTCACGTCTTGGTTGGAAGATGGTCATCTTAATCTGATTGATGTCATAGATATCACCGAAGGCTTCCAATGCACCTAAGGCATAGCACATCATCTGGCTGTTTCCACCGTGTTCCTCATCGCCGGCGCTTACCAGAACACCGAGACCGTGCTTGTAATCGATAATCTGTAATACTTCATCTGCAACGATGACACAGTCACCGGTTCCAAAGCCGTTTTCAACCCAGCGGGAGAAGTCCAGTCTCTGCTCAATCATGACCTGTGGATCCTTACAGAATTCCTTGGCTGCTTCGATTTGTTCCAAAACATAATTCCTGTATTCCTCTGCGCAGTTTTGCATTTCAGCATCGTAGAAGGTCAGGTTTTCTGTCGGATCAGTGACAGCTCTGCCAAGAGCTTTTTCCACAAGATAGGCGCACAGCTCATGACAATCGGTTCCCTGCTGTGCATATTCGGATGTTTGATCCGTAATATTGGCACAGAGCTTTGCACTTGGTGGGCAGGCTAACCATCTGTGGCTGGCAGAAGCGGAAAGGTATGCATGTTTAGGCATTTCCAATCACCTCTGCTTCCTTAAGAATGGCTGCATAGTCATCAGGATTTACCTGCTTTAACTGCTGTGCACCATATTTCTCAAGAAGCTCCTTGACTTCCTTCTTATATCCGGCAGCAGATTTGGAAGCGAGTACTGCACGAACATCTTCCTTGGTATAGGTAGGTTCCGGTGTTTCCTTTACTTTAGCCGGTTCAGAAGCCTTAGTAGCTTTCTTGGTTGACTTGGGTTCTTTTTTTCGGGTGCTTCTTCGGTAGAAGAGAAGATGTCTTTGATTGCGTTAGCAGCTTTGATCATTCCTTCGCCGCAGGCAATCATTTCATCAAGCATCTGCGATAATTCACTCATTTTGCTCATCTTGTTTTCCTCCATTTTCTGTATTCTGTTGTCTTAGATTGGCTGCCAGTCGTTTGGCTACAACACTGATTGCGATGAGAGTATCAATGAGCTCTTCCTCAATCTGTGGTGTGGCCTGCTGGCTTTTATCAATCGTTTCTGTCTGCATCTGCAGTACCTCACTTTCCGAATGGCTTTCGTGCCTTTCTATCTTCCTAAGCGCATCTGGAAATTGTTTTTCCGGTCGGGAGCATAATTTTTTTGAAAAAGTTTTGAAAAGAGCCAGGGCATTTTTTGCTTATATAAGGAAGCGATGCTGCTCTGGCCATTGCTTTGTAAATATTTTTTTAATTCGACCGGAAAAGTGTAGGTCAAACCCGCTTAGGAAGTTAGGAGGATTATGTTCCTTACTTTTTTAGAAACGAGGTTTGAGATATGCAGGTAACGATTTTTACAGCAAACTGCATTGGTCAAGCCGCAAACTGTAGCTATCCCAATAAGGTGACAGTAGTCACGCCGGAGCAGCTTCGGGAGGCGGTGAAGGCAGATCATGTTTGCGCAGAGTACAAAGGGAACTATCGAGGTATTGGTAATTTCATTCGTTCAGATGTGATTGTCATGGATATTGATAATGACCATTCAGAGGAATCGGCAGAGTGGATTACAGCTGAGAAGCTGGAGGGAATATTCCCTGATATGGAATATATGCTTGCTTCCAGTAGACATCATCTGCTTCCAAAGGAGGGGAAGTCAGCCAGACCGAGATATCACATCTATTTTCCTATTTCAGAGATTACTGATGCAGAGGTGTACGGGAATCTGAAGAAGGCGTTACAAAAGGAGTATCCCTTCTTTGATGGAAATGCATTGGATGCAGCAAGATTTATCTTCGGTGCTGATTGTGAAGAAGTATTGGTACATGATGGCTGG